>Ga0315904_10003056_pt1 | contig 25136 bp, 12 predicted proteins | sample LakEriMetagenome_6_FD_203529 | JGI IMG/M metagenome (GOLD analysis project Ga0315904, IMG submission 203529) | Freshwater fungal communities from buoy surface, Lake Erie, Ohio, United States - Buoy 12 MA120 | ecosystem: Environmental > Aquatic > Freshwater > Lake | place: USA: Lake Erie, Ohio... | reverse complement strand
GAAAATGGTGGGAAAGGCCTCGAAGAAGTCCAAATCGACTTGCTTCGCTACGCCGTCATCACCACGGGCGAAATGATGGCCTCCGAAGGCAACCGCGTCGGAGCACTCGAGTGGTTCACCCTGACCGAATCCCTGTTCCCGAACGACCGGGAAATGGAAGCGGTCCGCAAATCCATCGAACGCTGATCAGACGGTCGCCACGGCCGCCTTCCGCCGCGCTGCCTGCACACCAGGCTTGAGCGGACGCTCCCCTGCTGCGTACATCCGTTCGATGATGTCCACGACCTTCAACCCTTCGAGGGCGTTCGTGGCAATCCGTTCATTTCCTCGCAAGGCAGCAACCACGTTGTCGTAGACGAGGTGGTGGTTCGCCGCAGACCCTTTGTAGTGGCCGTAATCGTTCGCGGGGCTTGCTTCTGGCAACTCAGGCAGCGTGTATCCTTCGATGTCGCAGTACGCCACCTCGTTCATGTACTGCCCGCCTACCTTGACGGTGCCTTTCTCACCGAGAATGGTCAACGTGCTCGCGAAATTCGTCCGGTCGACCGCGGTGGAGAACGTAAACGTCCCGCTTCCCCCCTTCACGAACTCAAACGCCACGATGCCACTGTCTTCGAAATCGGTGCTGTGCGCATGTGCCACGTCATAAAACCGCGACGTGATGTCCGTGATGTCGCCGAACAGCCAGTACAGGATGTCGATGAAGTGGCTGAACTGCGTGAACAACGTCCCGCCGTCGAGGTCTAAGTCGCCCTTCCACGGGGACGCCCCGTAGTACCGGTCGTCGCGGTTCCAAAAGCACTCGATGGTCACCATGCGAACGTCTCCCAGGAGCTTCGCTTGGAGGATTTCTTTGAGCCAAACCGACGGCGGAGAGTACCTGTTCTGCATCACACAGAACACCTGTCGTCCCGCCTCGAGTGCCGCATGCAGCACCGCCTCGCCATCGCCCCGTGTCAGCGCCATGGGCTTCTCGATGACCACATGGCATCCGGCATGCAAGGCGGCAATTGCTTGGGCTGCGTGCAGCCCGTTGGGCGTGCAAATGCTCACCACATCCAACCCCGGATGGGCTGCAAGCAGCTCCTCGATGGAACCATAGAAAGGCACCTCCTCTCCTACTCCGCATGCCGCGCGCGGGCGTGCATCCGCACACGCCACCACCGAACACTCCGGCTGACGGCGGATCATTTCTGCGTGCCGCTTGCCGATGTGGCCCATGCCGACCACCGCGAACTTCAGGTGTTCCATCGCACAAAAGTACATCAGCGCCTCCACGACGGGGAAAACAGCCGGAAGCCCAGCGAAAACTCCACCAGCCACGGCTCTGCCTCCCCAGCATACCACTCCACCACCAGCGCTGCGGGACCGAAGGGGGATTCTGTCACCGCGGCAGCAGAATACATGGACCCCAATTCCGGCCGCGGTCCCGACCATGCCTCTTCGTAGCGGTAGAACGCATGGGCCTCGCCCCGCAGGCGGACCTCCTCGAAGATTCGCACATCGAGCACCGTGCCGAATCCGACCCAATTCCGCCCGCGGTACCCTTCTAAAAACCGCGACCGCACACCCGGCGTCGGCTCGAATGGCCTTGCATTGACTTCCGTGCCACGGACCGTCGGCCGGTCTGTTTCTCCGGAGAAGCACCAGGCGCCCTTCACGCCCCAAGAAACCGACTTTCCCCCGGTGATCCAGTACCGCTCAAACGCACCGAAAAACCGCGAAGCCACGGCATCGACCCGCACCGTATCTCCTCGGGCGACGCCGGAAAGCGACCGATGCGTGCTGCGAACCTCGCCCGAAAAGGTTTGCACGGTCCATTCCAGCAATCGTCCTTCCCGGTTCCACGCCTTGTGGGGCAGCGTACTGTGTTTCCACCCGAGGCTGAAGGCCTCGCCGACAAACCGGGTCCGGTCGGTGGTGTCCGCGGGATTGAAAAACACACCGCTGTCGTAGTGGTCATCCACCGTCCGCACACCCGCCGCTGACAGCCGAAAAGCTCCGTGGGCACCGAGCGGCAACGCTACGTGTACCCCGGCCGACTGCTCATTCATGGTCAAATAGCTCGGCCGCACATCTTGGTAAAACGTCGCAAAACTGCGCACGTAGTTCCACCGATGCAGCGTGAAATGGGGTTCGATGGCCAAGGGCAGCGGGATGCGGAGGTCGAACCGAATGCCTGCGTCGAAAGCACTGTACAAGCTGCCGAACGTCGTTGAAGCCCGAACGGTCGTGGGCAACCGTTTGAACCTGCCGTACGACGCTCCCACATATCCCATGCTCACCGGCGAAGAGCTGACGTTCCCACCTACGGCCAATCGGAAGGGGCGCTCGGGTCGGGCATGCACGAGCACATCGAACATGCCCGTGCCCGGGTTCCAACGGGCTGCCGGCCGGACCGATGCCAAATGGGGATCTCCGGCCAACCGGAACAGCGATTCCTCCGCCTCTTCGCCCGATCTGAGCATCGATTCAGCGTACCGCTGGGCCCGAGCATCCAACCCGATTACCTCGAATGAGCCGACGCGAAACGCCGGTTGCCGCCCCCGAAACTCTTTCCGCCGCTCTGCCGCACTGAAATCCGGCTGCCACGAAGACCCCGCCACAGCCGAAATCAGCAGGAGGATGGAATCCATTCCCACAGTCGCCGCTTCGTACCCGACGTCGGCAATGGTCCCGACATCGTCGAAATCGAACGTACTCCACCGCAGCGGTGGGCGCAGGATGTACATCGCCTCGCACACCTCACTGAAGTTCGACGGCCGCGTCACCAGCAATTCGAGGGCCACGGAAGCCGCACCTGCATCGGACAGCGGACTGTTGTCCGAAACATTGCAACCCAGAATGATGTCCGGCAGAAACTCCCGGTACAGCACGTCGCCGGGGAAGTTGTTGTACAGGCCGCCATCGAACAATGGGTGGCCATCCACGACGATGGGCTCGAGGTAAAAAGGATAGGTCATCGATGCGCGAACGGCTTCGGCCAAATCGCCCCGCGAGAATACCGTGTCCTGCTTTTCAAGCACATCCGCAGCGACGCAGCGAAACGGCACGAACAACCGATCGAAGTCGCCCTCTGCCACCGCGTTTGCCGGGGACAGTTCATGCACCAGTCCCCAGTCGGTGGGAAAGCTGCGGATCAACTGTGCTTCCGGACCTCCTTCCTCCGTCAATCGCAAAGCCACCACAGAAGGGTCTGCGGGTGGTGCGAAAAAAGACGAGGACGGACCGAGGTCTCCGGAAGCGCGCCGCGCGAATTCGGGGCTTCGGATCAGCGAATCCATCTCTGCGGGCGACCACCCTGCAGCATAGTACCCGCCTACGAGCGCTCCGACGCTGGTGCCGGCGATGCAATCGACGCGGATGCCGGCTTCTTCGAGGGCGCGTAGGAACCCGACGTGGGCTGCGCCCTTTGCCCCGCCCCCGCTCAAGACGACGCCGATGCGCGGGGTTTGGGCCGCAGCAAGAACGGTACTTCCCAAGGCAAGTGCAGCAAGCAGCAGGCGCATGGCGTGAAGGTAGGCAGGACCTAAATTCGCCCCATGCGCGTCGTGAGTTGTGTGCCGAGTTTGACGGAATGGCTTGTGGATGTGGGGGCTGAGGTCGTCGGCCGAACGAAATTCTGCGTGCATCCCGCCGTGCAGGTGGACGAGATTCCGCGCATCGGCGGGACGAAGACGCTGCACCTGGACCGGATCCGCGAATTGAAGCCGGACCTCGTCGTCGCGAACCGCGAGGAAAACGTGCGCGGCCAAATCGAAGCCCTCGCCGCCACCCTGCCCGTCCTCGTCACGGACATTTCCGATGTGCGGACGGCGTGGTCCGAGATGGAGCGCGTGGCGGAAGCGGCGGGCTGCGGGGTGGCAGGCCAGGAGTGGGTGGCCCGGATCCGGGAGGCTTGGGGAGAGCCGAAGCCGGTGCAGGAACGGGTGGCGTATGCGGTTTGGGCGCGGCCGTGGATGGTGGCGGGCGGGGACACGTACATCCACGATGTGCTCCGGTGGTGGGGCTTCGATAACGTGTTCGGACAGGAGCTTCGCTATCCAGAGCGGCCCTTCGAGGAGTGGACAGAGCGGCCCGACGTGGTGTTCTTGCCCAGCGAGCCCTATCCCTTCGGGGCGCGGGAGGTGGCGGAAGTGGAACGGGCGGGGATGCGGGCCGTCCTGGTCGATGGGGAGGCGTTCAGTTGGTACGGGAGCCGGATGTGGCACGCGCGGCAGATTCTCGGACAAGGTGGCAGTCCGGCAGGTGCCGACGGGGCGGGCGCGTGACAGATTTGGCAGGGGCGGGCCTGCGGCACGGCCCTTGCCGAACACCCGCCAAACGAATTTCACCATGAGCAAAATCATCGGAATCGACCTCGGCACGACAAACAGCTGTGTCGCAGTCATGGAAGGCAACGAACCCGTTGTCATCACGAACGCGGAAGGCCGCCGCACCACGCCCTCGATCATCGCCTTTGTCGACGGCGGTGAGCGGAAGGTCGGCGAACCTGCAAAGCGTCAAGCCATTACGAATCCCCGCAAGACGGTGTATTCGATCAAGCGGTTCATGGGCGCCTCCTTTGCAGACGTCAAAGAAGAAGTGCGCCGCGTACCGTACGAAGTGGTCGAAGGAGACAACCGCACGCCCCGTGTGAAGATCGACGAGCGGCTGTATACCCCGCAGGAAATCAGCGCGATGGTGTTGCAGAAAATGAAGAAAACCGCCGAGGACTACCTCGGCCACGAGGTGACGGAAGCCGTCATCACCGTGCCGGCGTACTTCAACGATGCACAGCGCCAAGCCACGAAAGAAGCCGGCGAGATTGCGGGCTTGAATGTCCGCCGGATCATCAATGAACCCACGGCTGCGGCGCTCGCATACGGGTTAGACAAGAAGCAGAAGGACCAAAAAATCGCCGTCTTCGACCTCGGCGGTGGCACCCACGATGTCAGCGTCCTCGAACTCGGTGACGGCGTCTTCGAAGTGCTTTCGACCGACGGGGACACGCACCTCGGCGGGGACGACTTCGACCAAGTGATCATCGATTGGCTCGTCCAAGAATTCAAGGACGAAAACGGCGGACTGGACTTGTCGAAAGACCCGATGGCCCTGCAGCGCCTCAAAGACGCCGCGGAAAAGGCAAAGATTGAACTGTCCTCCACGACGAGCTCGGAAATCAACCTCCCCTACATCATGCCGGTGGATGGGATTCCGAAGCACCTCGTGCGGAGCATGTCACGGGCGAAGTTTGAGCAGCTCGCGGACAGCCTTATCAAGCGGACCATCGAGCCCTGTGCCTCGGCGCTGAAGGCTGCAGGACTGGACAAATCCGACATCGATGAAATCATCCTCGTCGGCGGTTCCACCCGCATCCCGGCCGTGCAAGAAGCGGTGCGCACCTACTTCGGCAAGGAGCCATCGAAAGGGGTCAACCCGGACGAAGTGGTCGCCGTCGGCGCGGCCATCCAAGGAGGTGTCCTCACCGGCGACGTCAAGGACGTGTTGCTCCTGGATGTGACCCCGCTGTCGCTGGGCATTGAGACCATGGGCGGCGTGATGACGAAGCTCATCGAAGCGAACACCACCATCCCGACGAAGAAATCGGAGGTGTTCTCGACAGCCAGCGACAACCAGCCCAGCGTGGAAATCCACGTCCTCCAGGGCGAGCGGTCCATGGCGCGGGACAACCGCACCATCGGCAAGTTCCAGCTCTCGGACATCCCTTCTGCTCCGCGCGGGGTGCCCCAAATCGAGGTCACCTTCGACATCGACGCGAACGGCATCATCCACGTCAGTGCAAAAGACAAAGCCACCGGCAAGGAGCAGAAAATCCGCATCGAAGCATCGAGCGGATTGAGCTCCGAGGACATCGAACGCATGAAGCGGGAAGCTGAAGCGAATGCAGAGACGGACCGTCAAGCCCGCGAGAAAGTAGACACGCTGAACCAAGCGGATGCGCTCGTATTCTCGACGGAAAAGCAGCTGAAGGAGTTTGGCGACAAAATTCCCGCAGACAAGCGCGGCCCGATCGATGCAGCACTCACGGACTTGAAAGCAGCCCACGCTGCTGCAGACGTGGACGGATGCACGCGCGGCATCGAAGCGCTCAACGCGGCCTTTCAGGCAGCGAGTGCGGAGATGTACGCGGCCCAGCAGCAGAGCGGCGAACCTGCCTCCGCGGGTACACGCGAAACGGCGGATGCGGAAGTCACGGATGTGGACTTTGAGGAGGTGAAGTGATCTTTTTCGAAATCGGAATGAAACGCCTCGCCACGTGCGGGGCGTTTTTTTTCTTTCCTATGTGAACCTCAAAGGCAGGCGCTTGTTCGCAGAGCATGGATGCGTTTTCCCCGAGGATGCGGTGGATGGCAGCGGGCGCGCTGCTGGCGGCCCTCGGGTGCACGGTGTTCCTGGGGTACCGGGCTTCGTTGCTCGTGGTGAACTACGACTTTGAGCAGTTCTTCCCTTCGGACGATCCGGAAACGGCCTATTACCGGGCATTTCGTAGCCGTTTTGCCCCCGACAACGACTTCGTGCTGGTGGCGCTCGAATCCCCCGGTACGGTGTACGATTCGACCTACCTCGCGCGGGTTGAGGCCTTGACCCAGCGGCTGGCTGAATTGCCTGAAGTCACCGAGGTGCTGAGCCCGACCTCGATTGCGGAACCGCTGGCCTTCGGCGGCTCGGTGTTTCGCCGGCCCCTGCTGCGGTGGGACGAGGGCCGAGAGGCGCTTCGAGCCGACAGTGCACGCATCGCTCGCAGGCCCGACATCCTCGGAAATTGGATCGCTGTGGACCACAGTGCTTGTGGCATTCTGGTGCAACACACACCCGGGCTCGGCGTGGAGGGGTGTGATTCGCTCGCGGCGGCGGTCCTCGCACTTTCCACGGAGTTCCCCGGCATGCATGCCACCGGCCGCTCGGTAGCCCAAGGGCACTACATCGGCACGTTGAAGCGTGAGCTCGTGCTCTTCGTCGGAGTAGGGACGCTGTTGCTCGGTGCCATCCTCTACTTCGCCTTCCGCTCGTGGCTGGGCATCGTCGCCCCCATCGGCATCGTGCTGCTGAGTGCGGTGTGGACCCTTGGCATCCTGCAGGTAGCCGGCGGGAGCATCGACATCATGACGGTCGTGATGCCCACCATTTTGTTCGTCGTAGGGGTTAGCGATGTGGTGCACATCCTGGCGCGTTTCAACGACGAACGTTTGGCGGGCTTCAGCCCGCCCCAAGCCTTGAAACGGACCTACGCGGAGGTAGGTCTCGCCACCTTTTTGACCTCGGCCACAACGGCCATCGGCTTCCTCACCCTGCTCACTGCAGCCATCCCGCCGGTGCGCAACTTCGGCATGTTCACAGCGGTCGGCGTCGGAGTGGCCTATGTGTGCGCCTTTACGGTGTTGCCTGCCCTCCTCGTACTTGCCCCGCCCCCACCGCGCGAGCGAAAAGGCGGCGACGGAACGTGGGAACATGGCCTTTCCAGGCTGTTCCGTTGGACCCTTTCGCACGGCCGAACCATCGGATGGGCCACGGTCGGAATTGCACTTTTTTCGCTCACCGGAGCCTTGCGCGTAAACGTCGACACGCGGCTGCTGGAAGACCTGACCGAAGACGACCCGTTGCGCCGCGAATTCCACTACTTCGAAGCCCATTTTGCAGGCGTCCGCCCGTTCGAGTGCGCCGTTGAAGTCCCCGCTCCACTGCATGCCTACGATCCCGAGGTGCTGCGCGAAACCGAAGCCATCGCCGCGCACGCCGAGCGGCTAGGGGTCGGCGCCGTGCTCGCACCGAGCCGGGTGTTCGCGCTGGCCCACCGCTGGAAAAACGGCGATGCGCCATCTGCACAGCGCCTTCCCGACGAAGATGCGGCGGTGGAACAGCTGGTCGCCTCCGTCAACCGAGGCGTCGGAAAGGAGGCACTCTCGCGGATGGCGTCGCCGGAAGCAGGACTGATTCGCATCGCCGGTCGGACGGCAGACGATGGAGCAAGGGCGCAAGCGGCGCGGGAGGCGGCTTTGCTGGATTGGCACCGGACGGCCTTTCCTCGGTCTTCCCTGGTGCTGCATCCGACAGGGACAGCGCGCCTCATCGACCTGAACAATGCCGACTTGTCCACGGATTTGACCTCGGGCATTTTGCTCTCCATCGGCGTCATCGCCTTGCTCGCAGGGTGGATGTTTCGGAGCCTGGCAGTGGTCGGCATCGCCGTTTTGGTCAACCTCTTACCCATTGCGGCCATCGCTGGGGTGATGGGTTGGGCGGGGATCGATCTGAAGGTGAGTACGGGCATCGTATTCTGCATCGCCTTCGGCATTGCAGTGGACGACACCATCCACTTTTTGAGCAGATTACGGATTGAACTTGCGGCGAATACACCTCTGCCCCAAGCCATTCGGATTACCCATCGGTCCACGGGCAAAGCCATCATCCTGACGAGCATAATCCTGTGTGCAGGCTTTGCCGTGCTGACGTTGAGCGATTTCGCTGGTACCGTGTTCCTCGGCGCCGCAATCGCCGGTTCGCTTGCGCTCGCAGTTGCCTTTGATATGCTGCTCTTGCCTTTGTTGATGCTGAAATTCTACCGCCCGCGTCGATCTTCGGGGCATGAACTCGACGCGTAGGTCCTTTTTGAAGCGGTTCGGTTTGGCCGCAGGGGCGCTAGGACTTGGACCGGCCTTGGTGCGGCTGGATGCGTCCGCGCCGACGCGCAGAAAGGCGCGTGTTTCTTCAGCATCCCCGGTCATGGTCAGCACATGGAACCACGGGCTAGAGGCGAATGCCGCGGGATTTGAGGCCTTGGCGCTGGGGGGCAGTGCCTTGGACATGATCGAAGCTGGTGCGAAGAAGGTCGAAGCGGATCCGCTCGGGACCAGTGTCGGCATCGGCGGCATGCCCGACCGCGACGGGTACGTCACCCTCGATGCGTGCGTCATGGACCACCTTGGGCGGGCCGGATCGGTGTGCTTTGTACAAGGGGTGCTGCACCCGCTCTCTCTGGCGAGAAGGGTGATGGAGGACACGCCGCATGTGATCCTCGCCGGCGCCGGTGCGGAGCGGTTTGCCCGGGAATGTGGCATGCCCGTCGTGGACCTGCTTACACCGTCCAGCAAGAAGGCGTGGGAGGAATGGCGCACGACTTCGGATTACCGTCCGGTCATCAACATCGAAAACCACGATACCATCGGCTTGCTCGCGCTCGATAAGGAAGGCCGGCTTGCGGGCGGATGCACGACCAGTGGACTCGCGTTCAAGATGCACGGCCGGGTGGGCGACAGTCCCATCATCGGTGCGGGGTTGTTCGTCGACCCCGAAGTGGGCGGGGCGACTGCGACCGGCCTGGGTGAGGCGGTTCTGCGCACGGTGGGTTCGTTTCTCGTGGTGGAGTTGATGCGGCAGGGTGCAGATCCGGAGGAAGCGTGCCGCGAAGCCGTGAAAAGGATCATCGATCGGATGCCGGTGGCGGATTTGCAGGTGGGGTATTTGGCACTCGACCCGGAGGGGAGAGTCGCCGGACATGCCATCCACCCGGGATTCAATTATGCATACACCACCCAGGCAGCATCGCGCTTGATCGACGCCGGCCATGGCTGAGCGCCTGGCCACGCGTAACCCGTGGATCGCCGGTTTGCGCATCATGCGGCCGGGGAATGTGGCCATGATGGTCATCGGGTGTGTGGCCGTGCGCCATGGGCTGATTGAGCCGTGGGGCGAACCGCACCGGAGCGGTACAAATGCGTGGATTGCCACGGTGGCCCTCGCATTGCTCGGCGCAGGGGGCAATGTGATCAATGACTACTTCGACTTGAAGGAGGACCGGATCAACAAACCGCGGTATGCGTTCGTGGGGACGGTGCTGCGGCGGCGGGATGCGCTTGCCTTGCATCTGGGGTTGACGGCGGCGGGACTGGGGCTGGCCGGATGGTTGGCGTTTCGAGAAGGCAATGGGTGGGTCGGGGTGTTCGCAGTGGGGATGGCCCTGCTGCTGGGGTTGTATTCCCCGGTATTCAAGCGGGGGTTCCTGCGTGGGAATGTGGCCATCGCCCTGGCGGTGGGTGCATTGCCTGTTTGGGTTGCATTCGGGCCGGACGCTGCCAGGCCGGAAGTTGCCGCGGGTGTTTCCTTGTATGCGGGGCTTTCCGCCTGGATTACGGGGTTGCGCGAAGTGGTCAAGGACCTCCAAGACCGCGCGGGGGATGCCGCCTTCGGATACACCACCCTGCCGGTGGTGTGGGGCGAGGTGCGCACGTGGCGCTTGCTGCACAGGACGATGGCAATGACTTGGATTCCGCTGGTCGCGGTGGCTTGGCACACCTTGGACCGGGGTGGTTGGTCGGCGGCTTACCTCCTCCCCTTTGCGCTGGCCCATCGTGCGGTGATCCGGGAAGACAAGCGCGCAGCCTCGGCATGGCTCAAGGCCGCGCTCGGCGGTGGGCTGCTCGCGGTCGCCTTCGGGGCGGGGTAACATTCTGCTAACCTTTCAGGCGCTTTTCGTTTACTGAACCTTCATCTGGGGACAACGGCCTGTGCGGTGGTCTCGCGGCAAATTTGTCGACGAAATAGAATATCTCACCACCAAATCCCTCATCATGAAGCGTTTGCTCCCTCTTCTCGCGCTGTTCGCGGTGGCAGGCATGCATCGGGCCGTGGCCCAGTGCAATTGTCCTCCGGTGAACCAGCGCCCGACCGTCGTTGTCACGGACAACAGCGGCGCCGGCGTCGGCACGACCACGTGGACCTGTGCGAACACCTACCTGCTCGATGGTTATGTGTTCGTCAACAGCGGTCAGGCCTTGACGATTCAGCCGGGAACGGTGGTCAAGGGCATGGCGGGCAACGGTTCCGATGCTTCTGCGCTCATCGTTGCACGGGGTGGCCAAATCTATGCCGCAGGCACCGAGGACTGCCCGATCGTGTTCACCCACGAAGCCGACCCCCTCGACGGTTCTGTGGCCTACAATCTGTCGAACCAGTGGGGCGGACTCATCATCCTCGGAGCGGCTTCCACGAACCTCTCCACCCCGAACGGCCAGGTCGAAGGCATCCCTTCAGACAACAACCGCGCCCAGTACGGCGGCACGAATGACGCCTCGAACTCCGGCATCCTGCGCTACGTCAGCATCCGCCACGGGGGAACGACGCTCGCAGCGAACAACGAAATCAACGGCCTCACCCTCGCCGGTGTCGGCTCCGGCACGACCATAGACCACATCGAAGTCATCGCAAACGAGGACGATGGCATCGAGTTCTTCGGCGGCACCGTTTCCGTGAACTATGCCGCAGTGGCTTGGGCCGGCGACGATAGCTTCGACTGGGACCAGGGATGGCGCGGATCGGGCCACCACTGGTTCTCGATTCACTCGGTCGCAGGTGGCACGGCTGACAAAGGCCTCGAAGGCGACGGCGACGACTACCCGAACTCTACGGCAAACCAGCAGCCCTACACCACCCCGACCGTCTCGAACTGGACGATGATCGGAAACACAGCTACCACCGCAAACGGCATGATCGGCATGCTCTTCCGTGCAAATTCCGGTGGCAACATCTCGAACGCCCTCATCGTCAACTTCGGCGAAGCCATCGAAATCGAGGACAAGGCCACGAACGGGCAAGATGCGTACGACATGCGTGTCGCCGGCAACCTGAACCTCAGCAACATCCGCGCACAAGGCGCGACCGACGTCATCGACTACGACGGAACAGCAGTGGCCGGTGCCGACGGCATCCTCGACACGTATGCCGCAAACAACAACATCGCCCTCGGCAACGTCGGCATCGACGCGGATTGGGCAGCGAATGCGGCGGGTACCACCTTCACGAATCCGTTCAACCCGGTCCCGACCGCGGATGTGACCTCCACCGGGGCGTTTCCTTTCATGGGTGCCTTCGACCCGAATGGCATCAACTGGCTCGCCGGATGGTCCTTCCTCGACGAATCGGGCGCGGCAAACATTCCGCTTTCCGATGGAAGCACCACGTCGTGCGACTGCCCGGATTTGAGCCAGCGCCCCACGGTGCTTGTGACGGACAACGCAGGGTCAGGCGTGGGCACCACCACGTGGACCTGTGACAACACGTATGTGATCGACGGCTTTGTGTTCGTCAACAGCGGCCAAACCTTGACGATTGAACCTGGGACAGTCGTAAAGGGCGCTGCTGGAAACGGCTCCGACGCCTCAGCGCTGATCGTGGCGCGCGGCGGGAAGATCTACGCCGAAGGCACGGCAGATTGCCCGATCGTCTTCACCCACGAAGCCGACCCGCTGGACGGCTCGGTGGCGTACAACCTGTCAAACCAATGGGGCGGCCTCATCATCCTCGGTGCGGCTTCCACGAACCTCTCCACCCCGAACGGCCAGGTCGAAGGCATCCCGTCTGACAACAACCGCGCCCAGTACGGCGGCACGAACGATGCCGACAACTCCGGCATCCTGCGCTACGTCAGCATCCGCCACGGGGGAACGACGCTCGCAGCGAACAACGAAATCAACGGCCTCACCCTCGCGGGCGTCGGCTCTGGCACCACCATCGACCACATCGAGGTCATCGCGAACGAGGACGACGGTGTGGAATTCTTCGGCGGTACCGTCTCCGTGAACTACGCCGCAGTGGCTTGGGCCGGTGACGACAGCTTCGACTGGGACCAGGGATGGCGCGGATCGGGCCACCACTGGTTCTCAATTCACTCGGTCGCAGGTGGCACGGCAGACAAAGGCCTCGAAGGCGACGGCGACGACTACCCAAACACCTCGGCGAACCAACAGCCCTACACCACCCCGACCATTTCGAACTGGACGATGATCGGCAACACCGCTACCACGGCAAACGGGGTCATCGGCATGCTCTTCCGTGCGAATTCGGGCGGAAACGTTTCAAATGCGATCATCGTCAACTTCGGTGAAGCCATCGAAATCGAAGACAAGGCCACGAACGGCCAAGACGCCTACGACATGTACGTGTCGGGCAACCTGTCGCTCAGCAACATCCGCGCTCAAGGCGCGACCGACGTCATCGACTACGACGGAACAGCGGTGGCCGGTGCCGATGGCATCCTCGACACCTACGCGGCAAACAACAACATCGCCCTCGGCAGCGTCGGCATCGATGCGGATTGGGCTGCGAACGCCGCGGGTACGGCCTTCACGAACACCTTCAACCCGGTCCCGACCGCAGACGTGACGGCTTCTGGCACCTACGGCTACATGGGCGCCTTCGACCCGAGCGGAACGAACTGGCTTGCCGGTTGGTCATTCCTCGACCAAAGCGGCGCTGCCGACATCCCGCTCGCCGACCCGAACGGCGGCGGCGAAACCGCTACCTGCGACTGCCCTGCACTCGGCGACCGCCCGACGGTCCTCGTGACGGACAACGGGGGGGCCGGTATCGGCACGACCACGTGGAGCTGTGACAACACGTACGTCATCGACGGCTTCGTGTTCGTGAACAGCGGGCAGGTACTGACCATCGAGCCCGGAACGGTCGTGAAGGGGGCACCCGGAAACGGGTCAGATGCTTCGGCCCTCATCGTCGCACGTGGCGGCAAGATCTTCGCAGACGGTACCGCCGCTTGCCCGATTGTCTTCACCCACGAAGCTGACCCGCTGGACGGCTCGGTGGCGTACAACCTGTCAAACCAATGGGGCGGACTCATCATCCTCGGAGCGGCTTCCACGAACCTCTCCACCCCGAATGGCCAAGTCGAAGGCATCCCGTCTGACAACAACCGCGCACAGTACGGCGGCACGAACGATGCCGACAACTCCGGCATCCTGCGCTACGTCAGCATCCGCCACGGCGGAACGACCCTCGCGGCGAACAACGAAATCAACGGCCTCACCCTCGCGGGCGTCGGCTCTGGCACCACCATCGACCACATCGAGGTCATCGCGAACGAGGACGACGGTGTAGAGTTCTTCGGCGGTACCGTTTCCGTGAGCTACGCGGCAGTGGCTTGGGCCGGTGACGACAGCTTCGACTGGGACCAGGGATGGCGCGGATCGGGCCACCACTGGTTCTCGATTCACTCGGTCGCAGGTGGCACGGCAGACAAAGGCCTCGAAGGAGACGGTGACGACTACCCGAACACCTCGGCGAACCAACAGCCCTACACCACCCCGACCGTATCGAACTGGACGATGATCGGCAACACCGCCACGACCGCGAACGGCATGATCGGCATGCTCTTCCGCGCGAATTCCGGTGGCAACATCTCGAACGCCCTCATCGTCAACTTCGGTGAAGCCATCGAAATCGAAGACAAGGCCACGAATGGACAAGATGCGTACGACATGTGGGTGGCTGGCAACCTGGCACTTAGCAACGTCCGTGCACAGGGCTCGACCGACGTCATCGACTACGACGGAACGGCGGTGGCCGGTGCCGACGGCATCCTCGACACCTACGCAGCAAACAACAACATCGCCCTCGGCAGCGTCGGCATCGATGCGGATTGGGCTGCGAACGCCGCGGGTACCGCGTTCACGAACACCTTCAATCCGGTTCCGACCGCGGACGTGACCACGACGGGGGCTTTCCCGTACATGGGTGCATTTGACCCGAGCGGCACGAACTGGTTGGCGGATTGGTCCTTCCTCGACCAGAGCGGTGCGGCGAACATTCCGCTCAGCACCGGTGGCACGGATGTCCCGGGTTGCACGAATGCTACGGCATGCAACTACAACACGGCCGCTACGGTCAACGATGGCAGCTGCGTGTTCGCAACCGGCTGCGATACCTGCAGCGGCGCCACGAACGGCACGGGCACGGTGATCGACGGCGACGCGGACAACGACGGTGTATGCAACAACGCTGAAATTCTCGGCTGCACCATCTCCACGGCGTGCAACTACAATTCGGCTGCCACGGAGGCAAACAACAGCACCTGCATTTACGCAACGGGCTGCGACTTCTGCGCCGCTGGCGCAGTGGTTGACGGCGACACCGACAACGACGGTGTGTGCAACGTGAACGAAATCGCGGGCTGTACGGATGCGACGGCTGCGAACTACAACCCGCTCGCTACGGATTCGAACGCGAGCTGCCAGTTCAACGTGAAAGTGCGTGTGGACATGTGGAACGCGGGGACCGCTGCGAAAATCAGCGGTGATTTCACGGCTGGCGCGATCGTGAACATGGTTTGGGCGAACTACGAGCTCTACACGTTCTCTGCCACCTTGACCCCTGGCACCTACACCTACCAGTTCCGCAACGCCGCTGGCGTCAGCGACGGCATCGTGCGGACCTTGGTGGTGGACGGTGCGGAGGATGTCGCGGCGGTCTGCTTCGGCTCCACCGAGGGCTGCGCCGGTTGCACGAACAGCGAATACGCAGACTTCAACCCGAATGCAACGTCGGCTACGGCCTGCACGGAGGCGGCGGTCGCGGGCTGCACGTACGCGGATGCAGAGAACTTCAATGCGGCGGCGAACGTCGAAGACGGCAGCTGCACGTTTGAACTGGGCAATGCCTGCCCGGCCGACCTGAGCGGCGACGGGGTGGTGGGTACGCCCGACCTGCTGATCTTCCTTGCAGCGTTCGGAAGCAACTGCAACTGATCTGAAACGAATTCAAGAAAGGGCCGCCCGCGAGGGTGGCCCTTTTTGCATTCCCGTAACATTGCGTTCACACTCAGGTGAGACCGGAGGTAGACCTTCGCGGCGAAAACCCGAAGCCATGCGTGCGCTCGCCCTCGTCTTGATGTGTATCCCCGTTTGGGTTGCTGCGCAAGGCAGCATCCGTGGGGTGGTTGCCGATGGCCAAACGGGCGAAGCCCTGATCGGCGCGAACGTGGTCATCACCGATCCGTACAAGGGCGCTATGGCGGACCTCGATGGTCGCTACTCGTTGGACGGGCTAGCACCCGGAACCTACAAGGTAACGGGCAGCTTCATCGGCTACACCTCCATCGTGGAACTGGTCACGCTGACCGGCAAGGAAGTGGTCGTGGTCAATTTCAACCTGCTCGCGGAAACGGTCATCATCGACCAAGCCGCCGAAGTAATCGCCACGGTCGACCGCGCGCGGGATGTGTACATGGAGAACATCCGCAAAAAGGACGCCTCCAGCCTCGACTACATCAGCATCCAGCAAATCCGTCGGACCGGGGACAGCGACGCGGCCGGGGCCATGCGCCGTGTGACCGGCGTATCTACGGTCGGCAACTTCATCTTCGTCCGAGGACTTTCTGACCGCTACCTGAAAACGACGTTGAACGGCCTCGAGGTGCCTAGCATCAACCCCCGCCGCAACACGCTCGAGATGGACATCTTCCCCACGAACCTCGTGGACAACCTCGTCGTGGTGAAAACCCAAAGCGCGAACCTCCCGGGCGATTGGAGTGGGGCCTACCTGAATGTGATTACGAAGGACTTCCCCGATGCCTTCATGTTCAACTTCACCTCGACGCTGGGGTACAACGACCAAAGCACCTTCCGGGAGGTACTGTCGAGCCAGCGGAGCAGCACGGATTGGCTGGGCTACGACGACGGGTTTCGCGGATTGCCCGCGGCAGCCGTGGGTTTGACGGCGGAAGAATGGCCCTTCCTTGCGGGGACATCCTTCTACGACGGCCTCGTCTACATGGGCTACGCGGACGAGCTCGCAGCATCGGGCATCAACGGCCCCGGTGACATCGGCCCCTCGAATCCCATCGGCACGGTGTGTGCCGGACTCGGCATCACCCTGGACAGCCTCGAGACCTACGGCATGGCCCCCGCGAGCGAAGCCCGGAATGCAGGATTGACGGCCATGACCCAGAGCTTCAACAAGGCCTGGGACGTGACCCGCCGGCAGGCCCCGCTCGACTTGACGCAGTCGCTGAGCTTTGGCAACCAAACGCAGCTCTTCGGCCGCTCCTTCGGCTACATCTTCGGAATGCAGTACAAGCGCCAGACCCGCTACTGGGGCGACGGGGAGTACGCACGCTACACCGGCGGAGGAACATCGACCGCCACGCAGGAAATGCAGCAGCTCAAAGGCTTCAACGATGCCATGGGCACGGAGAACGTCTACTGGAACATGTTGCTGAATTTGAGCTACAAGCTGAACGAATTCAACAAAATCTCAGCGCTTGCGATGCCCAACTTCAGCGGGCAGAACGAAAGCCGGTTCATGGAGGGGTTCAATTACCTCGATACGGACATGCCGCAAGTGCAGCGGACGCAGCGCTACGAGCAGCGTCAGCTGAACATTTGGCAAGCGCGCGGCGAGCACTTCCTTCCAGGGTATAAGACCCAAATCCAGTGGAACCTCGGCTACTCCGGCGGGGTCATGCGCACGCCCGACCTGCGCGTGTTCTACAACAACTGGCAGCGGGTCGAATCGCCCATCCTCGATCAAGCGGTGTTCACCGCCGTCGACGGCAGCGACGTCACCGCCGAAGCGCTCCAGTACATCAACGAGGCACTGAACAAGAGCGAGTTGCCGCTGGACTGGGCCAGCAACCCGGATGCGACCATCGCCTTCCTCGCGGGAGAAGGCTTGGACATCGAGAGCTTCAACGTGCCGGTCTCTGTGGACACGACCTACACCATCCTGTCTGCGACCTACCCGGATCCCACGCGGTATTACCGTACGCTGCACGAGTCGAAATTCGACGCGAAACTGCATGTGGTTCAGCCCATTCTGCCTTCGCGCGACCTGGAGACCAAACTCTCGGCCGGCCTCTCGTTCGTCCGGACCGCGCGGCGCCACGAAGAACAGCAATTCGAGTTCGAAGGAACCGGCGGCTTCAACGGCAGCATCGCAGAGTACATGGCCGATTCGAACATGGTCGTTTCGCGGGCGAGGGACTATGTGTACGCTGCCCTCCTGACGGATTTGAACAACACCGACCGCGGCACGATGGATGTGTTAGGGGCGTACGCCATGCTCGACGCCTACCTGCACCCCGATGTACGACTGAATGCCGGTGTGCGCGTGGAGCAGGCGGACATGCTCATCCGCTCCGCACGGATCGATGAGGCTACAGACCTCACGCCGCAAGAGCGGGACCGGCTGCAGGGGACGCTGAACGATTTCGACGTGATGCCGTCGTTGAATGTGGTTTGGGCAATGAGCGGCAGCGAGTTGCTGAAGGTCACGAACCTGCGCTTTGCGTACAGCCGCAGCATCGCCCGTCCGGTTTTCCGCGAAAAGTCCCCCTTCCGCGGCTTTGACTTCGAAACGCTCGAGACGCTCAAAGGCAATCCGGGACTCGACGGCACGAAGATTGACAACGTCGACCTGCGCTTCGAGCACTTCCCGAACCTCGGCGAGATTTTCAGCGCCTCGCTGTTTTACAAGCGCTTCACCGACCCGATCGAGCAGACCAGCATCCTCGAAGCTGCGAATCCGGAGTACACCTGGTCGAACATCCCGTATTCGAATGCGGTGGGCCTGGAGCTCGAAGGCCGGAAGACGCTCGGATTCATCTCTGAAGCGCTGATGCCGTGGTCGCTGGGGGTGAACATCAGCCTCATCCGGAGCCGGACGGCCATCCTCGAAGAAGAGCTCCGCGTCATCCGGGCCACCGACCCCATGCACCCGGATACCCGGCCGCTCTTCGGCCAAAGCCCCTACATCCTGAACACCATCCTGACGTACGCGCCGGACTCATCGGGTTTCCAAGGCACGGTGGCCTTCAACCTGCAGGGCCCGAAGCTCTTCATGACCCAGCTCGGCGGGATGCCCGACATCTACCAGCAGCCGTTCCCGAGCCTCGACCTGACGTTTTCCCAAACGGTGGGCGAGCACTTCGCATGCGGCTTCCGGGCATTCAACCTCCTGAATCCGCTCGACCGCAAGACCTACGACTTCGGGGATCCGGGCCAATACACTTGGCTTGCGTTCCGCACCGGCCGCACCTTCAGCCTCTCCTTCACCTACCGCATCTGACGCCATGCACCGCATTCTCTTCGCCTCCCTCCTCCTCCTCTCGTTCGGCTGCACCCGGTACGAACAAGACGGCTCGCTCCTCCACCTCCGCAGTCCAGAACGTCGCCTCATCGGCACGTGGACGTCCGTCAAGGTGGACCAAGTCGGCGACTCGGACGACGCGAACGTCACGGAGTTGATGACGTCGAACAACCTCCGCCTCGAAGCTGAATTCCGCGAGGATCACACCGTCACGATTTCAAAAGTGGGTGAAGACCTGGTCTACGAAGGCACGTGGGAATTCAACGACGACCACAGCGTGCTGCACCTGGACCTGACCTTCAACAAGGCGCTCGGCCCGTTCTACCGCGACGCCGCAGGCACGGACTATACGACCCTCGTGGAAACGACGGCCGATGCCCTCGACCAGCTGGATACGCTGTTTTTTGCAAGCGGAACGTACACCGACGTGACGGACCAGGTGTTTGGTCATTTGGCCACCCTGAGCGCCACGACGGTTGCATGGACCTACACCGGCGGCGCACCCTTCTTCGATTACACGGCCGGAGACGACATCACGGCCTACATGCCGGAATTCATCGACGGCCTGCTTGCGGAAGGCTTGATCACCTCGCTCGACGACTACGCTGGCATCGTGGCCACCATGGCGTCCGAGTACGGCGTCGATGTGGCCTACGTCGAGCAGCCGCCCGTGGTCAGTGGCCCGCTGGACCCCGCGCTGCCCGGGGTGCTGCAATCGCTCTTCGGACTCGACGTGACCCTGTTTGTGGGCACCTTCGCTACGGGAAGCAGCGACCCGCTGGTGCTTGCTTACCTCGCGGACAACGGCGGACCGGCACTTACCGAGCAGTTCGACGGCGAAGTCAAGCAAATCGATGTGTACTGGCGGATGCTGGAACTCGAACTGGACGACATGCAGGCCTACCAATTCCGCGAATACGCGGGCGAGGAGACCTACGACTACAGCTTCCTGCTCCGCTTCGAAAAGCAGTGATCAGGCGAGCTCTCGCCTGAGATTTTCGACGGTGCCCTCCGGAAGGTCCTGCAAGTCCAGGACCATGAATCCGTCGAGGGCATCGTTGAATTTGGGGTCGTGGTTGAAGGCGAGTATGCGGGCGTTTTGGGCCAAATACCGCTTCAGCAACACCGGAATCGGCGCATGCTCCGGCTCGATGTCGGAGACGATGCTGTCGAGTTTGCGGATGTCATCCACGATGTTCTCGATGAGCACCTCGGGGTCTTGGGGCCCGCGCACCTTCGGCCGGTACGGGTTCCGCGGGGTCACAAGTCCGCGCAAGACCTCGTCTGCGGCGTTCCGTTCGATGTACGCCATCATGAGCCAGCGGCTCAAGGGGTTGTACGCGGCGGAAATGCTCACCGGACCGATGAGGTAGCGGCAATTTGGGTGCCTTGCCACTTCGGCTAAGATGCCTTTCCAAAGCAAGAACAGCGGCAGCCGATGCTTCTGAAACTCCACCGGCACGAAGCTGCGGCCGAGCTCCAGAGACTGCCGCAGGTACGGCTGGAACCCCCGGGCGAACCGGAACAAGCTCGCCGTATAGAACCCCCGATGCCCATAACGCTTGAGGATTTTTTCGCCGTCTCCGATGCGGTAGGCGCCCGCGATGCGGCCCGATTCTTCGTGCCAAAGAAACAGGTGCTGGTAGTACAGGTCGTACTCGTCGAGGTCGATGGCGTGGTTCGTCCCTTCGGCCACCGCACGGAAGGTGAGCTCGCGGAGCCGCCCGATTTCCTGCATCGCATGCGGAATCTGCGACGACGGCGCGCAGTAGCACGTGAAACCGCCTTGGGCAAACAGCTTGAACTCGCTTAACTGCTCTACCTCGGCCCGCAAGGCCACCGGATCCCCAGGCGCAACCACTTCTTCCGGCTGTGCGCGGTAAGTCAAGGCCCGCACGAACCACTCCGGCCGGATCCGGTGTGCGGATGCGAGGGCATGCACGCGCGCGCGGAGGTACCGTGTCAGCGCCTCCGGGCCCTGCACCGCCGCGAGGTCTTCCTTCCGAAGCGGCTTCCCCCAGCGCACTTCGAAGACGCGCTCCGAAGTCCCTACCAATGCCAGTCGCCGCGCATCCAAATGACAGGGAACGACCGCAACCCCAGAGGCCCGGTGCAACCGCGCAGGGAGCGTGGACCAACGCGGGTCGCCCCCTCTCCGGATGCGCGGTCGCACCCGGCCGCGGTTTCCAGCCGGGAAGACCACAAGCACCCCGCCTGCAAGGAGAAACCGGATCGCCGTGCGCAAGCCGTCCTCCTCGGCGAGGATGCTGCCTTGCATTTGGTCAGGGACTTCTGCCCGCTTGCGCACCCACAACTTCGCCCCTTCTGGCAGCAGCGAAAGCACCACCAGTGGATCGAGCGCCCCTGCCGGATGGTTCGCAACCACGAGCGCCCCGCCGGCCGCCGGCAGCGTAGGTGCCTCGGATCGCATCTCGACGCCAAGCCTCTGCAATGAAGCTTCGGTGAACGCCTTCCCACGCAACTCCGCGAGCCCCGGGAATGCCGCAACCGCTTCGGCCCCACCCATCCGCACGAGCAGCCGGAGCACCGCATGCCGTGTCGACATCCCCGCTGCAGCAGCGGCCGCGGAAAGTCGAGAAAAGGAACGTGAGGAATCAGCAGACGGCACGAACTTCGAGGAATGAAGTCGAAGATACGGCCCCTCGTGTTCGCTTGCCTCGCATGCTCCGGTACGTTGTTCGCCCAGCAAACCTTCGACCTCCAAGGCCATCGACGATCCGTGCCGCATGGTCCCCTTCGTGCCTAGGCCATAAAAAAAAACGGCCCCCGATGTGGAGGCCGTTTCTTTCAGTTGCTATCTCGATTACTGCTGCACCAGCACTCGCACCGTGGTGCGGGTTGCGCCAGACTGTACGTTGAGCAAGTACACCCCGCTCGCCGCTCCCGTTACATCGAATGGAATGCGCACTTCACCGGTCCGGCTGCCGAGGACTTCCGACGCGACCGTGCGCCCCGTCACATCCCGCAGGTCCCACGCGAGAATCTCTCCCGTCAACCCCTGCAGCGCCACGGTAAACAGGCCGTTCGTCGGGTTCGGGAACACCGCGAGGTCGAGCCCTGCGACGAGTTCTTCCACGCCGGTTACGACGTCGAATGTTTCCGAGTTTGTGCATCCGTTTGCGTCTGTCACCGTGAGGGTGTAGGTGCCGCCGTCGATGTTTGCGATGCTCTGCGTCGTGGCCGTGAAGCCATTCGGACCCGTCCAAGAGAAGCTGTACGCCGTCGTACCGCCAGCGACCGTGATGTCAATCGCCCCGTTGCCAGTGCCGTTGTCGTCCGTGACCACACCTGCAAGCACCAGCGGCGCCGGTTCCGTCACCTGCGCCATCGACGACGATGTGCATCCGTTTTCGTCCTCCACATAGACCGTATAGATACCCGGCAGGAGGTTGCCAAACGTGGAACCTGCGCCGAAGCTCACGTTGTCGATGCTGTACAGGAATGCCCCCGTGCCGCCCGAAGCCGTTGCGCCGACGATGCCGTTGCCGTCGCCGTTGCAGGTGATCGGCGTGGCCGTTGCCGTCACAAGCACCGGTGCAGCCGCCGCCACGACGATGTCAGACGTCGCGGTGCATCCGGAGTTGTCCGTGGCAGATACCGTGTACGTGCCCGCGCCCAAATCCCCGAAGAAGGTCACATCGCTGGCGTCACCGCCTTCAAACACATAGGTAAACCCACCCGTACCCCCGTTTGCGAGGACCGAGATGGAACCGTTCTGATCGCCCGCACACAACACCGCCGCAGCGGTCGCATTCAGCACGATGGCGGGTGGACCCGACACGACGACCGGGTTCGCGGTTTGACCGATGCACCCGTTTACGTCTTGGACGTAAATGGTGTACGTCCCTGGAGCCAAATTCAAAATTCCCGTGTTTCCGGGTACGCCGTCCGGGGCGAAGGTCACGCCGTTCGTGGAGTACTGCATCGAAGACGCCGTACCTGATCCGCCGACGGGCGTCAACACCACTTCTCCATCTGCCGTGTTGAAACAGGTCGCTTCTCCCGATGCGGTGACGAAGAGGTTCAAAGCAGCAGGATTGTTCACCGAGATGGCTGGCGCAGCTTTCGTGCACCCGTTCCCGTCAATGGCCGTCACCGTGTAGAGGCCTGCACCCAAGTTCGCAAAACTGCCGGAGGCTTGCGGTCCTGCATTCACCGGTCCTGCGATCGAGTACGTGAAGGCACCGGTTCCACCGGTGGCCGTGGCGTTGATCATGGCATCGTTGTCCCCGTTGCACGAAATGGGCTCAGCCAGGGCGGCCGTCAAAGCCACCGCCGCAGGCACCGGAATCGTCACCTGGAGCGTGGCGGTACAACCCGCACCATCCACGGCCGAAATCGTTTGCACCCCACCGGGGAGGTTGCTGAAGTTGCCCAACGCTAGCGTCGGGTTCGCCCCGGCTGCCAGGTTGATGCCGAATTGCACCCCGAACTGGGCGCCGGATGGGATCACGCTCACTGCACCATTCGTGGAGTTCGAGCACGAAAGCGGTGTGATGGAACCGACCGACAAACTGAGCGCACACGGGAAGACACAGTTTCCAGTGTCCGTGTTCGCCAGAGGGTTGTAATTCGTCGCTTGGGGGTTCGTGCAGCCGAACACCGCCGTAGGATCTGAACTGAAAGGCAATCCCTCGGCCACTTGGCTGTTCGCCTGCACACCGTTGACGAAAACTTGCAGGTTCATGAAGCCGTACACCGTGCCGTTGGTCGTGATTTGGGCCAGCAGCACCTTCAGGTCCGCGCCTGCATATCCTTCCGGGTTCGGGTAAAGCAAGAACCACGACCCGCCGTTCGAGCTATTCACCACCAAGTCATCCCCTGCAGCAAAGGTCCCGAGGGGAGCGTCCAAGCCGACGCTGTTCAACGTGGAGGGCGTAACACCTGCCGTCGGTGAAATGCCGATGGAGACCCACGAGTCGTACTGCAACGCCGGCAAAAACCCGAAGATGTTCGCGTTGACCGTGTGGGCGAAATTCGAGCCCAGCGGATCCTGGTGGATGGCTCCCGTCGAAGCAATCGTCAGCGGGTTCTGGCTGTCCCCGAAGACAGCGGAAACGAAGTCGTTCGCGTTCGTCGTATTCGCATAAACGCGGTACGTCGTCATCCCTGCGGGCATGGACGGAGCAGTGGGGCCCGCGAAGGTCTCCACAGAAATGCTCGTGACCTGCGCCATCCCGCTGAAGGCCAGTGCGCTGAATGCGCTTGCAAGCAAAAGGTGCTTCATGGTGGTAGAAGTAATTGGTGACCAAATGTACGCGCGAGGGCAAAACTCGGCGGGCCTAAGTTATTCACAGCGAGCCGTGCGGAAAAGCAACGGGGGCCCTCCCGTAGGAAGGCCCCCGCCGAAAACTCAATGCACGCGTCGATCAGTCGCGGACGACGTACCCCGTCCAACGGGCCGCGCCAGAAACCAACTCGACCACGTAGAGGCCTGCTTGCAGCTGTCCGATTTCGAGTTCGACCGATGCCGTGCGCGATGCAGCGAGGGCCACATCCACCACCACACGGCCAGCCAAATCCAACACCCGCACCGCGCCTTGCTCCAGTTCACCCGGGAACGTGAGGGTCAGCGCACCCGAAGTCGGGTTCGGGAACATCCGCACGCCTTCCAACTGACCGGCTTCTTCGATGCCGATGATGCCTGCGCAGTTTGCGCACGAGTTGAAGCATACGTCGTACAGCACCTCCGGCGAACCGCTCCGCACGTGGATGCGGTTGAACGCGCCGAAGGGGTTCGGCACACCGCAGGCCTGCTCTTGGAAGTTCGTCGCCACCGGCTCACCGGTCACGGGATCGGTGATGTCATAGATGCCCGACTCTTCGAAGTAGTCCGTACCGTTCGTGCCCACCGACGGATCGCCGTTGACGAACTTGTAGATGACTTCGGCGCCACCGTCGACGGTGTAGGTCGTTTCGTAGACCCCGTCGCCGTCGTCGTCCGTCATTTGGACAGCCCCTGCCTGCCAAGCCGGCGCAGTAAAGCCGCCCATCACCCAAACGCCCGCAGGCGCCACCACTTCGTTCGACATGTCCACGCGGAAGGTGATGTCTGCCGGATCGGGATTCGCCACGCACGTCGGCTCGCAGCTGTTGTAGCAGACGAGGTAGTCGATGGCATCTGCCCCCACTTCAAGCAGACGGTTGTCAGAACCCGGCGCAGCGCACGGGCCGTTGATCAACTCGTTGTCCACGTTGCCGGTTCCGTTCCCGCCCCAGTCGTTTCCGTTTACGAATTTGAA
>Ga0315904_10003054_pt1 | contig 25146 bp, 18 predicted proteins | sample LakEriMetagenome_6_FD_203529 | JGI IMG/M metagenome (GOLD analysis project Ga0315904, IMG submission 203529) | Freshwater fungal communities from buoy surface, Lake Erie, Ohio, United States - Buoy 12 MA120 | ecosystem: Environmental > Aquatic > Freshwater > Lake | place: USA: Lake Erie, Ohio... | reverse complement strand
GCTTGCAAAAAGCGTAACTTATCACCAGGAATATCCACCGTTTCCTGCGAATTCTCATGGCGCAAGGATGTTGGATTTTGGGTACATTGGCTGTGCTAAAAAACACCCCTATGTCATCCCTGTTTCAACCTGTATTCCGGAACGGTCTGATACTGGCAATTGGCTGCCTTGCCTGTTTGCCGGCTTTGCATGCGCAGCAGTTTTACGGACTGAACAACAGCAATTTCAATGGTGTACATGGTATGTACATCAATCCGTCGTCGATTGCCGATGGCCGGTTCAGCCGGCATATCAACATCACTACATTCGGTGCCCAATTCAGCAACGACTACCTCAACCTGGAAATCCCATTCTCTTTGCGCGATCTGGTGAACGGAACCGTGCCGGATGATGTGAAGAATCCTTCCGGGCAAATCAGATGGAACAATGCATGGCTAAAGGAAAACCTGGACGGGAAGCCCAAAAACGCCTACTTCGGATTGGAATGGCGGGGGCCGGCGGGCATGACCAAACTGACCGATCGGTTTGCTGTGGGCTTTGGCATGAGAACCCGACTCGTGCTTTCAGCCACCAATTTGGATGAGAACTTTGCCCGCACGGCCCGCAGCGGATTCAATTCGGGTTACCTGCGTTCGTTTACCAGCGACAACAGTTTCCATGTCAACATGAACTCCACGCAGGAAATTTCCGGTACCGCTGCTATGGTGCTCATTAACAAGAAGAGTTTCTATCTGAAAGTGGGTGGTTCTGTAAAAATGATGTTCGGTATTGGGAATGCACAAATTCAGAACAACGGACTGGAGTTAGACCTGCGCCAACCCGACTCGATCCGCATTAACCGCATTGATATGGCGGTGGGCTACAGCAACCCGGAGTTCCTCAACAGCCTCCGGAATGGAATCCTCAGCGCATCGCTGCCCAAGTTCGATGTGAACGGGTTCGGCCTTGGATATGATCTGGGTGCAACCTGGGAATGGCGGCCCAAAGTGACCGAAGGCCTTACTTCAGGCAACAAGTACCAGTTGCGCGTGGCTGCCTCCTTGCTCGATTTGGGTGGTATTCGCTACAACCGCAATGCAGTCAATTACTCCGTTCAACGGAGTACACCGCATACCTTCACCGAGCATGGCGAATTCAACCGGGCTTTCGATCAGGGTATCGACTCCGGTTTGAGTTGGGTAAAAGGATATGCACAGGAACATTTCAATTACAAGGAAGAAAACAAAAGCTATACCGTTGCCCTGCCCAGTATGTTCTGCCTCCAGGCCGATTACAATCTCTTCAGGTTCATTTACCTCGGGTTGAACTGGAATCAGTCTTTCGTCAGCAGAGAAGAAATAAGTTTCCGCCGGCCGTCTTCTATCGTGCTGCTTCCCCGCTTTGAAACCAAATTGCTGGAATTCAGCTTACCCATGTCGCTCTACAATGACTATACCGACGCATCGGTCGGACTTTTTGCAAGGGTAGGACCGGTTTTCGTCGGCACAGACGACCTGGTGCGTTCGCTGAACCGCTCTTCATTCAATGGCTTCAACTTCTATTTCGGTGTAAGCAGTGGTTTGCCGGCGCGGAAGAAGAAGAAATCCTGATAGTGAAATACGGATGAAGAAAACGGCACTGATTATACTACTGGCGTTGGGTTTTGGTTCTTGCACAGGCCCTATGCACCCGGAGCCTCAGGCCGCCGATTCAGTGCCCTCTGCCGGCTTGCAGCATCTGGCATTGCAAGCAGTTCCTGCATTGAAAGCAGATACAGCTGTCTTTTACCGCACCGATACCCTTTCAACCCGCCTGTTGCGCTTATTGGCAGAAAACAAACCACGGGCGCTGGCTGATTGGGTACATGAAGATCTCGGTATCTGTTTTTCTCCCTATGCCTACGCCGATTCGGCCCGCATGCGCTGCATGACAGCCAAAGGATTGCGCTATCTGGCAACGATACCAGACAGCACAAGGCGCTGGGGCGAACAGGATGGGACAGGGGAACCGCTCCGGCTCAGCTGGAATCAATACCGCCGCCGCTTTATATGGGACAAAGATTACAGCCAACTCGGAACCCGCCGCAATGCCCCATCCAATGCCCGCGGTAACAGTCCGTTGAATGTCTATACCCAATTCCCCGGTGCAGCGGTAGTCGAATACCATGTGCCTGGCAATGAACGGTACGCTTTTATGGATTGGGGCAGTCTGTATCTCGTGTATGTATTCCGCAATGGCCGCTGGTGGCTCCGCGCGGTAGTTCACGATCAGTGGACTATCTGATCTTCCGGCGGCGGAATAAAACGGATGTTCCGGATCATTCCCTCAAAACCTGTTCGCTTGATGGCTGATTTACCAAACAGATCTTCGAATACTTCCCGCGTCATTTCCAGCCAATCTGATTGCTTCAGTTTCAGGATGGCTTCGTTGGGTTGGAAAGATGGTTCCCGGTTTGGACTGCTAAAGCGGTTCCATGGGCATACTTCCTGGCAGATATCGCAACCGAACACCCAGTTTTCCATCTTGTTGCTGAAGCTATCCGGTATCCTGTCGCGCAATTCGATGGTGAGATAACTGATGCAGCGGCTGGCATCGAGGATATTGGGAGCCAGGATTGCATCGGTAGGGCAGGCATCGATGCAGGCGGTGCAGGTTCCGCAATGATCTGTCGCCGGCGCATCGGGTTGCAGTTCGAGATCGCAGATGATCTCGGCAAGAAAAAACCAGGATCCGGCACCTTTGCGAAGCAGGAGGCCGTGTTTACCTATCCAGCCTAAACCGGCAAGAGCAGCCCATTGGCGTTCCATGATGGGAGCGGAGTCTACGAAGACGCGCCCTTCCAGTTGTCCGAAACGATCCATCATGGCCTTGAACAAGCCTTTCATCTTGCGGCGCAGTACCTTATGGTAGTCTTCGCCATAGGCATAGCGTGCAATGCGCGGCAAAGACGGATCTTGTACTTTAGGAGGGCAATAATTGAAAAGCAGGCAGATGACACTTTTAGCACCTGCCACCAGTTCGCGTGGATCAAGGCGCATATCGAAATGCCGGTGCAGGTAATCCATCTTGCCTGCATAACCGCTGTTTAACCAGTTTTCGAGGCGCCTTTCCTCTTCGTCCAATCGTCTTGCCCTGGCGATGCCACAAAAGCTGAAACCCGCTTCAGCAGCGAGTTGTTTGACGATGGCACTGCGCTCAGCGGGTGTAATCACGGGGCATTGAACAAGTCCGGGCCTTTGCCCATGGGTACGCGGCCCAGATGCCGGTAAGCTTTCTCTGTGGCTTCGCGGCCCCGGGGAGTGCGCATCAGAAAGCCTTCCTGAATCAGAAAAGGTTCATATACTTCTTCTATGGTGCCGGATTCCTCGCCCACAGCGGTGGCGATGGTGGTGATGCCCACCGGTCCGCCTTTGAATTTATCGATGATAGCCGCCAGGATGCGGTTGTCCATTTCATCCAGACCAAATGCATCCACATTCAGGGCATCGAGCGCATATTGGGCAATGGGCAGGTCGATGATGCCATTGCCTTTGATTTGCGCAAAATCGCGTGTACGGCGCAGGAGCGCGTTGGCTATACGCGGTGTGCCGCGGCTGCGGCGGGCGATTTCGTAAGCTGCATCGCGTACGATTTCGGTATTCAGGATAGCGGCCGAACGCTGCAGGATGCGGGTTAACGTTTCCGCATTGTAGTATTCCAGCCGGAAGGTGATACCAAAGCGCGCCCGCAATGGAGCGGTGAGCAATCCTGAACGCGTCGTGGCACCCACAAGGGTAAACGGATTCAGGCTGATTTGCACACTGCGCGCGTTCGGGCCGGTATCGATCATGATGTCGATTTTGTAATCTTCCATCGCTGAATACAGGTATTCTTCCACCACCGGGCTCAGGCGGTGGATTTCATCGATGAAGAGTACATCTCCTTCTTCCAGGTTGGTAAGCAGTCCGGCCAGATCACCCGGTTTCTCCAATACCGGTCCGCTTGTGATCCGCAGGCCTGCCTGAAGTTCATTGGCCACAATATGGCTCAGGGTGGTTTTACCCAATCCCGGTGGGCCGTGTAAAAGGATATGATCCAACGCTTCTCCGCGTTGTTTGGCGGCCTGAACAAATACGCTCAGGTTTTCAAGCACTTTCTCCTGACCGCTGAATTCATCGAAACGATCGGGCCTGAGCACGCGTTCCCATTCGCGGTCTTTGCCACTGAGTTTTTCATTGTTCGGGTTCAGGTTTGGATTCATGTGCTGGTGCAAAAAACGTGAAATTAACCGAGCGCCGGTAAAATGCGCTGCCGGCGGCCATGAGGTCTAAGCAGTACAGGCCCGGTGGACACCGGTGGGAATCTATGGATGACAGTTCAAATCATGAGTTTTTATTATATTGATAATCAATGTATTATGAACGGTAAATGGACTCATTCCAAATTGGAAATGCTGTTAAGAATTTGTTTTACGTGGATTTTACGCCAACCTATATTTGCAGCCAGAAAAGGTCTGAAAAAGAACGTTTTTAAAGGACTTATGACGGTTTTACACCATCTCAGCAAATCGCTCAGGCTCGCAGGTATTATCCTGCTCCTCGGGCAGACGAGTTGGATCTATGCGCAAGATCCAAAGGCAGGAAAGGAAATCTTCGATGCGAATTGTGCCAGTTGTCACGGTGTTTGTAACCGTGGTGCCGGTCCGGCGCTCAAAGATGTCAGCAATCGCCGTACAGAGGACTGGCTGATCAAATGGATTCGCAACAACGAACAGTTGCGGAAGACAGGCGATGCCCAGGCTCTGCAGGTATTCAACGACAACGGCGGTGCAATCATGCCTGCTTTTGCCGGTTTGAGCGATGGCGACATCAAGAGCGTACTCGCTTACATCAAAGAAGAATCGCCCAATTGCGACAAGAAGAAAACAGTGGTTCCCGGTGCGGACGACGCGAACAAGAAAGCGGAGTCGCCCGATGCTACCTTGTATATTCTGCTCGCACTGATCGGTCTCTTCTTGTTGGTATTCCTGCTGCTTGCGCGTGTTAAGAACACCCTGAGCCGTCTGATTTCTGAGAAGTCTCCCGAAGAACTGCTGGCATCTCCCTGGTATGTGCGCATGCTCCCCGGAGCACTTTCCCGCATGAACCCGGTAGTGCTTACCATGTTCACAGTGTCTATTTTCGGTCTGCTCGGCTTCGTGTGGTTCTACGATTTCGGTATGAACTATATCGGCGTACAGAAAGGATATGCACCGGATCAACCGATCAACTTCTCGCACAAAATCCACGCTACTGACTACGGCATTGATTGTAAATATTGCCACAGTACAGCCGACAAGAGCAAGAGCGCGAGCATTCCTGCACTCAACACCTGCATGAACTGTCACAAGTCTGTTCAGGCACGCGATAAATATGAAGGCGAAATCTCGCCGGAGATCAAGAAGATCTACGCTGCGCTGGATTACGATCCTGAAAAACCTGCCAATGAGGCATATGGAAAGAACCCACGCCCTGTGAAGTGGGTGCGCATCCACAACCTGCCTGATCACGCCTACTTCAACCACAGCCAGCACGTAAACGTTGCAGGCCTGGCATGTCAGAAGTGCCACGGACCGGTAGAGAAAATGGAGAAAGTTCAGCAGTGGTCTGCGCTCACGATGGGCTGGTGTATCAACTGTCACCGCGAAACCGGTATCGACGTTGAACACAACGACTATTACGAAAAACTCCACGAGAAAGTAAAGGCAGACATTGCCAAGAACGGAGAAAAGAGTAAGTACAAAGATCCGAACGGCCGTGTGGTAGTAACTGCAGGCATGAACGGAGGACTTGAATGCTCGAAGTGTCACTATTGATTCTATACGCAAACCCTAATCAAAGCAACAGATATACATGGCTCCATCAGTAAAATACTGGAAGGGTGAAGAAGAGCTGGTAAAAGACCCGTCTTTTATCGCTGGACAGAAAAACGAATTCGCCGACGACCTGCCATTGGCAGAAGTGCTCGAGGAATCGGATTTCGAACTCAATTCCAGCCGCCGCGATTTCCTGAAGTACTTCGGTTTCAGCGTGACGGCCGTCAGCCTCGCTGCCTGTTTCAAGGCACCCGTGCGCAAGGCAATACCTTATCTTGTTAAACCGGAAGAAATTACTCCCGGTGTAGCATTGTACTATTCCTCTACCTGCGGCAGCTGCACAGTGGCCTGTGGTGTGGAAGTTAAAACGCGTGAAGGCCGTCCGATTAAAATCGACGGCAGCAGCCGCTCCAATATCAGCCAGGGCGGTCTCTGCGCTGTTGGTCAGGCAGGAATTCTGTCCCTGTACGACAATGAGCGCCTCGCCAATCCGCTCAAAAACGGTGGCAAAGCAGAATGGTCTGCCATCGACGATGAAGTGGTGAAAGGTCTGAGCGGCATTGCAGCCGCAGGTGGTCGCATTGTGATCATCAGCAATACCATCCACAGCCCTTCAACGCTGAAGGCCATCGCCGATTTCAAAACCAAATACCCAACTGCCGAACATATTCAGTGGGACGCTGTATCCTACAATGGCATTATCCAGGCCAACAAAACCGACTTTGGCAAGGCAGTAATTCCTTCGTATAATTTCGATAAAGCGAAGGTCATCGTGAGCTTTGGCGCCGATTTCCTCGGAACCTGGATTTCGCCGGTTGAGTTTACCAAGGGTTATGTGAAAAACCGCATTCCCCAGGAAGGTCAGGAAATGAGCCGACACATTCAGTTTGAAAGTAATCTGAGTCTGACCGGATCTAACGCCGACCTGCGCTTCCCGATGAAGGCAAGCCGCGAAGGGGTATATCTCACCACCCTTTATAATTACATCGCACAGGCCAAAGGCGGCAAGCAAATTCCTGCTGCCACACAAGGCGAACTGGCAGGTAACAGCATCAAGCAAACCGCCGATGCCTTGCTGGCTAATCCCGGCGCCGGTCTGGTTGTCTCAGGTAGCAACGATGCCCGTCTGCAAAGCATTGTAAACGGTATCAACCTGCTGCTTGGCAATATCGGAACCACGGTGGATATGGATAACTACAGCAAGCAGTTCCAGGGCGACGATGTGGCCATGGATGCAGCTGTGAAAGATATCCAGGACGGAAAGATATCTGCTGCCATCTTCTACGGCGTGAACCCTGTTTACAGCCACCGCGATGGCAAGAAACTGGGCGAAGCCATCGGCAAACTCAAGCTCAGCGTTTCATTTGCATCCGGTAACGACGAAACAGCTAAACTTTGCGGTTTCGTTTGTCCGGATAACCATTATCTCGAAAGCTGGGGTGATGCTGAACCTAAGGTTGGTCAGTACCATTTCAGTCAGCCTGTTATCAGCCCGGTATTCAATACCCGCCAGGCACAGGTGAGCCTGCTCACCTGGTCTGTTGGTATCACTGCGCCAGAAAAAGACCCGATGGCTGACAAGCAAATCATGAACCAGAAGTTCGAAACTTCTCCCTACTACACCTACATGCAAAATGCATGGCGTGAACGCATGGGTGCAGACGGTTTCGATGCGAAGTTCAATACTGCATTGCACGACGGTGTATGGACTGCACCTGCAGTTGCCGCAACTGTTCCTGCCTATGCCACAGATCTAAGCAGCTTCGGTTCATATATCGACGCACTTCCCAAAGACAATGCAATCGACCTGGTACTCTACCAGAAAGTGGGTATGCGCGACGGAGAGCATGCAAACAATCCTTGGCTGCATGAAATGCCCGATCCGATTTCCAAAGTTTGTTGGGATAACTACGTAAGCCTACCCAAATCACTTGCTGAAGAACAAGGCATTAAATTGGGTGATACGGTGAATATCACTGCAGGTGGAGTTACTTATAACAACGTACCTGCGCTGGTTCAGCCCGGTCAAGCCAACGGCACTGTCGGTCTGGCGCTCGGTTATGGCCGCACCGCTGCTGGCAAAGTAGGTGGCAGCAAAGAAAAAGGTGTTGACAGTGTTGGCGTGAATGCCTTCCCGATGGTACAGAGCGGTGCGCAGTACATTGTACACGGCGTGACAATCACCAAAGGCGAAGACAGCTATACCCTGGCACAAACCCAAACGCACCATACGATTGAAGGTCGTAACCATGTGCGTGAAGCCAGTTTTGCAGATTGGAAAAAGAACAAGAAAGCCGGTAACGACGAGCCCAAGCCGCACATGTACACCGTGTGGCAGACGCCGGAATACCGCCGCCAAGGTGCTACCAACCACTTCTGGGCGATGGCAATCGACCTGAATGCTTGTACCGGTTGTGGCGCATGTGTGGTAAGTTGTTCAATTGAGAACAACGTACCGATCGTAGGCCGCAAGGAAATCATCCTGCGCCGCGAAATGACCTGGATTCGTATCGATCGCTACTATGCATTCCCGAACGACGGCAAGGTGATCAATGCGGAGCACGAACGCTACGAAGGCAAGTTCCTTACCAAGGAAAAAGGCATCGCAGAATTGGATGCTGCCGTTGCCAAGGAAAAAGGCGCTGCATACAGCCACTACGAAAATGTGCGCGTTGTGCATCAGCCGATGATGTGCCAGCATTGCGGTCAGGCTCCCTGCGAAACAGTTTGTCCGGTTCTGGCTACCACGCACAGCACAGAAGGCCTGAACCAGATGACTTACAACCGTTGCATCGGAACCAAGTATTGCGGTAACAACTGCCCTTACAAAGTGCGCCGATTCAACTGGTACCGTTTCAACAACAACAGCAACTTCGACTATCACTTCAACAACGAACTCGGCAAGATGGTTATCAACCCCGATGTTACAGTTCGTACCCGCGGTGTGATGGAAAAATGCAGCTTCTGTGTTCAGAAGATTCAGGAAGGCAAGCTGAAGGCCAAGCGCGAACGCCGCACCGTAAAGGATGGCGAAGTAAAAACAGCCTGTCAGCGCACCTGTCCTGCCAACGCGATTGTGTTTGGTGACCTGAACGACGACCAGAGCGAAATTTCGAAGCTGTACCGCAACGAACGTGGATTCTTCGTTCTCGAAGAGCTCAACGTACAGAGCAGTGTGAAGTATCTCACGAAAATCAGAAACACCGAAGCTTAATTAACCGGAAAGAAGCAGATCCATGAATCACGACAGCATCATCAGACAGCCCCTGGTAGTTGGCGGTAAAACGCCGACCGATGTCACAGCAGACATCACCAGGCCCATCCTGAACAAGCCTACTACGGCATGGAGGGTTGGTTTTGTCATCTCCTTTATTTTCCTGCTCCTTCTGGTATGGACCATCGGTTATACCGTATGGACCGGTATCGGTGTCTGGAACATCAACAAAAGTGTAATGTGGGGTTGGGATATTACCAACTTCGTATTCTGGGTAGGTATCGGTCACGCCGGTACGCTCATCTCAGCAATCCTTTTGCTTTTCCGCCAGAAATGGAGGATGAGTATTAACCGTTCAGCTGAAGCGATGACCATTTTCGCGGTAATGTGCGCGGCCATTTTCCCTGTGTTCCACATGGGACGCGTATGGGTGGGTTATTGGGCATTGCCTCTTCCCAACTCATTCGGTTCGCTCTGGGCTAACTTCCAGTCGCCGCTGTTGTGGGACGTATTCGCGATCTCTACCTACTTCAGCGTATCGCTGTTGTTCTGGTACCTCGGTCTCATTCCAGATATCGCTACCATCCGCGACAAAACCAAAACCAAGCTTTCACGCTTCTGGTATCGTTTTTTCAGCATGGGTTGGACCGGTTCTACCCGCACCTGGGCGCGCTATGAAGTGGTTTCGCTGATTCTCGCAGGCTTGAGCACACCCCTGGTATTGTCAGTACACACCATTGTATCTACTGACTTTGCTACTTCGCTGGTTCCTGGCTGGCACACCACCATCTTCCCTCCATACTTCGTAGCCGGTGCGATTTTCTCCGGATTCGGTATGGTATTGACGCTGTTGATTGTGGTGCGCAAGGTGATGAACTATGAGAACTACATCACCATCGGTCACCTCGAAGCCATGGCTAAAGTGGTGATGCTTACCGGTACCATGGTAGGTATGGCTTACATCACTGAATTCTTTGTGGCCTGGTACTCTGGTGTTGAATACGAACAGTACGCATTTGCGAACCGTATGAGCGGACCTTACTGGTGGGCATACTGGAGCATGATGTTCTGTAACCTCGTATCGCCGCAGGTATTTTGGTTCCGTTGGGCCCGCACAACGCCCTGGTTCATTTTCATGATCTCGATCGTAGTGAACGTAGGTATGTGGTTTGAGCGTTTCGTAATCATCGTAACCTCACTGCACCGCGACTACCTGCCTTCATCCTGGGTAATGTACACAGCCAGCTGGACGGAGATCGGCATCTTCCTCGGCACATTCGGTCTGTTCTTTACCTGTTTCTTCCTGTTCAGCAAGTACCTGCCGGTAATCAACATGTCTGAACTCAAGACCATCCTTAAAAACCGCGAATAATCCATGGGCATCATTGATAAAAAAGTATCGCTCCGCAACCGCGGAAAACTGCTCCTCGGTGTGTATGAAGATGAAGACCAGCTGATGACGGCTGCCAAGAAACTGGCTGGTCACGGCATACCGGTACTCGACGTGTATACGCCATATCCGATCCACGGTCTGGATCGCATTATCGGAGTGAAGCGCACCAACCTCACCGTGATTGCCTTCTTGTGCGGTCTCACCGGATTTTCATTGGCTACACTGATGATTTGGTACATGAACGTGCACGATTGGCCAATGATTGTCGGTAATAAGCCGCTGGTTTTTGCCACATCATGGATTCCTGTAATGTTTGAATCTACCGTACTCTGCACCGCATTCGGTATGGCGTTCTTCTTCTTCTGGCGCAATCGCCTGGCACATGGTATCCAGCCTGAGTTGCTGGACGACCGTCAGACAGATGACCGCATGATCGTAGTCGTTGAGGCCGAGCATGCGAATGCTGACGAAGTTATGTCGATCTACCGCAGCACTGGTGCTGTTGAAACCCGCGAAAGGGTTGGAGGCGTACAAACCACCATTAAATAAGAAGCAGCTGATGAAAACGAATTATATCCTCATCTTTTCTGCCCTCGGAGCAGTGCTGCTCAGCAGCTGCCTGAAGAGCCGCGGAAACAACCCGGGTATTGAATACGCACCGGATATGGTGGACAGCAAAGGGTACGAACCCTACAACCAGATCGATTCCAACAGGATCAATCCATATGGTATGAACATGCGCGAGCCTGTAAAAGGCACCGTGGCTATCAACCAGCTGGATTATGTGTATCCCTATGCCAATAACAATGAAGGTTATGAAGCAGCAGGAACCGGCCTGATGATGCCCGCCACGCTGGGTGAAGATACCGAAGGCCGTGGCAAGTATCTCTACGACGTTTATTGCTCACCTTGCCATGGCGCCAATGGCGGCAACGATGGTAAAGTGATGGAAAAAGTGGGTAAACCAACCTGGCCTAACTACCAGGATGCCTACATCCAGACACTGCCGGTTGGTAAAATCTACCACACGCTCACGTACGGTAAGAACAACATGGGAAGCCACGCTTCTGTTCTTTCGCCTACCGATCGCTGGCGCGTGATTCAATACGTGAAGGCCCTCGCCGGAACAGCTAGCGCTGCAGCCCCGGTTAACCAAGTTGATTCTACCACTACCCGATAATATTTCAAGAAAGCATGGCACATCTGGATTCTCACGCTGTTGAAATCACCAAAGAACAGTTTACCGTTCCTGGCAAAGCGAAAATGCTCGCCCTTGGAACCCTTATTATCGGAGCCGTTTTAACCATCATCGGTGTCTTTACCCTGCCAGCCGACAACCACGACAAGCACGCCTCCAATGGCGGCGTCGTGAAAGTGGCTACAGTTGCCAATCCGCAAGACACCGGAGCTAAAACCGACGCAGCGCATACTGCAACCGTTCCCGGTCATGGTACCGATTCGGCCGCACCTCATGCAGCAGCTGCAGCCGGTCATGGTCACGACGCAGGTCACGGCGATGCACATGCAGCCGATCCCAACCTGATCGTCGACAATGCAGGTCATGTAACCCTGCTTCCGAAGCCTACCCACAAAGATCCCGCGCACGCCAAGCCCGCAATGACCCGTTTTTGGGCCAATCTGCTGGTGAACGGTTATTTCTTCCTGGTGATTTCCATTGCAGCGCTCTTCTTCGTAGCAGTGAATTACATCGCCAATGCCGGTTGGAGTGCTGCTATCAAGCGCGTTCCCGAAGCCATGTACACTTTCATTCCGGTCGGATTGGTTGCAGTACTGGCAGTAATCATCTTCGCACGCTACGATATCTATCATTGGGCGCATTACGAACACCTCAACCCTGCAAAAGGCAGCGCCGATTACGACAAAATTCTCGCCGGTAAATCCGGTTTCCTCAACAGCAATTTCCTGATCATCGGAACCATTCTGTTTGTGAGCATTTATTACCTCTTTGGTTTGAAACTCCGAAGCCTCAGTGCGCAGGAAGACAATACTCAAAAAGGTGATACCAGCTTCTTCCGCAAGATGACGCGCTTTTCAGCGGCTTTCACGGTAATCTATGGCTTTAGCATCTCTGTTCTCGCCTGGTTGTTGATCATGAGCATCGATGCGCATTGGTACAGCACCATCTTCGGAGTATATAACTTCGCAACTGCTTGGGTTACCAGTCTCACCCTGATCTGCTGTTTCGTATTGTTCCTGCGCTCCGCCGGTTACCTGAAGATCGTAAGCGACGAACATATCCATGACCTGGGTAAGTTCATGTTCGCCTTCTCGATCTTCTGGACTTATATCTGGTTGTCTCAGTTGCTCCTCATCTGGTACGCACAGATTCCGGAAGAAGTGGCTTATTACTACGATCGCTTTAACGATCCGCAGTTCAAGATTCAGTTCTTTGCGAATCTGGTGATGAACTTTATCGCGCCCTTCCTGATTCTGATGACCCGCAACAACAAGCGCAACCCGATTACCCTTGGTATCGTTGCTGTAATTCTTGTGATCGGGCACTGGAACGATGTATACCTGATGGTTATGCCCGGTTCGATTGGCTCGGCTGCGCAGATTGGTGTCCTGGAAGTGGGAATGTTCCTCTTCTTCCTCGGCCTCTTTGTGTACTGGGTGCTCCAGGCTTTAACCAAGCGTTCGCTGATTGCGGTGAACCATCCGTACATCGAAGAATCAGCCTACCACGACGTAGGACCCTGATTTTTTCAAATCTCAGCAAATTCAAAAGCCCCGGAAACGGGGCTTTTCTTTTGTCTGGCGCGGCATAGCGCCAGATGTATCATGAAGATAGTTGATCAGGATTTTTGCCAAACGGCGTGATACAATGTATCAGAATCTTGTTCATAACCAACTGCGTAAGCATCATGAAATGCTATACCTCCCAATTCCTGGCAAAGTAAGTTGGCATTGTTTTCGTTTTCCATGGCATATACCGAACAAGTTATATAATGCAGTTTTCCGCCTGGTTTAAGGAAGGGCCATGCGTTGCGAATCAGGCGTTGCTGTAAAGCCGCGAATTGTTCAGGTGTTTGAGAGCTGCCCGGGAAAAAGCATAGATTTTCCGGATTGCGGCTCCAGGTACCCGAACCGCTGCAAGGAACATCAGCAACAAGGGTATCGAAAGCAGCATGCCTTACGGTCGAAGTTTCATCAGCTCTCCGAAAATCGAGATAGTTATGTGTGTCTTGAGCCAAATCGATTGAAGCAGCCCATGGTTGTGGTAAACCGGCCTTGCTAAACCGTTCGCCGAGATTTTCCAGAATAGTGGGTCGTATGTCGCTGCAATAAAGTTGGTCGGGGGGAAGATGTTCGGCCAGGAAAAGGCTTTTCCCTCCGGCACCGCAGCATATATCCCAACAAGCGCCTTGTGTCAGGGGGGAAATCTGCTGGCAAACCAATTGAGAACCCAGATCCTGAATTTGCAGGAAACCATCTTCGATCCATTCGCTCAGGTCGCTGCCCGGAGGCAGGCGCAGGGCATTTCCCGGCAACAGTTCCGCTTCGGGAGGTAAAATCATGGTGCCTTTATCCGCCTTAGGCAAAATGCGGGCATAGACCGGTAACAACTGTTGGAGGTGTTTTACCATTTTGGTCTTGTCCAGGCGGTTGCTGATGAAATCGCTGAATGGAATAACCTGATCTGCCTGGTATTTGGGAAATAGTTCTGAAGCAGTGCTTGCGTGAGCGGATACAGCAGGCAAAGGAATCTCCGTTTTCCATGCTTCAAAGTTCTCAGTATCATTCCGCAAAAAGGCTGTCAATAGCAGTCGTTCTGCGGGTTGGTCAAGCGGATAGGCCTGACCGAGCCGCATAGCAGCGTAAACATATTCACGATAAAAACGGCGGTCAGACGATCCCCATTCCTTGTGTTTGCGAAACTGTTCCTGAAGGAAGAGATGCAGCGGTAAATTGCCAGTGTATTCAGATAGCAGCTGCAGCAGATTCCGCAGACGCACATGCGATCTGCCTGCGCTCATGGTTTCAGTTTGAGTGGCTGAAGGTCTCTGACACTAACGAAGTTGATGCCATAGTTTTCCAGATAACCGTTCCGCTTCTTGAAATTGTATTCATGCTGCAACATGCGGAAGTTGCCATTGCTCACCGCTCCGCTGAAATCGCGACCGAAAGCCATGAGGGCCTGCCCGAAAAAAAACAACTGATCGTAACCCATGTACGTGAAGCGTGAAGGTTCGGAATAATATTGGGTGCGGTAGCGCAGGCGGAAATTGTAAACTTCAGTTTCGGAGTAGTCTACAAAATTCATTTCCGGCAAAATTACCTGATTGAGCACATGGCTGCTCAGGGTATTTTCCATCTTCTCATACCAGGATGGATGACCTATCAACACCGCTTTGGGATTGCTTTCAAGGTATTTATTCAATGATGCAAGCACGGTGGTACGCGACATAGGTACAATGATCACAACGGAATCAGAAACCGGCAATTGGTTTCCGGGATTTGTGGCGTTGTACGGCACTATTTTAAAGCTACGCTTGGTATAGGCCTTAAACACCTGCTTCATGTTTTCGATGTTCTTTACGGCCTCACTGCTGTTATCGCTCAGGGCAACAACCTTTACACCCGGATAATACCACAGTGCCTTTTCCGTCAGCGCCTTCATCCGTGTACTGTCATTGCTGAATGGGTTGAATACGAGGCAGTTGCTGCCAGCGGGTGCTGCATAGAAGCGCCAGGGAGAAACGAGCGGGATACCATATTGGCCGCAGTATCTGGCAACTTTGTCCAATTCGTTGGGAACTACAGGTCCTAACATCAAGTCGAGTTGGCGGGTATCCGGATGGGCAAGCATTTCATCGAGGGCTGCCGAGTCGCGCTGAGAATCATAGACATACAGACGCACTTTCATGCCCATCTGTTCCAGGTCTTCCAGTGCAAGGCGCACACCTTCATAATAATCCAGGGCTGCTTCCGACAATCCGCCGCGGCTTCCGGTTGCTTTGAACGGCAAAACCACACCGATGCGAAAGAGCGTATCGGCCGGTACTGCGCGTAAGACCGGTGGCAAAAAGAGCGGCAGCAGACAGAGGAATATCCTGGTTTTCATTCCCATTCGATGGTTGCAGGTGGTTTGGAACTGATATCGTACACCACGCGGTTGATACCTTTTACGCGGTTAATAATGCTATTCGAAATTTCGGCTAGTACATCGTATGGCATGGGAAACCAGTCGGCTGTCATTCCGTCGAGCGATGTCACCGCGCGGATGGCCACTGCGTGTTCGTAGGTGCGTTCATCGCCCATCACGCCCACGCTGCGCACCGGCAGGAAAATGGTTCCTGCCTGCCAGATCTGATCGTATAAACCGCGGTCTTTCAAGATTTGCAGATAGATGCTATCTGCTTCCTGCAATATCCGTACCTTTTCCGCAGTTATATCGCCCAAAATGCGAATTGCAAGGCCCGGGCCGGGGAATGGGTGCCTTCCGATGAAAGATTCCTCCAGGCCCAATTCACGGCCTACCAGGCGCACCTCGTCTTTGAACAAGGCTTTCAGCGGCTCGACGATTTTCAGGTGCATTTTTTCTGGAAGCCCACCCACGTTGTGATGGCTTTTTATGGTAGCGGAAGGGCCTTTGACGCTCACACTTTCAATGACATCCGGGTAAATGGTTCCCTGGGCCAGCCAACGCACATCGTTCAGCTTGCGTGCTTCTTCCTCAAAAACTTCAATGAACACCCGGCCGATTATTTTGCGTTTTTGCTCAGGATCGCTCACCCCGTTTAGTTCAGTATAAAACCGTTGGGAAGCGTCAACCGCGACCACACGGAGGCCGAGGCGGGTATAGTTTTTCTGCACTTCCGTGAACTCATCCTTCCGCAACAGTCCGTTGTTGATGAAAATACATGTAAGCCTGTCACCGATGGCTTTGTGCAGCAGCAGGCCGGCAACTGTGCTGTCAACTCCTCCTGATAAGCCGAGGATAACCTGATCCGGGCCGAGTTGTTGTTGAAGGGAAGCGACGGTTTCTGTGATGAACGAATTCGGCGTCCAGTCCCCTGCACAGGCGCAGATATCGTAAACAAAGTTCTTGAGCAGTTCTTTTCCCTGGATACTATGGGTTACTTCCGGATGGAATTGGATGCCGTAGGTCTGGCTGCCTTTGAAATGGAATGCACCGACAGGAATGCTGTCGGTCTTGGCGATTATTTCGCAAGCCTCGGGCAGTTCGAGGATGCTGTCGCCATGGCTCATCCAGACCTGGCTCTCGTAGTCAAGTCCGTCCGTAAGTCGATTGCTGACTCCGGTTTGAAGCAGCATGGCACGTCCGTATTCCCGGTGGCTGCTCCGGCCCACTTTTCCACCGTATTTCTTGGCCAGCAGTTGGGCTCCGTAGCAAATGCCCAATACCGGAAAGCGCAGGCGGAGGGAATCCAGGTCGAGATCCGGCGCGTCGGTATCGTTCACCGAGCACGGACTGCCGCTCAGGATAATGCCTTTAACATCTTCGCCCGGTTCGGGGAAATGGTTGTAGGGATGAATCTCACAATACACATGGAGTTCGCGTATCCGGCGGGCGATGAGCTGTGTGTATTGGGAGCCAAAATCGAGGATAAGGATTTTCTGGTGCATGCCGATGCCGCGAATTTACCGCTATTCATGCCCGCGCCAAGGCATGTAATGGCATAAAATCTGACATAGGATTGAAAATATTCGCTGTTTGTGTATTTTTGCGGCCCCCAAAGGAGGAAAAACAAGTTTGACAAACGAAACAAACCAAGAACAGGAGGCCGTCGAGGTTCAACAGAACCAGCCTTCCGCACCTGCGAACACCGCACCCAAAACTTCAGGAGCATCCGACGATTTCGACTGGGACGCTGACGAGGCGGGCTTCGGCAATTACAGCGCCGAGGAACGCAAGCAAATGGAATCTCAGTACTCGGGCACTTTCAATCCCATCGAAGAGAAGAAAGTGGTGAAGGGTCGCGTGGTTGCGATCAACGACAAAGACGTGGTTGTCAACGTCGGTTTCAAATCAGACGGCCTGGTGCCGCGTCAGGAATTCCGCGATGTGCCCGATCTGAAGATTGGTGACGAAGTGGAAGTTTTCGTCGATATCGCCGAAGACGCCAGCGGACAGCTGATTCTCAGCCGCCGTAAGGCATTGGCTGAAACCGCATGGGACCGTATTCTTGCTGCTATGAACGAAGACCAGGTTGTTACCGGTTACGTTCGCTCACGCACCAAAGGCGGTCTCGTGGTAGACGTTTTCGGTATCGATACTTTCCTTCCCGGTTCGCAAATTGATACCAAGCCCGTACGCGACTACGATCAGTACGTAGGCAAGAATATGGACTTCAAAATCGTGAAGGTTAACGACGTCTACAAGAACGTTGTTGTGAGCCACAAGGCGCTCATCGAAGACGATATTGAAGCCCAGAAGCTCGAAATCCTGAAGCGCCTTGAAAAAGGTCAGGTGCTGGAAGGAACTGTAAAGAATATGACCAGCTTCGGTGTGTTTGTTGACCTCGGTGGTATCGATGGTCTCCTCCACATCACCGACATTTCCTGGGGCCGTATCAACCACCCCGAGGAAATGCTCAAGCTCGATCAGAAAATCAACGTGGTTGTGCTTGACTTCGACGACGAGAAGAAGCGCATCAGCCTCGGCATGAAGCAACTCAGCGAACACCCCTGGAATAGCCTCGGCGAAGAAATCCAGGCCGGTACCCGTCTCCGCGGTCGCGTAGTAACCGTTGCCGATTACGGCGCATTCGTTGAAGTGAAGCCCGGCGTGGAAGGCCTGGTGCACGTAAGCGAAATGAGCTGGAGCAGCCACCTGCGCAATCCGCAAGACTTCCTCAAAGTGGGCGATGAAATCGATTGCGTAGTGCTTGGTCTCGATAAAGAAGAGCACAAGATGTCGCTCGGCATCAAGCAACTCACTCCTGACCCATGGGGCACCATTGCTGAGAAATACGCCCTTGGCAGCCGCCATACCGGTGTCGTGAAGAACCTCACTTCTTATGGTCTCTTCGTAGAACTGGAAGAAGGCATTGACGGACTGGTGCACGTATCAGATCTCAGCTGGAATAAGAAAATCAAGCATCCTGCCGAATTCACCAAGAAAGGCGAAAGTCTCGAAGTGGTGGTATTGGAAGTGGATATCCAAAACCGTCGCCTGAGCCTGGGTCACAAGCAGCTCGAAGAAAACCCCTGGGATACTTTCGAGAACATCTTCAGCATCGGAAGTGTGCATGAAGGAACTGTTACCTCAGTGAACGACAAAGGTGCTACCGTTCAGCTTTCTTACGGAGTTGAAGCTTTCGCTCCGAGCCGTCATATTAAGAAAGCCGATGGTACCTCAGCCCGCGAAGATGACGTGATTGAATTTGAGGTAATCGAGTTCAGCAAAGAGAACAAGCGCATCATTGTATCGCACACCAATATCTGGAAAGGTGCTGAAAAGAGCCGTGTAGCCAACGATGAAGCCGGTCGCGACAAAGCCCGTAAAACGGCTTCCAAGACTGTCAAGAAAATCAACAAGGGTTCTGAAAAGACTACCCTCGGCGAACTTGAAGCGCTCAGCGAACTTCGCGCTATGATGGAGAAGGCCGAGCGCAGCGATAAGCCTGCCGCTCCCAAGGCCGAGCCTAAGCCGGTAGCTGAAGCTCCTGCAGAAAAAGCTGCTCCTGTTGAGGAATCAGCTCCTGCCGACCGCGAAGACCTGAAACAGATCAACGGCGTCGGACCCGCTTTTGAAAAGCGTCTGCATGCCCTGGGTGTGATGAACCTTAGCGATCTTGCCGCCCTGAGCGATGAGAAAATCGCAGAGCTGGAAACACAAGACAGTATGACCAGCCTCGATCAATGGCACAAGTGGATTGAAGAAGCAAAAGAGCTGCTGAAATCCTGAAAATTGAAATAGAAAAAACCCCGGTTCGCCGGGGTTTTTTTTGAAACCTGCTCGATATGCAATATTGGTTGATCAAATCGGAACCCTTCAAATACAGCTGGGATCAGTTTGTGGCCGACAAGCGCACTTTCTGGGATGGTGTACGCAACTACCAGGCGCGCAACAATTTGATGCAGATGGCCAAGGGCGATCTCTGCATTTTCTACCACAGCAATGAAGGCAAGGAAGCCGTGGGAATCGCCAAAGTGGTGAAAACCCATTATCCGGATCCAACTGCTGCCGACGAACCCGGCGATTGGGTGGTAGTGGATGTTGCCCCGCAGCAAAAACTCAAGCGCCCGGTTACCTTGGCCGAAATGAAAGCCGATCCGCGCTTGTCGCAAATGGGCCTGATTCGCCAGAGTCGCCTTTCGGTGGTAGCGCTTACAAAGACGGAATTCGATATTATTGTGGCACATTCAGAAGGCTGATGGAACCGAGATTGTTGTTGGCACACCGGCAGATTTCCCTGATCATCAGGAAATTCGCTTTTCAGTTGCTGGAACAATACCCTGATTTATCCAATACCGCCATCATCGGCCTGCAACCACGCGGCGTATTGCTTTCCCGCCTGATTATGGAGGAATTGCGCAGTTTGTCGGGCCAGCAATCGCCTTTATATGGCGAGCTCGACACCACCTTATTCCGTGATGATTATGGCAGGGGAGAGTTGCATATTCCAAAAGCCAACCGCATCGAATTCAGCACAGAAGGCCGGCAAGTGGTGCTGGTAGATGATGTGTTGTACACCGGACGCAGTGTGCGGGCAGCGCTGGACGCACTGTTGCATCACGGTCGGCCGGCAAAAGTGAATCTCATGGTGCTGGTGGACAGGCGCTACAACCGCGAACTGCCCATAGCAGCCGATTACAGCGGTGTGGTGGTGGATACCCGCGCCCGCCAGGAAATCGTCAAAGTAGAATGGACCCCTAACGACTACAAAGTTTGGATCAGACAGCCATAAGCGAACCGCAGCTCAGCGTCGATCACCTCATGGGCATCCGCGGCATGAAAGCCGAAGACATTGCGCTCATTTTTGATACGACCGACCGATTCAAAGCCCTCCTGCAGAACCGGCTCAAGAAAGTAGCCACCCTGCGCGATATCACCATTGCCAATATCTTCTTTGAGAATTCCACCCGAACGCGCGTTTCCTTCGAACTGGCACAAAAACGTCTCAGCGCCGATGTGGTGAATTTCTCGGCCAGCAGCAGTTCGGTTTCCAAAGGCGAAACGCTGATAGATACGGTCAAGAACATCCTCAGCATGAAGGTCGATATGGTGGTTATGCGGCATCCGGTTCCCGGTGCCTGTGTTTTCCTTTCGCGCCATATCGATGCCACCATCATTAATGCCGGTGACGGCGCTCACGAACACCCGACCCAGGCTTTGCTCGATGCCTATTCCATCCGCGAGAAATTCGGCGATGTGGCAGGCAGGAAGATTGCCATCGTTGGCGATATTCTCCATTCACGCGTAGCGCTGAGCAATATCCTTTGCCTGAAATTACTGGGTGCCGAGGTCATGGTTTGCGGACCAGCTACCTTGATTCCGCGGCATATCCGGAGTCTCGGTGTACTGGTAGAGCATGATTTACAACGCGCCCTTGCCTGGGCCGATGCCGTCAACATGCTGCGCATCCAGCTCGAACGCCAGGATATCCGCTATTTTCCGTCCCTCCGCGAGTACAGCATGAATTTCGGGTTGACGCGCCAACGGCTCGAAGCGGCAGGCAAAGAATTGGTCATTATGCATCCCGGGCCCATCAACAGAGGCGTGGAAATCAGCAGCGAAGTGGCCGATTCGCCCCAGTCCATCATCCTGGATCAGGTGGAAAACGGTGTGGCCGTGCGCATGGCCGTGCTGTACCTGCTGGCGCAAAAAAGAAGCATACAACATGGAAGTAACGCATAATCCGTCGTGCAATCCCGTGCTGGTAGAAAGCTACCGCGGGGATGTGCTGGAGAGTTTTCACCGCGGGGTGATTTGTGTGGTCGATCGCGAAGGGCGCATAGTGTACGAAGAAGGCGATGTGCAGCAGGTCTGCTATCCGCGTTCTGCGCTGAAGTTTTTTCAGCAATTGCCGCTGCTGCTTTCGGGTGCAGCGGATCACTTCGGTTTCACCGATGAGGAAATCGCCATCATGTGCGGTAGCCACAACGGAGAGCAGGATCATCTGCGTGTGGTCAAATCCATACTCGCCAAGATCGGCATGAACGAAAGCCATCTCCTTTGCGGGGCACAGGCTCCCACACTGAAACAAGACTATTATGCGCTGATTCGGGCTGGTGAAGCTCCCCGGGCTCTGCACAACAATTGCAGCGGCAAACACGCCGGCTTCCTTGCCTGGTGCGTTTACAATCAGGCCGATACAGCCACTTACCTGCAAGGCGACCACGCCTTGCACCAGGAAATCAGGCGTTGGGTTTCAGCTTTCTACGAATTGCCTGAAACGGCACTGCAAACGGGCATTGACGGCTGTTCAGCGCCCATCTTCGCCATGCCGGTCATCAACCAAGCCGTTGCCTACCGCAACCTCGCAGCGCCCGATAAGTTCGAGCCCGCAGTGCAGGAAGCATGTGCCCGCATCAGAAGGGCGGTAAGCCATTTTCCGCTCATGATAGCAGGAAGCAAGCGCTACTGCACCGACCTGATGCGCGTAGCAGGCAGCAAGATTGTAGGTAAAACCGGTGCAGACGGCGTGTATTGTATCGGTATACCCGACCGCGGTCTGGGCATTGCCATCAAGATCGACGACGGTAAGATGGGCCCGCAATACCATGTAGCCCAGCAGCTTTTACATAACAGCGGGTTGTTGTCTGAAGCCGAAGCCGAAGAACTCGCTTCGTACCTGCGTACCGAACAGAAGAATTTCGCAGGCCGCACGACGGGCTGGCTCCGCGTAAATCCGGACATTCGCTGCCGGATCTGACCCTTTCACCCGCCCAAACGGCCCGTTGACATAATTCCGCCCGCGCATTCGAAGGGCTGATGTAACTTGCTGCCGCTGAAGCAGGTCGAACCTCCCTCACAGTGAAATTTTCCCCCTGTTTCAGCGTTTACCATTCGTATTCATGCGCCCAATCTTCCTCCTCACCTTGCTTGCAACCGGATTCGGTTCACTCAAAGCTCAATCCGTCTACACAACTACCCTCGAAGGCCGTACCGTTTTTGTCTTCCCTTATCGCCTCGAAGGGAACTGGAAAAACAGTACCGCCGAACACCGCTTTTTCGGCAGCAACAGCCAGTTGGTAGACATTCCATACAGTCCGGTTGAGCTGCCCGATGGCGAATACATCGCCTATTGCCCCATGCCCACGCCGCGTTTCAATAAGAAGGAAGGGAGGCAATACTATCTGAAAGCGGATACCACCGTGCTGGCGGCGCGTTTCTTTGTGCGCAACAACCAGAAACAAGGCCCGGCGGAGTTTTATAATACCCGCACCTATGACGGTGGTAAACAGCGGGTTTGTTACCGTGGAGTTTACGTGAAAGACCGCAAGGAAGGCAACTGGACCCAGATTTCGTACAATCGCTATGGTATCGCGACAGATAGTTCGCATCTTCCCTTCAAAAACAACCTGATTGATGGGGAAGTGGTGCGCTACAGCGGTACGGGTGTGCGTTACGAAACTTCCCGCTACGAGGCCGGACAGAAGAACGGTGAAACGCGTACGTACGATAAAGATGGAAATGTGCGCAATTATACCCAATACAAGAACGATGCGAAGCACGGCTGGGATTGGGATTCGACATCGGTGACAAACAAGAAGAATTCGTATCAGGAGAGCAAAATGCGCTGGTTTCAAAACGGTCGGTTCACCCAAGAAGGCAGGTTTACCTTTAAAAATGAAAATTACAGCTTTGTACGCACGGTGCGCATCCTCGACTCCATTGATATGCAAACAGCAGCTGGATACAGGCAGCGGCAGGATTCCGGTATCTGGTATGCTGAAAACTACAGCTCCATGAGCGGAATGGGATCCTGGCCACACGATATCAGTCCCGATTACCGCAGCCGCGAGTGGATCCAAAACAAGCGCTTCGAAAGCACTGTGGTTTACGGGAACGGGAACAGCACCTCCGTTTACTTCCTCGGCAGGGCCCAACGTGTAGAGGAATATGAAATTGATTACACTTCAAAGACAGGGAAAGAAGAGAAGAAAGAATTCCACGAAACCCTCCGGTACATCGGGTACGACAGCACGTATGGCAACCTTTTCCACCTGAAACGCTGGGAAAATGGAAACCTGGTCAGAGAAAACTATTACGGCCTGCGCGACTTTCGTGCGCAAGAATTGCGCGAGGTCGTGCATAAAGAGAACTCCTCCGGCAATATGCGCTACGCTGTAGAAACCAAGCCCGGCTATTTTACCGCAATTCTCAAACAACCCATTCCTGCTGTTTACACTTCCGATTCAGTGCAGACGAACGACAAGAATGGCCAATTGTATTACCGCCTGGTGCGCCGGAATGTCATTACCAAGGATAGTGTTTACACTTTGACAGAACGGCAGGACAACGACCGCAAGAAAGAGGCTAGGCTTAAGCCCCTGCGCATGGAAATAACCCGACATGCCGACAGCACCCTTACCCTGAAACAGTATGTCGGATTTCAGGAGTTGCCGCAATTGCAGGAACTGGTTACGGTACATACCAAGCCGGGTGCACCACCGGCCAACAGGTACTTATTGCTCGAAGACGAGAACCTCAGCAAAACCACCTTTCTTTATTCCATGGAGTACGGTTTTCCTGACCGCTCCCGGTCAACCTTGTTGCTGAATGGTAAACCCTTTACCGGCGGCTGGAACCTGCACCTGGATAAACGCAAAGTGCGCGACAGCAGGAGCGGAGAAGAGTTGGAAGACCTGGAAGACTTTAAACTGGTGCAAATCAAGCGGCGCTTCCTGCCGGGTTACGATACCTTCATCCATGTAAAAGCGGCCGGCCTGCCGGCCTGGATCAATCCGCGCTCGGTGGCAGATTATCCCAATTACAGGAAAGTCAAGCACATACAGGCCGAGGTATATTCCCAATGGATGAATGGGGTGCTCAGTGGCCGCGCCAGTGCATGGGATGAACACAGCGCACGCAAGGTGAAAGCTGACTACGCCATGGGCCGCAAACACGGCACAGAAGCGTTTCAATGGGAAAACGAACACGGGCAGATACAAGGATTCCATAACCATTATGAAAATGGTGAAAGGGTGGGCAATTACACCGATCCCTTCAATCACCTGCAGCGGCAGATTCGTCCTTACCGCCGCAACAAACCCGATGGCTTGCATACCATGAGCGGCGATGATGCGGACAGGCAGGTGAGCTTCTTCATGCGCCAGGGTCAGCCCGATCTGCATATCATCCGCTCCGAGACCAATACCGGCTGGATCCGCGATTCACTGCCGCTGACCAATGGCATTCCCAACGGATTGTACCGTTCGTACTGGACCAGGTTCGAATCGAACAGCGGCCCTGATATGGACCGCATGAGCGATGAAGAATTGGTGGAATACGCCGGTCGTGGCCAGGTGGAAACCGCCATGCCCAGCACCGCGCGTATACCCAGGAGCGAAGTATATTTCAATCAGGGAATTGCCGAAGGCAAAGCCCGCTTCTGGTTCGAAAAAGGCGGCATCAAGGCTGAAGTAACCTTCCGGCCCGAAGATTCCATGCGCCTCTTCAAGATTACCACGGCGAGCGACGGTTTTGAACTTTCAGGTTTGAAGGAGGTAAGGCCCAATTTATCCATCCGATCCATGAATTCTGGCAAGATGCTGCGTTCTGAATTGCGT
>Ga0315904_10003051_pt1 | contig 25156 bp, 16 predicted proteins | sample LakEriMetagenome_6_FD_203529 | JGI IMG/M metagenome (GOLD analysis project Ga0315904, IMG submission 203529) | Freshwater fungal communities from buoy surface, Lake Erie, Ohio, United States - Buoy 12 MA120 | ecosystem: Environmental > Aquatic > Freshwater > Lake | place: USA: Lake Erie, Ohio... | reverse complement strand
ACTGCCAGTTGCTCGAGCAGGAGTTGGCCAGCTATTGCCAGACTCAATTTGCCGTGGGCTGCGCCTCGGGCAGCGATGCCTTGCTGCTGGCACTGATGGCGGTCGGGATTGAAGCCGGCGACGAAGTCATTCTCCCCAGCTTCACCTTTTTTGCCACAGCCAGCGCCGTGGCCCGGCTCGGTGCCCGCCCTGTATTTTGCGATATCGATCGGGAGTCGTTCAATCTCGATCCCGAACAGGTCGAAGCGCTTGTGACTCCCCGAACCAAAGCGATCATCCCGGTTCACCTCTTCGGACAATGCTGCGAGATGGGCCGCCTGCTCGAAATAGCAGCGAAACATCAACTGCAGATTGTTGAAGACTGTGCCCAATCCATCGGCGCCAGCTATGGCGGAGTCGCTTGTGGAGGAATCGGTCGGGTGGGTTGCTTCAGTTTTTATCCGACCAAAAATCTGGGTGGATTTGGCGACGGCGGGATCATGACTACCAATGACGCTGAAGTTGCCGACCGCCTCCGATTGCTGGCGAACCATGGGATGCGACCTCGCTATCATCACCAGGCCATCGGCTTGAACAGTCGCCTCGATTCATTTCAAGCAGCACTGCTGGCGATCAAGCTCCGCGAACTGCCGCGCTGGACCAGGGCTCGGCAGGAAAATGCTCGACGATATCAACAGATGTTTGCCGAACGGGGAATGACTGACTTGATCGCTGTTCCCAAGGTCAATGTCGACGGTGAACACGTCTGGAACCAGTTCACGGTGCGGATACAAGGCGCAGCGCGAGACGCTGTGCGGCAGCAATTGGCCGAACGCAAAATCGGCACGGAGGTCTACTATCCGATTCCTCTGCACCAGCAAGTCTGCTTTGCCTACCTTGGCTATCAGACTGGCAGTTTGCCGGAAACAGAGCGGGCCTGCGCCGAAGTGCTGAGCCTGCCGATTTTCCCGGGACTGACCGCAAAAGAGCAGGCAACCGTCGTAGACACGTTAGCCGACGTCCTGCATGCTGTGCGACCGCTGCGGAAAGTTGCCTGAGCAGAGCCCGTCTGCTTCGGCACCGCACCTCGGGCTGCGGACGGAGGAAGTTCGGCTCGCGGTGGAAATCTCTCTCTCTCTGCGTTACGCTATCGAGCACTCCGGGTCTGCGCTGGGGTTCGTGCCGAGTGAGTTCCGTCCAGATTCCGTCGCTTTTCGGCCGCTTTGGCTGACCCCGAGCCGCCGCGCGATACTTTCCCCCACGGAATGGCGATGGGCAAACTCCAGCAACATCTTCTCGGCCTGATCGCTTTCAGCCTGGTGGCGATTTCGATTGTGGCACTATGGAGCGGATCGACTCAACCACTGTTTGCGATCATGCTCCGCGTCGGTTTTGGGTTGCTGGCAATCTGGCTCGCCTGGCCTCAATTGATGCGGGGCGAGTGGAAGGGCTCGCTGCTGGTCGCCGCCATTCTCGTTGGCTTGGTGGTCCTGCTCGCCGCTCGTCCGCGTTATGTTCCGGTCATCGGAGGAATCCTGATCCTCGCAGGCGCGATCCAGCTTGGACTCCGCTACGCCAGCCGGATGTTGGGACGGTCGTCCGGCAATCGGACGCGACGCGAGTGAGAAGACCGGCGCGCCCGATTGGCCAAACGGGCCCGGTTCACAGGCTGTTCGGCCATGCCCGGTCTTCTCCAGACATAGCCCCCAACCTTTGGCCTCGGCGCTCGGTTCGACTTTCGGGATTAAACTTCTGGGCCTAGGTTCCGGCGGCACCGGGAGGAGCATTTTCAGCAGCTGGCTTTTGCTGAGCGTTAACGAGGTCTTTCAATTTTTTACCGGCGGTCTCGAAGAGCTTGAGCATTTCGAAAGTGACGCCCTTTCTCGGGCCTTGCTGGCTATCGACGCCGACTTTTTCCCGGGCGTCCGTCTCTTTCTTCTCGTTTTCGTCCTTGTTTACATCCACCAGACCCAAGTCCGACTTTTCCATGACTTCGTCGAGGACCACACGGGTTTTATCGACAAAGCTTCGCTCGGCGTCAGTTGCCAGCGCGTACCACTTACCGGTTCGAGAAAACAGGTTCTGGCACACGAACACGTAATTCTTGCAGGCGCGACGCTCGACGTTCAGGTAGTAATTCGGCATGTCGAAAACCGGCGCGTTGGGATCGGCCTTGTCCTGCTGGCCGCTGTCTCCTTCGCCGCCACCGTCGAGACCACCGGCTCCGACACCGGGACGGCCATCATCTTTTCCGCCGCCACCGGACGAATCCCGCTTGGCGCCGCCGCGAAGCAAAAAGGCTCCGTCGCTCATCAAGTTGATCGCAATGAATTCCTCGACGTCCTGGCGGATTTTGTTTGCCTGATTCAAAAGGGCTTGGGAGGCAAACGTCGCGACGCTCTCCGAGACATCCTTGACCCGAGCGAGTCCGGCGTTTTCGTAGTTCAATTGGCTGAGGGCATCAATCACGTCCAGCCGCAACTGAAATTCATTTTTGTCATCGTTCAGCACGGTGTAGAGCGAATTGACCACGACCCCGTTTTCACCCGGATTGCGGAGGAAGCCAAGAATCTGAACTGCCCGTCGCCGCAGCCAATAACTGGCGTCCGGGTCCCAGGTTTCCTGCCCGGCGAACTTCTTCTCGGCGACCGCCAGGGCGGAGTCCGAAATTTCCTTGACGTCCGCCTGCTCCAGCCGCGGTCGAACCCCTTCCAACTGGGCAATGCGATGCAGTCCGGTGAAGACTCCGACGCGGAGATAAAGCGGCAATTGGTCTTGCTTCAGCATTCCAATCAGATACTTCACACAAGCCGGATTCGGCGCGGGTGATTCGTTGGCAAGACTGTTGCCTTCAGAGGTGTTGGCGATGCCGATCATCAAGACGGCATTCAAGCGGACAGCCGGGTGGAAATTCCCCTCGGCAATTCGCTTCATCGTCGGCAGCATCTGCTCTTCAATCAGATAAGTGCGATTGGCGCCGTTCGACTCGGGCGAGAGGTAACGCCGCAGGAAATCGGCCCGCTTGGCTCCCAGGCTCGAGAGATTGGCATCACTCGTTTGAGTCATCTCGGCAAACAGATACTCCTGAAAGAAGCGATCAAAGTTATCCGGTCGCGCCGAGTTGGACTTGAGGCAATCCTGAATTGCTCCGGCATCGTCACTGATATTCTGCTTGGCTTGGATCACCTTGGGCTGCAGAGCAGACCGCTCAGCAACCGTCTCGCGCCCCGTCAACACCGGGACGAGGTACCGTTCCGAGACGGTCAAGGTCTCGTAGTTCTGAGCTTGGACGCTGACGGGGTTCGCCATTCCACCGACGATCGCACCCCAGATCAACCCAGCCCAAATCGCAACTTGGCCCCAGCCTGCTGCTCGTACCATTCCCACACCCTCAGTTCGTTATTTGATTTGCTTGTTGCGCGAGAACCTGTGTTGGTCCTGCACAGTCTCTGCTCGACTTACTCGATCTGCTTACCCGACCTGCTTGCTCGACCCGGGCGCTCAACTCGCCGCGGTCAGGTACCACTGAAGACTGAGTTGAAGGCGACCGCCGTCATTGCAAACAGGGAACGATTCATGCCTAGCCGGGAACGACGTCGCTTCAAGCCGCTCCCCCGAGCATTCACACGCGGCAGCCGATTGGATTGCCCCGAATCGGTTGCGGACGAACGCCCCCCACTTGCCATCACCAGGCATCGACGGCGAGCCTCCCGAAAAAAGCCCTCTCGCCTGACTGTCGAAACCGCACGTGACGCACTTCTGCGCGAACGAAGCTGCTCCGGTCGCGACTGATCCAAGAATACCAGCCAAACCCTCAAAATTCAAATTATCTGGGCGTTTTGCCGGCCCGAGAGAGGTCGCAATCGAGGTCTCCGCAGAAGCCGCCGAAAATTTATCCCGGGAAACCGCGCCGATCGGCTTAATCGGGACAATCACCCTATCGCTTCGGCGGGTACAGACCGGCTGAACCTTGCGGGCGGTGACACGGCGACGCGGAATTGACCTAGGGAATCTCGCTGCGGACGGCATATATTCAACCGTTGCCCCTGCAACCGTGCATTGCCAGCCGTGCGTTGCCTGTCCGCTTTCGAGCAGCTTCTACGCTCGAACTGCGGCCCAACCCGGATTTTCCGCCCGACTGCCGGTGAACCCCCTGCTGAAGAGGTCAAACATGAATTTGCGCCGATGGTTTCCGCTTTCCGTTAGTGTGACGTTCCAGTCAGAGATCTCTCAGCCCGTGGCGAAGGGGCGATTCAGCTGCACCGCGGCCGCTTTAACCAGCTGGCTCCGGGCTGCGCTTCTGGTCGGTCTGTCGTGTAGCTGCCCAGCTGGGGCAACAGCACAACGCCCAGAGTCATCCGCTCCTCCGCCGCCGACGCCGCAGCTTCTGCGCGGAGAGCAATTCGGCGATGCGCCCCGCTTGCACGCTCCGCCGGTCGCCTCGGCTGGTGCCTCGCTCTGGTCGCGACTCTGGAATGGCTGGAGCTCCAAGCGGACCGAAACGCGTTGGACTCAGGAACCGCAGCTGCCCCCAAAATCCGCTCCGGGACAACCCCAACCAGACGAGGTGGAGTCTGAAATTGAAGACATTCGGCAACGAGTGGGCGGGGTCGGCGAGAGCTTTTCCGACCTGCTTTCGCCCGGAGAATCCCGACGGCTTTTCTCCGAAGCATTGAACCGGGTTCGCCAGGAACAGCCGGGTCAGCAACCGCTGATTCAGCAGATGCTTCCTCAGTTCAGCCCAAACGCCGCGCATCCGCAAACCAGGCAGAGCCCCGAGGCACTGAATGCGGCGGGCAACTTTCCCCCGCCTGTTTCTCGATCGCCGTTGGTCCCGCCCCAGGCGCAAGGCCCCCAGGGTCCAGCCCATTTCCCATCGTCTGTGTTCCCGTCCGGGCCTCAGTCCAGTCCGAGTTATCCCGTTCAAGCAGTGCCCGGTCCGCACGCTTCCACGGGGGCACCCCACAGTCCGGTGCCGTTCGGACCCGGAGGCGGGCCAAACGGGCCAATTCCGACTTCCCCCCCGCAAGTTCCTCTGCCGACAGCCTATCCGCCTGGCCACTCTTTTTCTGGCCACTCTTTCCCGCCGGGCCACTCTTTCCCGCCGGGACCTTCTTTTCCGCCGGGCCACTCCGGCCCTGCAGGCCCCCCGGGACCATCCGGACCTGCGGGTCCGTCCGGTCCGAGCATCGCTTGGGGCTTTCCCCCGGCAGCCGAAACGGAGCAAGCGACAGTTCGGCGAATTGCCCGACAACTCGACCAGTTGGCCGAAGAGCTCGAAGGGCTCAAGCGATACGACGAGGCCGACAACCTCCGCCGTTATGCCCAAGAGCTGAGAGCGGCCGTTCGTTGACCGCGCAGGCTTTGCGCGGCGGTGTTTCTTGGTGTCGCTCTGGGGGGCTGGCCCTCAAGCCAACTCTCCGGTGATTGCCGGTCATTCCCACCGAGAGAGCCGCTGCAGGACAATCGGGCTGAGGGGGAATTAGACCAGCCGCGAGAACCGCTACAGCCCGACCTTCGCGGATCGCCACCGGTGTTTGCGCCAACTCCGGGCTCGGCTCCTCCCCGTCCCGGGCTGCCTCGATTCAGCTCACAACCGCGCGGCAAATGCCGGAAAACCTGATTCAAAAGCGGGCGGGAGAAGATATGATGGAAAAGCGGCGTTCTTTGACGCCCGCGGCCATGTTTGGCGCCGGTTTCCCAGTCGCGCCGTAGAATGTGGTGATTCGACGATCGAAATCGGGGGTGGAATCGGATCACCGCTCCCCAGCTGGCTTAGGCCCCCAAGAGGACCCGGAATGGTTGCGACCGGAACGAGCGGAAAACAGGGCGGAGACGCCTCTACGAACGCCTTTGTTGCCCTGCTGATCAAAAGCGGCGTCCTCAGCAAGGACCAGGCCCTCGATGCCGAAAACCTTGCTCGGCAACAAAACAGCACGCTCGCTGCGGCGCTGATCAAGCTCGGCTATGCGACCGAAGAAGAGGTGATGCGGGCCCTCGCCAAGACCCACCGCCTCCCCTACGTCGAACTCGACTCCCTGAATATCCCCGAACGGATCATCGAGTTGATGCCCGAGTCGGTCGCCCGGGAAAATGTCGTGCTGCCGCTGGTTCTGGAAGACAGCAGCCTGACGGTCGCCATGAGCAACCCGGCCGACGTCGACACGATGGACAAGCTGCGGTTTATCCTCAATCGCGATATTCGGGTCGCCCTCGCGTCCCGCTCGAAAATCCTCGAGTACATCAACAAAATGTACGGGCAAATCGAAGGTGAATCGGCCGACTCGATTCTCCAGGAATTTACCGACACAGCGATCGACTTCACCGAAACGGAAGACGACTCGGCAGCCGCAGCCGAAGCGAGCGATGAGTCCAGCGCGCCGATCGTGCGGCTGGTGAACCTGATGATTACCGAAGCGGTGCAGTTGCGGGCGTCGGATATCCACGTCGAGCCTTTCGAGGACCGGGTCCGGATTCGCTATCGAATCGACGGGGTGCTGCACGAACGGGATACCCTGCCAAAACGACAGCTGGGTGCGGTGATTTCCCGGATCAAGATTCTTTCGAAGATTGACATCGCCGAGCGGCGGCGGCCCCAAGACGGCCGGATCAAGGTCTCCGTCGGGGAAAAGGAACTCGACCTCCGAGTCAGCATCATCCCGACCAATCACGGCCAATCCTCGGTCATGCGGCTGCTGGATAAGGACAATATCCGGGTCAGCGTCAAACAGCTCGGTTTCGCCGACCAGACCTACCGGACGTTCCAGCAGCTCATTCGCCGCCCCAACGGGATCATCCTCGTGACCGGTCCGACCGGTTCGGGAAAGACGACGACCCTCTACGCGGCTCTCAACCAGATGAACCGGCCCGACCGGAAAATCATCACTGCCGAGGACCCGGTCGAATACTACCTCCCCGGAATCAACCAGGTCGAAGTCCGCCACAACATCGGGCTGGACTTTGCCCGCATCATCCGCTCCATGCTCCGCCAAGCCCCGAACATCATCCTCGTGGGTGAAATGCGAGATGCCGAAACGGTATCGATGGGTATCCAAGCCAGCTTAACTGGACACTTGGTTTTCAGTACTTTACATACAAACGATGCGCCCTCTGCCATTACACGCATGGTCGACATGGGGGTTCCCTCGTATTTGGTTGCCAGCTCGGTGGTGGCGATTTTGGCTCAGCGTCTGGTGCGGACAATCTGCTCCAAATGTAAGGCGAGATACACCCCTCCGGAGAGTGTCATCAAAGAGATGGGGATTTCAGCGGAGGAGCTGGCCAACGCCAACTTCATGAAGGGCAAAGGCTGCAACACTTGCCAGAAGACGGGCTTCAAAGGCCGGATCGGCATCTACGAGTTGCTGATCATCAACAACAAAATCCGGGAGATGATCTTCAAGAACCAGTCGAGCACCGAAATTCGGAAGTACGCGATCCAACACGGGATGGAGACCCTGTTCAAAGACGGCATCCGCAAGGTCCTTAGTGGCGTGACGACCTTCGAGGAGGTCTACCGAATCGCCAAGCGGACTGAGCAGGACGCTCCGTCAGTGTAAGCCCGTCAGCTCCGGGTCATCCGCTCTCCCCCCTAATCAAAGACTCCTTTCACCACTCTTACCGCTGAATTCACATGGCCACCGTTCTGATCGACAAACTGCTGGAAGCCTGCGTCAAGCAAGGCGCCAGCGACATCCACATTTCCGTCGGCCAACCACCCGTTTTTCGATTGCATGGCCGTTTGCGAAGGCTGGAAACCAAGGTTCTCGAGCCGGACGACACGGTCGGCCTGATGAAGAGCATCGCTCCCGAGCGTTGCCAGCGTGAGCTGCAGGAAGTCGGGAGTTCGGACTTTGGCTTTGCCTACGCCGACAAGGCCCGGTTCCGCGTTTCGATTTTCAAGCAGCGCGGCAACATTTCGATGGTGCTGCGTCAGATTCCCAACCAGATGATGCCCCCGGAATTCCTCGGCATCCCCGAAGTCTTCACCCGCCTTTGCATGCGGCCCCGCGGCTTGATTCTGGTGACCGGGCCGACAGGTTCCGGCAAGAGCACAACCCTCGCCTCGCTGGTGAACTACATCAATGAGCGGACCGACCATCACATCATCACGATCGAGGATCCGATCGAGTTTTATCACTACCACAAGAAGTCGACCGTCAACCAGCGCGAGGTTCACGTCGACGTCCCGACGTTTGCTGAAGCGATTCGCCGCGCTCTGCGGCAGGACCCGGATGTGATCCTCGTCGGCGAAATGCGCGATTTGGAAACGATTGAAGCGGCGATTACCGCCGCGGAAACGGGTCACATCGTCTTTGGAACGCTGCACACCAACAGCGCCCAGGGCACGGTCAACCGAATCATCGACGCCTTCCCGGGCAACCTGCAGGATCAGATTCGCACCCAGCTCTCCACTTCGCTGATCGGCGTGCTGGCCCAGACGCTGTTGCCGCGCATTGGCGGCGGCCGCGTGGCCGCTTATGAATCGCTGGTGGTGACCCCCGGCGTCGGCAACCTGATCCGCGAAAACAAGACGTTCCGCATCAACTCGGCGATTCAAACCGGCGCCAAGTTCGGAATGATGCTGATGGACGACTGCCTGTTCAAGCTCTGGCTGGAAGAGAAGGTCGAGATGGACGACGTCCTGGCCAAGGCGCACGACCCGGATTCACTGGCCAAGCGGATCGCCACGGCCCGCCGACAAATGTCTCAAGGGATGGCGGTTGAGTTCACGACGACCCCGCCACCGGCCGAATAATGCGGCTTGCTTCCTGCTTCTGCTCACACGTTTTTTCCCGCGGTTGTTTTCTCTCACTGAACTGAACTCGCCATGGCCATCCGTCGCATCGGACAGATTCTGGTTGACTTGGGTTTCATCACCGACGACCAGCTGGAAATGCTGCTCGAGGAGCAATCCCAGAACCCCGGGCAGAAACTCGGCAAGATCGCCGAGGACATGGGGCTGATCAATGAAGACCAGCTGGTCCAGGCACTGGCTGAGCAATTCGGCCTGCAAACCGTGGACCTCGAGGGATTCGTGCCCCCGGATGAGGCTCGGACTGCGATCACCGATGCGATGGCCCAGCTTTACCGGATCATCCCGCTGCAGCTGCGCGACAACGTCCTGACGATCGCCAGCTGCGACCCCCAGAACCTCTCGGTCCAGGATGAATTGCGGCGATTTCTGGGCTACGAAATTCGGATGCTGGTGGCCAGCGAAAACCAGATCATCAAAAGCATCGACAAGTTTTTCAACGCCGAAGTCGAGAGCATCGAGAAGATTATCGCCGAGCTGCAAAGCGACGCCGAGTTGATCGAGGCGAGCAAGAAACTCAGCGGCGACGGGCCGATCAACCTCAGCGACGTTTCGGAACTTGTCGACAGCGCCCCGGTCCGCAAGCTGCTGAACATGGTGCTGCTGCTGGCGATCAAGGACCATGCCAGCGACATCCACTTCGAGCCGTTTGAAGAGGAGTTTCGCATCCGGATCAAGGCCGATGGCGTGTTGTTCGAAATGGTTCCCCCGCCGCGGCACCTGGCGTTCGCGATCACGACCCGGATCAAGGTCATGGCGAATCTCGACATCGCCGAGCGCCGGCTCCCGCAAGACGGTCGAATTGAGTTGACCGTCGGCGGACACAACGTCGACTTGCGGGTCAGCGTGCTCCCAACGATGTTCGGCGAGAGCGTCGTCTGCCGGGTACTCGACCGCAGCGTCGTGTCGCTCGACCTGAATAACGTGGGGATGGACGCCGAAACCATGGCTGCATTCCGCAAGGTGATCGCCAAGCCCAACGGGATCATCCTGGTCACCGGCCCGACGGGCTCGGGCAAGACCACGACGCTGTACTCGGCTCTGTCCGAATTGAATCACATCGAGGACAAGCTGATCACGACCGAAGACCCGGTCGAGTACGACATTGACGGAATCGTGCAGATCCCGATCGACCACGACATTGGCGTGACTTTCGCCAGCGCGCTGCGGGCGATTCTCCGGCAGGACCCGGACAAAATCCTGGTGGGCGAGATTCGCGATATTGAAACAGCGGAAATCGCCGTTCAGGCTTCACTCACCGGCCACACCGTGTTCAGCACGTTGCACACCAACGACGCCCCGAGCACGGTCACGCGGATGAAGGACATGGGCGTACCGACGTTTTTGATCACGGCCACGGTGGAGGCGATTCTGGCCCAGCGGCTGGTGCGGCGAATCTGCCCGGCCTGCAAGGAGGAAGTCGAGCCAACGGACGAGCAGCTGTACGAGTTGAGCCTCTCCCGGGAGACGCTCGGCGACCGGAAGTTTTTCCGCGGGAGCGGCTGCAACAACTGCAACAACACCGGCTACAAGGGCCGCATCGGGATGTTCGAGCTGATGGTGATGGATGACGAACTTCGCGAAATGATCATGAACGAAGCTTCGGCTGACGAATTGCGGCAAGCGGCGAAAAAGAAGGGGATGCGACTCCTCCGCGATGCGGGCGAGGCGTTCATTTACGAGGGCAAATCAACCGCCGAGGAGGTTATCCGGGAGACCATTCTGGAGTCGTAGGTGGGGCAGGACCCAGGGTTGTCAGTTGTTTGTTGTCAGTTATCAGGCAGTGGCGAGTTCAGTTTGGCTGCCCCAACCCCCTTCCCTTTTCCCCTTCCGTGTTCCCCCTATCCCCGAAAACTGTTCCTGAATTTGATTTTTCCAACGAATCGCCGGAATAATCTGTTTGATCGCGCCCACACCGCTATCCAAAATCAGACATTCCCGGCGGTTGGCCCGGTTTCCCGGGCGGAGCCAACGTTCCCAGGCGGAGCCAACGGCTCTGCTCGCGGACAGTCGGGCTCGTCCCCGGAGAGGGTGTGGCCGTTCCCGGCGTTGGCCGACTGCACCCCCTCCCCTAACCAGCTCCCTTTTCCGACCGGAAGTCGCGATCCGGACCGGTAGTTAACCTGACGAGGTTTGCATGCCTACTTTTCAATTTGAAGCGCTCGATCCGCAGGGCCAAGAAATCCGTGACGTGATCGAAGCCCAGACCCAGGACGAAGCCCAAGCGACGATTCGCTCGATGGGTTACTTCGTGACGAAGATCTCGGCCCAAAAGGGGGAGAAGGCCGGGGCTCGCCGGGGTGGCAAGAAAAAGACCTTCGCGATGGGCGGCGCCGGTGGCAAAAAGATGGTGACGTTCACCCGGCAGCTCTCGATTCTGCAGGACGCCGGGCTGCCGATTCTGCGGAGCTTGAAGATCCTCGAGGACCAGGCCAAGCCGGGCGCGCTGAAAAACGCCTTGATTGACGTTTGCGATGAGATTGAAAGCGGAGCGAGCCTCTCGGAGGCGATGGCCAAGGTACCGAAGGTGTTCGACCGCCTGTATGTGAACATGATCAAGGCGGGTGAAGCCGGCGGTTCACTGGAGTTGATTCTCCGCCGCCTGGCCGAGTTCCGCGAACGGACGCAATCGCTCAAGACCAAGGTGATTGGCGCCTTGATTTACCCGATCATGGTCATCCTGTTCACGATCTGCATCCTCGTCTTCATCATGATCTTCATCATTCCGGAGTTCCGGAAGATGTTTGAAGAGTTCGGGATTGACCTGCCGCCGATGACCGAATTGCTGATTGCCATTTCGGACCGCTGCGTGAAACTCTGGTGGCTTTTCCCGCTGGTGCCGCTGGCCATGGTCCTGTTTGTCGCCTTGGTCAACAAGTTCAAGGCGGGGCGGATGGGCTGGCACCTCTACCTGCTCAAGCTGCCGGTGTTTGGCAAGTTGGCTGAGAAGGCCAACCTGGCCCGGACCACCCGGACGCTTGGGGCGCTGATCGCCAGCGGCGTGCCGATTATTGAGGGGCTGACGATTACTCGCGAAACCTCCGGCAACGCGATGTTCGAGAAAGTCTTCAGCAAGATTACCGATTCGATTCGCGAAGGTGACACGATCGCCAATCCGCTCAAGAAATACTCCCGCCCCAGCTTTCATCCGGTGACGGCGTTCTTCTTTGCGGCCACGCTCAGCCTCCCGCCGTTGGCGGTGCTGTTTGTCAAAGTCGACTTTTGGTTTTACGTGATGTACGCCTGTATCGCCCTGAGCGTGGCGGCTGTGGGCTACTACTTCCTGAACTACAAAAAGCCGGTGGTGGAAGAACTGGTGGTCAACATGGTCGACGTCGGTGAAGAGACCGGCGAACTCGACGTGATGCTTTATAAGGTGGCCGACTACTACGATGAAGAAGTGCGTACGCTGACCGATGGCATGATGAAGCTGATCGAACCGATGATGATCATCTTCCTCGGTGGCGTGGTGCTGTTCATTGTCGCCTCGCTCTTCTTGCCGCTGATTTCGATCATCGGTGGTTTGACCGGAGGGAAGGCGAAGATTTAGGTTTGGGATTCAGGTCTGGCGAATCCATGGGCGAACACTCACCGGAGAGTTTTCCGGGGAGCGGTCCCCAGTGGGTGAGGGATGGCTCTTGGCGGCCGAGAGCCGCAAATCAGAGCAAGGGTCTCAAGCAGACAACACGAGCAACGTATTCGCTCAAGCCGACCTGACCCGTCGGCTTGGGTAGTAAATGGAGCCAGCCACGCGAGTCGGCTGAACTCCTCCGGCGAGCGGCCTGCTGGGAGAATTGGGCTGCATCTCCGGTTTTTTCCGGGTCATGGCCGAATGCTGGCATGTGGTTTGCGACTGGATGCCAGATGAGGGGTGGTGGGGCAGTGCCCGACCGCTGAAAACGCAAGGGCTGCTGAAAAGCAGGGGATTTCGAGGGATAAGTCAAATTAAGCCAGAGCTCATTTTGAGACGGCTCGCCTGTTTTGAGACTGTTGGCCGATGAAAACCGGCTGACGAGTTGAGGGTTGCCGCCGGAGAATGGGTATTTGGGTTTCCAGTGGGAGAAACATAGTCATGCATCGCACCGATTCCAAACCAGCAGCCGCAATTCGCCCGTCAGCCAGTGGCGCTACTCCAGTGGCCCCGAGCTTGGCTCGCCGCGGTTTCAGCCTCATCGAGTTGCTGGTGGTGATTGTGATCATTGGGATTCTGGTTGGCTTGTTGGTTCCGGGGGTCATGTCGGCCTACCGTCGCAGCCAGGAGTTTGCGATTGAGCAGGAAGTGAATCAGTTGAGCCTGGCGATCGAAGCGTTTAAGACCAAGTATGGCTTTTACCCGCCTGACTTTACCCGAATCACAGACGTCAACCAGTTTATCCCCTACCTCAACCGAATTGCACCGAATCACTCGGAGTCTTCCAACCTGACTGCTTGGTGGACTCAAGTCGGGTCCAAGCTCCAAGCTGCCGGCCCCCAATCGAGCTACGTCTTCTGGCTCTCGGGCCTGGCCAAGAACAAGCAGTATCCGCTGACCGGCAATACAGGCAACCCGCTTCCGGCCTATAACGTCGGGACTGTTGAGCGGGAAGTGTTCTTTGATTTTAAGGGGGACCGCCTGCGAGACCCGTTGAATCCGTCGGTGCTGGTCGGCACCAACAATGCTTTGGTAGCGACCTATTCGCAGTTCACTGGTACGTGTTTGCCATTTGTTTATTTCGAGCTCAAGAGCCTGACGACGGTTCCTGCTCCGTATGCCGTGAGCACCAGTAATGGAACTTACAATCTTTCGCCTTACAACAACGGCTCTGAGTTTTTCAACAAAGACAAATTTCAATTGATAGCTCCGGGCATGGATTCGCTGTTTTCAGCGACCCCGGCCAACACCCCGAACATCGGTAACTGTAATCCCCGGGAGCGAGACAACATCACGAACTTTTCGGAAGGACGATTGGAACGGACGATTAACCAGTAACCATTTGCCGCGCGGCTTAACCGAGTTCAGAACATGACTGATCGCAATCCCAAACGAACTGCCGGCTTCACGCTGATTGAACTGCTGATCGTCGTCTCGATCATCGCGGTCTTGGCGGGATTAGCACTGGTTGTCCTGCGCGATGCCCAGGATACTTCTCGGCATGCTCGCTCGGTTTCCTTGGTCGGACAGATTCAAACGATTTTGTCGGCGAAGCTGGAGGAGTATGAAACTCGACCGTTGCCTTTTCGGGCCAGCAGCCTGTCCAGAGACTGGAATGACCGCCGCCGAATCAGACAGAGGGCCATTCTCGACTGGATTCGTTCGGAGATGCCGCAGCAGCCCGGTGACATCGTTCCCGCGAGCATTCCTTGGTCAAATGGCTGGACCGAACCAGCCTGGAAAACCAACTATTTGAATTTCTTCCGTCCCTCCAGTGGTGCCCTCGGCGCGCAGCGAATCTTGACCGGAATGAATGCCAACAATGCCGGGGCGAAATGTCTGTATGCGATTTTGTACAACACCTGGCATAACGATTCGCGGGCGATCGACGTCTGCAACGCGAGTGAGATCAGTATCGACAGCACCGACCAGAAGCGGCTGATTCGGGATGCCTTTGGCGACCCCTTGGTTTTTCAGGTCTTCGCTGATTTGGACGCTGATGGCATTTTGGACCCGGGAGAGACGCTCGACTCACTCTTGAGTTCCAATCAATTACCTGACTTCCGGCAACTCATCGTCCGAGTCACCTATGCACGACAAGATGAACGCTGAGAAGATAACCATGTCGTTCCCCTCCCAAAACCTGAAATCTCTACGCCAAACAGCACCCCGCGCTGCCGATGGGTTTACCTTGGTCGAGCTACTGGTTGCCGTCAGTATCTTGTCACTGATCGCGGTGTTGATCATACCCCAGATTCGCTTTCTGAATCGCGAGCGGGGGATTCGAGAGGCTGCCCGCGTGACTGGCTCGATTTTTGTCGATGCGGCCAATCGGGCTCGGGTCGATGGCTACGCGGCGGTGGGGATTCGTCGCAACCCCAACTACGTTCGCAAAGTCAATTCGCCAAATGGCGTGCACGATCTGCTTTACGCCGCGAACTCGCTGTACCTTTTGCGTCGATTGCCACCCTACACTGGAAACGATGAGGACACGGTAGACTCGTTTGCCACCGTGGTTTCGTCGACCTCGGCAACTTTCCCCTTGAGTGGAACACTGGTGGTGCGAATCCCGACGCCGCTGGATGCGACCTTGGCCACACAAGTCAAGCGCGGCTGCTGGTTACAACTGGGGAGTGTGGCGACGCCCCTGTATGTCGATCAGGTGAACCCTGATGGGACTTTTCTGCGTTTGACTTGCGTGCTCCCGAATCACTTGCCCGGTTTCCCTCTGAATCAACCGCTTCGCTTTCGACTTGACCGCCCCCTCGTGCCGGTTCCCAACTCGGAGGTCGCTTTGCCTCGAGGGTACTACATCAACTTGAACTATTCTGGTCCGACGACCGCCCAAACAGCGGGAGTCGCAGAATTGTCCGCGCGGGATACCTGCCCGGTCACTTGGACTTATTTTTCCGAGGACCGGCAGACGATGAGTACCAATTTCAACCCCAACGATGTGCTTGTCGTGTTCGGCCCCAACGGAGGCCTTGATCGGATTTACTCCAACGGAGAAGTCGATGGAGCATTGATTCCGACAACGTCCTTGAACCTCTGCGTCAGCTCGGATGAATTCGGTAACTCTTTTGATACTGCTGCCGACAGTCTGCCGCGCAGCGTTGCCGAAGGAGGCCGTGACTTGCTGAGTCAGGAAGATGTCATGTGGGTCAGCATTAACATGCAGAGCGGCGGAGTTTTTGTCTCGCCGATTGCCTCAGTCAGCACCCCGGTTTCCAGCCCTGATGCGGTCCAGCCGCAGCGGATTTTGCAGAGTCAATCGTTTCGCCTGGTCGGCCAGTCGGCCGGCCAATAGGCGTCCATTGGGGAAGCGATTCGTTTCCTGAATGGAGCCTGACAACCAAAGTTGAACATCTTTCGAAGTCCAAATAGTTCTATGCCTGACAACCCAAACATGACCCCACAATACGGACGAACGCGATTGGCAACTTCCCGGGTCCGGCGGGGGATTTCGGTGATCGAAGTCCTGACCTCCATCTTGGTCGCGACCATCGGTGTTGCAGGTGTGATGGTGATCATCCCCTTCGCTGTCGGTCAGGCGGAGCAGGGTTTTGACCAGGAGGCAGCGACCGCGTTTGGACGAAACTTTGCAGATGAATTTGAACTGCGTGGCTTCCACCAACCGGCCTTTTGGACTGCCGTCGCATCGGCGCCCGCGAAGATTGCCAACGGATTTGTAATTGACCCAGTGGGCACAACTGCCACTCCGGGAACGGACGTCTTTCCCTACGTCAGCAACTTAACGGCAGCTGATGCGCCAACCTCGATTGCGATTGAGCGAACGAATTTATTTATGGCCCCGAGCACACCAGCCAGCTACACCTTGGCTCGGACGCTGTTCTCCTGGCGTAACGATTTGGTAACCGGCCCGCCCAACACGGCCCAGACAACTGCGGCGGGCTATCCGACCCCTGAACTGGCTCCAGCCGAAATGTATTTCGATGTTTCCGGTGCGAATTTGCTCCGGCGGCAATTCGAGGGTGAAATCAGCTGCGTGGTGTTTTGCCTTCCCGATTTCGTCGGCGCAACCAGCGCCGGAGCTACTTTCGTCCGCAGTTGGCGCAGTCACACGGTTGTCTATCGACGGCGGCAATTGCCAACGCCTGATTTGCCTCGCCCTTACGATCGCGTCTTTGACGTCACCAATACGGTGCCTGAACGAATGCTTTACGGGGGGGGTGAGTTAGTGCTGACCAACAACACCTTTTCCTCCTCGAATGCCCAGTCATCGCAGCATTCCTCCATCCGACGCGGAGATTGGATGGCCCTGACCAACGGAACGGCAATTCAGCAGCTGAATTTTTATCGGGTTTTGGATGCAACCGAAGAGCCGGCGGCCTCTGGTAACTGGCGAGTCACTCTTCAAGGTCCGGATTTTGACTTGCTGCCAGCTCCCGGTACGGCCACTTTTGCCGTTCACTTGCCTGACGTCTGGGCGGTCATCGAGCGGACCTATCAGCTCACCTACTAACCACTTTGATGAGACGCTCGTCCTCCGGTTGACGAGCAGACACTCCTCTCCGCATCGAGTATTTTTCCGAGCAGTAACATGAAGATGGCAACTGGATTCCGCAGAGACCAAACGCATCGGGGCAACTCGCGCCGCGGTGTGACTCTCCTGATGGTGGTCAGCATCATTGTGTTGTTCCTCCTGATGGGAGCGGCGTTTCTCGTCGTCGCGACCCAGTTTCGCCGCTCGGCGACAGTGCTCTCGCATGTCCGCGAGCGCCGGGACGATGCGCCGACCCTGGTCAAGCGGGCCTTTCAGGATTTGTTGCGCGAGCCCAGCCTCGAAAACGTCCGCTCGCCACTGCGTGGGCACTCGCTGCTGGGCGACCTCTACGGTTATGGCTTTACCCGAACCGGTGTCCCTGTGGCGGCGCTCGTCAATCAAGGACAGGGAATTTGGAGCATCACGCTTCAAGCACCCTACGATCAACTCCGTTCAGATCTCGATGGGGGGCTGACAACTCCTTTTCCCGATAACGGCTCGTTCAATGGTCGCTACCTGTCGCTGACGGACCTGTACGACGCCAATGGTGTGCGGCTTGGCAAGCACCTCGGCCTGACCGGTTTCATTCTGGATTACCAGGTTCTTCCACCCTCTCCGCCTGGTGGAAATCGGTATCGCTTTTTTGTTCGGTTTGGCTGGGACGATGCCCAGTTCCTTCCCGCCGCAACCTTTACCACTTTTGACCTGCATATCAATGGTCGCCCCTTCACCGGTTCGGGTGCCGGACTTTACAGCCCTCCCACCGGAGCCGTGACCAACTTTCGCCGCCCAGCCCTCAGCGAAGAGGCCTTCAAACCGAATCGCGCCACGCCCGATCCGGTGGTCAGCCGGACTACCGGGGAAACTCGAACCCAACTTTGGAGAAACTACCTTGGGATCGCCAGTGGCGCGAGCGTGGCGCCAAACATTCGCTCGACGAACGAAGATTACGATGCTGTCGATTACCAGAACATGCACCTCAGCATCGTCAGGTATCAAGGTGGGGTCCCACTGGTGACGCCCAGCTTTTACCGCCCCCAGCTAGTGCGCTATTGGGGACAGTCTGGCTCCTACAACGTCAACAGCTCGCTGGGACAAGTTCCCTACAGTTTTCATGCGGACCGGCAAAGTGATGTCGGTGGCCCGTTGTATGTCGATGCCAACCGAAACGGAGTCCCCGACTTCAATGAGCAAGCGGGCAGCGTCGTCTGGGACGTCGACAATGACGGCGATGGGATCAATGACAGCATCTGGATGGACATTGACCTGCCGATTCAAACTGACATCAAGGGAAAGGTTTACAAGCCACTGGTGGCTTATCACGTGCTCGACATGGACGGGCGGCTGAATCTCAACTTCCATGGCAACCAATACCAGCGGGAAATCGACCTCACCACGAACGCTCCGGTAAATCTGTTGAACCCGGCAACGGATGCCACGGCCCGTCGGCTCTCGTTGCATGGCTTCTACAACGACGGCGATAATAACCTGGCAGATGATGGATTACTTCATCCGACAGGCTTTGGAATCGGCACCGGCGAAATCTCGCTCAACTACGCGCTGGGCCGCGACAACTCCGGAAGGCGGATCTCGGAGAAGCTGTTTTTTGGCGCCGATGGAGTTATTGGGCGGTACGGCAGCGATAACCAAATCCCACCCGCAGGAGCGATCGGAAGTAACAATGCGCCTGGCGCGATTGGCCTCGTAGACTTCAAGTCGCGCAGCCGATTCCAAAACTATCCCTTCGCCTCGTTTGTGGGGAATGCGGGCCTGGTAAACGACCAACTCTACCGCTCTCCGCTCGACATTCACGGCCGGTTTGAACTTGGCGTTCCCAATGTCACTTTCAACGTACGGCAAGACCCTTACAACACTGCGAGCAGTCCTGTCAGCATTGCCCCAGGGATGCCGATCGTCAACGCGGTTGCGTCCGGCTTGGTTAACGAACTCGTGGACTCGGTGTACGAGATGGACGCCTCACAGGCTCCCTTTACTCCACGTTTGGGATTTGCTCCGAATTTGGTCTCGTCGCCTCCGAACGATCGCGGGCTGGACGCAAATTACTCACCCCATGAACTTGAGTCGGTCCTCCGCGCGTTTGATTTCGACTCACGGCAACTCCCTCCCCGACTACGGAATTTCCTCCCGGACCTGTTCAGCGGTACCAACGCCCAATTACGGCATTTGCTCACGACGGACAGCTGGGAACTTCCGGTTGCCCCGCAACTGATTTCGGATTTGTTTCGAGAACGTTGGGGAAGAACGCCCACAGCGGATGACCTGCCGGCAGAACTCTTTCTCGGTCGGAAACTGAATCTAAACAAACGGGTGGATAATCTGGCAAACCCTGCGGTGCCAATCGCAGATCCGCTTCTGCCTCGTCACTTGTTCAATCTCACGCTGCTCGTTTGTCCCGAAACGATTGATTACGACTACAACGCTGACGGTGCCCGCAATGCAAACGACCAACTCTCCTTCCGCCGCGACTTGGCCCAATGGTGTGTCAACGTCAAGGACTTCATGGACCCAGACTGCGTCAATACGCAGTTCGCCTTCGATTTGACTCCGGAAGACGGGTGGACACCCAACGTTACAATCTGGGGTTGCGAGCGCCCGGAGTTGCTGCTGACCGAAAGCTTTGCTCTGCATGACAAGCGGCTGCAGGACCTCGATACCGAACAGAATGGCGGAACCTTGAATGACTCGGACCCGGCCAAACGGGATACCGACCTGGATAGCCTTTACGTACCGAACGCCAGCGCGTTTATCGAGCTCTACAATCCATGGGTCAACTCAGCGAATTCAGACACGGCCACCAACAGCGATCTGCCGCCGGCAGAAATCTATAATCCGGCCCGCTCGGGGGTCAATTTGCAAAAGGTCAACGGTGAAAGCCCCGTCTGGCGCTTGCGGATTCTGAATTCCAGCACCAATACCAACGCGAACATCGACGAGCAGAACATCACCGATGATAACGCTAATGTGGTCAAAATCGTCTACTTCGCCCGTCCCGGCAACGGCTTCCTGACCGCACGGCATGCCGGCAATCCCGATGTGGTATTTTTCCCTCCCGTTGGCCTGGCCGGCGTTCCGGCACTACAACCGGGAAGACGCGCCATCATTGGCTCCGCCGGTGTCGCCCAAAGTAATCTCTATACGACTTACGTCGGGCGTTTGTCTCCCTCGGCAGGCCCGTGGAATGCTCCGGGCGCGCTCGATCGCACCCGCCGAATTGTTCTCGACCCGCTCGGATCGAGAGTCAGTACTTACTACTGGGACAATGCCGCCGCGGCGATGCGCGAACAAGTGGCCAACAATGTCGTGTGCCTGCCGATTGGCGAGCAGTACACGACTGGTGGCAGTGGCTCGAAGCCCCGCAACTTCGGTCTCACGGATCCCAAGCGGGGTTACGATGTCGAAGCAGCAGCGCTCAACCCGACCTACATCCTCAACCCGGTAGCCGATGGGTTTGAGTTTTTTGACAGCGGAATGATGACTGCCGTCACGCTGGATGCGCCTGCCGACAAGCAGTTCCAATCTGCCCGCTGGGCATCCATCCCGACCTTGCCAACACTTCCCAGCGGCGGTTTGCGCGATGAAGGCAAAATCCTCAGCTGCTTTTCGGTACACTTGCAGCGACTGGCTGACCCGACACAGCCGTTTGATGCGGTCAACAATCCCTACCTGACCGTCGATTACATCGGCAGTGATGTCTCGATCATCAACGGAATTTATTCCGGTGACGATCCCGATCGCCAAAACACCCTCGATGATGACCTCGCCTCTTTTGAGCGGGGAAGGTTTCATCAACGACTCGGTGGCAATCGTAAGCGGTTGCTCTGGAAGGGCACACAAGATGGTTCCTTGACGGTCGGTGCACCTCGCGTGGCGACTGGTGACCAGCACGTTGTTTCCCTTGATGTGATTCAATCGTTCGGCGAAGTCGACCTGATTTACCGAAACACCGATCCGAGTTACCTCAGTAATGATGCCTTCCCCTGGTTGACTTGGAACAATCGTCCGTACGTTTCGCAATTCGAATTGCAGAATGTGCCCTACACGCCTCAGGCCCTGCTGACCAGCCGCTTCGACCTTCCGCCCCCCTCTCCGGACAACCCGTACTCGGGCCAATCCTCGCGGGCGACGGCCGGTCCAGATGCGACGTTCCCCCATGCGGCGGATCGGTTTAACCACTTGTTCAATTTTTACGCTGATAGCGTTACGAGCGGAGCCACCGCCTTGAGGCAAGGCCCGCCGGCCCTGCACCGCCTGTTCGATTACATTCACGTCGAATCCCAGTTTGCCGGAGCGACTGAGCGGATCCCTGGCAAAATCAACCTGAATACCATTTCCGATGAGCGAGTCTGGCTCGGGTTAATGCAACGCTACGGGGAGACCAACACACCCCAAAATCCCTACGGGACTGTCACGTGGTTGCAGTTCGATCAATCCCGTCGCGGCGATCCGGCTTTGGCCGCGAGCATGCCGACGGAGATTCCGAATCTCTTCCGCAATGCCGATGCAGTCCACCGGGTTCCCGTTCCCAAACTGCTGACGAGAACCTCGTCGGCAACCCTGTTCCGCTCGACGAATTACAGCGGCATTGGCACCGCCCCCAGTTCACCGCCCTTGTTTGAATTGAAAACCAACCCCGGCGATTGGGCTAACCCGGATCGAAATGCCTATTTTCGTTACGACATTCGCCAGCGGTTGGGCAACCTCGTCACCACCCGTTCGAATGTCTATGCGGTCTGGGTAACCATTGGTTTCTTTGAGGTCGATCCGGCCACCGGCAAGCCGGTCAACGAAATTGGGCAGGAAGAGGGAACCGTCCAGCGACATCGTGGCTTCTTCCTCGTCGACCGCTCGATTCCGGTCGCCTTCGAACCGGGTCGCGATCACGATGTGCAAAATTGCGTTTTGGTTGAGAGCATCATCCAGCGGGAAGTCACCTCGCAGAAATAACCTGAATTCACCCGTTCGCCAGGAATCCTGTGCCCATGTTCATCCCGCTGAAAACTTTTCGCTCGGCAAGAGTGGATTGCAAAGCCCGCTCCGGCCTGACGTTGATCGAGATCATGATCGCGCTGGTCATGACGCTGATCATCCTGCTGGCGATGATGCGCGCCTTCCGCTACGCCAACGAGGAAATCGCCAAAGGGCGGGCGATGATCGAGCTTTCCAACCAATTGCGAACCTCTCAAGAGACTTTGCGAGCGGACTTGGCCGGGGTGACTGCCAACATGCAGCCCATGGCCCGGTTTGGTTCTCCCTCCGGCTATTTCGAATACATCGAAGGCCCCACTCGCGACAATTCAGCCCTGCTTGCCGGGCGAACAGCCGATGCGATTTTCGGCGATGTGGATGACGTGCTTTGTTTCACTACCCGCTCTGATGGTCAAGCATTTCGCGGGCGATTATTCAATGCCGCAAACAGTACCACCGCAATCATCGAGTCCTCGCTGGCGGAGGTGATTTGGTGGACAGACTATCAGGAGAATCCTCCCGGCAATAACCGCCTGGACTACGCCGAGGACCTTGCCATTCGCCGCCGGGCGCTGCTGCTCCGCCCGGACCTCGACCTTTCCGCGATTCCGGCCAACAACTTCGCCGCGGTACAACGGTTTTTCCTCAACAATGACATCTCCGCGCGGTGGATCGACTCCGATGGAGACGGCACCCGAGATCGGCTCGTCGCCAATTCCCTGGAGGACCTCGACAAACGCGAAAACCGCTTCGCGCATTTCACTTATCCTGCCAGCCTGACTGACCCGTATACTGCGACCTTGGCGACTTACCCCTTCGCGCTTGATCGCGCGACCTTGGCCTCTTTTCGGCTCGCACTAACCGGCCCCGGCAACTTGCCGAACTTGTCCGGCCAGCAAACCAACTTCGCCGGAAACGATGTGATGAACACGGACGCCTGCGCGTTTGATGTCCGGATTTTCTCTCCCAATGTTCCCGTCAATCAAGTCAATCAAATCCCCATGCTCCCCAGCGACCCGGGCTATTCCTCCGGCACCTTGCTCACCGTAGGGGGCTTTGTCGATTTGAACTATGACAGCGTCCCCTTCTCTTCCAACACTCCGGCGTTCTCCACCGCTCCAGCGGCCAGCCCTCAAAACGCCGCCTTGAATTTCTCGTTCACGTCTCCGAACTGGCTGAGTTCGACTGCCGGGCAGGATTTCGTCGTCGACACCTTTACCCGTTTTTATGAAGTCAACGGACGTGACGACGATGGAACATTGGGAGTCGACCAAGCTTACAACGGCTTGGACGACAATTCACTCAACGGTGTGGACGACAACACCGAGCGTGAAACACTTCCTCCTTACCCTTATCAGATTTCGGGTATCGAAGTGACTCTGGGTGTGCACGAGCGGACAACCAAGCAATCGCGACGCACGTCGATTGTGAGCAAGTTCGCGCCGGGAAACTGAGCCCCTTTGGTTGAGGCTTTGCCGCGCTTGCGTTTCTTTCCCTGCGAAGAACCGGCACTTCTCCGCGACTTTGCCTGTTTTTTCAATTTTCCACGGAAATCAAATTCGCCAGCAATTGCGTCCGCAAATCCCCCAATTAGTTGTAGATCTGAGGCAGTTTGAAATTGTCGAATCTTCCCGAGAGCCTACTCCAGTGAAACGTACCCTCTTTTGCTTTGTTTGCGCGGCCCTCGTGGCGTTGCAATCGCCAGCCCGAGCTGACCTGTTTGAGGGATTTGATTCTCTGACAGGGTTGGATTCAGGAACGAGCGCTACGCAGATAACCGCCTCGGGTTTTTACGGTGTGCTCCGCAGCGACCCCGCGGGATTGACGGGCATTTTCCAAGGAAACTCCTCCGTGTTTCCCGCCCAAGCAGGAGCCGCAAACAGTTACGCCGGGATGAACTACGATAACACCGGCGACAATGGAACCATCAGCACTTGGTTGCTCTCGCCGGTTTTCAATCTGAGCAATGGCGACAAGATGTCGTTCTGGACGCGCACGATCGCCAACTCGAGTTTTCCCGACCGTCTCGAAGTTCGCCTCAGCACTTCAGGAGCCAGCACGGATGTCGGCACCAGCGCAACTTCGGTCGGGACCTTCGCGACAGTATTGACGACGATCAATCCAGGGCTCAATGACACGGACTACCCTGAGGCTTGGACACAGTACCAGTTCACGCTGAGCGGTTTGTCAGGGCCTACCTCGGGTCGGTTTGCCTTCCGGTATTTCGTGACTGACGCCGGCTACTTTGGCAATAATTCAGACTACATCGGCATTGATTCGTTTCAGTACACTGCCGTCCCTGAACCTTCGGCAATCAGCCTGCTGGTCGTTGGTCTTGTGGCGGCGATGCCGAAGTGGCGCCGCAGGTCGGAAGCCTAAATCACAATCACAGCTTCAAATGGGTCAGTACGCCGCCGGCGAATCGGCCCGGACATTTGAGCCGATACTCTCATGCGTTGGGCCTTTCGATTTCGCTTTGTGCGAGTTCGCGAGGCCTTTGGCTTTCAATACCCCTCCGCCTCGCGCAGCAGGCGACTTTGCCGCTGCGGGCCGCCGAGACTCTCGGTCAACCGATTGAACTCAGAGGTGGCTTCGGTCATTGCCTCCGCCGGGCCCGCGGCTCCGGTGGCCGCCTTTCTTGCCGCCGCCGCTAAGGCTTCGATATAGCCGCGCTGGCCGGGTAGCTTGGGAAACGTCATCACCAGCCGTTCCTCATGCGTTCGCCGCAACGCCTCGGCGTACTGCTCAGCCGCTTCCGGAACCAGACTCTCACCCACCCAGCGCACCGGGTTGGCCAACTGGCTCGATCGAAATGGACCGGTCCGCAGCGACTGTGTCGACAACTGCAGGCTGGTTCGCTTACTCCCCAGCCAAGCCAGAAAGTTGAACGCTTCTGGAGCATGCAAACTGTTTCGCGAAACGCCGACCGCCAAGCCGCCAAACCCGAGGTAGTCAACCGCCGGCTGGTCGTTCTCGCCGTGCGGCTGCCAAGTCCCACTGCTCGCATCAAACCACTCCGCCGCAGCGGGCAATCGGGCGACCCGCAACTCCCGGCTGGGCGCGGTGGCCTCGCCAGCAAACAGGACTGATGGCCAGGTTATCCCTAACGCCGCCTCACCGCGAACCAGCGCCTGATAGACCGCCGCCGGATCAGTGTACGGCTCGGCCCTCCCGGCAGCCGCGCGCAAGGCCTCCCAGCTTTGCATCGCGTTCAGCGCCGCGACGAACGGTCCCGAATCGA
>Ga0315904_10003048_pt1 | contig 25187 bp, 19 predicted proteins | sample LakEriMetagenome_6_FD_203529 | JGI IMG/M metagenome (GOLD analysis project Ga0315904, IMG submission 203529) | Freshwater fungal communities from buoy surface, Lake Erie, Ohio, United States - Buoy 12 MA120 | ecosystem: Environmental > Aquatic > Freshwater > Lake | place: USA: Lake Erie, Ohio... | reverse complement strand
ATAATTTCGGTGATTTTCCCCAAAAACAGAAAAAAACAAATAGTCAGGATTATTTGATATCTCGACATCAAAGTCATCCTTCAGCAAATTATAGAAATAATTGTTTGTCTTATCGAATCCTCCCCAAAAATCAGAAAAATCTATTTTTATTTTTTTCATACTTTCAATCTCTCATTCAAAGGTAAAAATTTTCTCTTGTTCCATACTTCTTGGTCGTCCTTCCATTTCATATGATAACGTCTATCGACTTCATCAACACCTCTCAATCCTGCGGAGTGGTGAACGTGTAAAAATTGTATACCGTCGTGATAACCATTGATTATCATTCCAAGTTCTTTACAATTTAAGAAAAGTTCGTTATCAGAAAACATATGATTATAAGCCGGATGGTAAATAATTTTATTCAATTTTTTCAAACAACCAAAAGTCATGAGCGGTATTGTTATACAAGGATCAATCATGTTTGATGAGTCTTCAAGTTGATATCCGTCAGGCACAAACAAACAACCATCAACACCATCAAATTTACTGATGAGATACTCATCCCAATTTTCGGGTGGTAAAAAGTCGTCTGAAGCAAATACAACTATATCCGAATCTTTTTCAGACTCCAGTACTGAACTCAACTGATAAGAAGGATAGGTGACACCAATTCTATCTGTGTTAACTACTGTTATATCAACTGGATAGTCTCCTATTTCATCCTTATGATATTCCCAGTTAACAGCCACGTGTGTTTTTATATCATTAGGGTACTTTGATCTTTCGATCCATATCTTGTGAAATTTTAAAAATTGTTTGGGACGTATGGTGCACCAAAGTATATGTATCATTGGAATTTTCTATTTTTATCTCCTATAAAAGGTTTTGTGGAATCAATATATTGTTGTAAATATTCTTTTGGTGCCTGTATGTAATTCTCATAAATTTTGAAGTTTCTGAAATAAAGGTCTTGTTGTGGTATGACTCTTTCATGATAAAGATGATAACAGTCAAAGTCATTTTCCTTCCATTTTAAGAAATGTTTAACCTTAACACTCATTGCATCATCTTCCGCCCCCCATCCAAAAAATTCTTCCGGCCAACCTCCAATATCTTCAAGTGCGGATTTTCTAAATATTGTCATTGCTCCACAAAGTGGTAACTTTTGATGATCAAGTTCCCCTCTGCCTGGTCTTTTTATCTTGAAGATTTCTGATGTATCCATAACAGATTCTTCATTTGTCAAATCTATGAGTCTAATGTGGGGTGATATGAAGTCATAATCAACCATTTCTTTCATTGAAGATTGAAGGACATTCGGATCAATTAGATTATCAGCATCTCCGAAAATTATGAACTCCGTGCTAACTGTTTTCCAAGCACAATTCAGACCCCAAGATTTATTGAAAGGTAACTTGTTCTCAACAAAAATATATTCATCACATTCGTTCATCAGATTAGTTTGTGATAGAATGCTTTGTTCCCCTTGTTCAACGATTACTATTGGTATATTCAAAAATTTGATGTTAGTCAAAACTTTTGTTAGAGTTTTATACCTGTCTTCAGTAAACTTGAAAGGAATTACATAAGTAAAATTATTAGTCACGTTTTTTGGATTTTCTTTTTTCATGAACCTTCACTTGAGTAACTTCGTTCGATTTGTCATAGTTCAACAAAAGTTTTTGATTAGTCTTCAAATTGTTTTCTATGATGAATTCTGTAACAAAGTCATCAACCCACTTCTGAATAGCTCTCTTTAGTGGTCTTGCACCATATTCTTTATCGTATCCAACTTCTATCAAATGTTCTTTCAATGTCTCATCGATGGAAAGTTCATATCCGATTTCTTTCGATCTTTGTAGAGTTTTATTTAACTCTAAATCAACTATTTTCATAATATCTTCTTTGGATAGGTCTCTAAAATAGATGATTTCATCTAAACGATTTATAAATTCAGGTGCGAATTTCTTTTTCAATTCCTTTTCAAGAAGATCCTTGACATCTTGGTCTTGAGTTTCTATCTTGGATTTAGTGGAAAATCCAATCCCACCTCCAAAATCTTTTGCTACTTTCGTACCAACGTTTGAAGTCATCAAAATAACACAATTCTTAAAACTAACCTTTCTTCCATGGGAATCGGTCATAAATCCATCATCGAGTACTTGTAAAAAAAGATTGAAAATGTCAGTGTGTGCCTTTTCAATTTCATCGAATAAGACAACCGAATATGGTTTTCTGCGGATTTTATCCAAAAAATTTGAATCATCATATCCAACATATCCGGGTGCTGCACCTTGGATTCGTGACAGGTTGATTTTTTCTTGGAATTCAGACATATCCAATCGAAGCAATGAATCCTCTGAATCGAACAAATACTTTGCTAATTGTTTTGCGAGTTCAGTTTTTCCGACACCCGAATTACCAATCAAGATACCAGAAAATAAAGGTTTATTTGGATCTTTCAATCCAACCCTAGCCCTCTGTATTGCTTTGACAACTTTCAAAACTGCCTCATCTTGACCAATCACTTTGCCTTTGATTTCATCTGGCATTTTGGATAGTCTTTGGTTTTCTTTGACACCTACCTTTTGAAGTGGTATTCCTGTGATCATTGATACAACCTCTGCGACATTATCCTCTGTTACGGGTTGTCTATTAGTTTTTTGTTCTTCATCCCATTTTTGTCTAGCTTCGTCAAGATTTTGATTGAGTTGTTTTTCGACATCTCTCAATCTTGCTGCCTCTTCATACTTTTGACTCCTTACGACTTGTGTTTTTTTATCTTTTACTTCTTGAATTTTATTCTCTATGTCAGTAATTTCTTTTGGAACGACAATATTAGAAATATGAACTCTTGAACCAGCTTCGTCCATGGCGTCGATAGCTTTATCGGGTAGAAATCTATCTGTCATAAATCTTGAGGTTAGCTCTACACAAGCTTTTATTGCTTCATCAGTGTAAGTTACATTATGGTGTTCTTCGTATTTATCCTTGATATTGGATATAATTTGAAGAGTCTCTTCTTCGGTAGCTGGTTCTACAATCACCTTTTGGAATCTTCTTTCTAATGCACCATCTTTTTCAATATGCTTTCTATATTCGTCCAAAGTCGTAGCTCCAATAATTTGTAGTTCACCTCTAGCTAAAGCAGGTTTGAACATATTTGATGCATCTAATGAACCGCTAGAACCACCAGCTCCAATTATTGTATGAATTTCATCAATAAATAGAATCACATCAGGTTCTTTTTCCATTTCTTGCATTAAAGCTTTTACTCTTTCTTCAAATTGTCCTCTGTATTTTGTTCCAGCTACCATAGAGCCTATATCAAGAGTCACTATTCTTTTATTAAATAAAACACGTGACACTTTCTTTTGAACTATTCGAAGAGCAAGTCCATCGGCAATACTACTTTTTCCAACACCTGGCTCCCCGATTAACATGGGGTTATTCTTCTTTCTTCTACCGAGAATCTGTGAGACTCTTTCTATTTCTTTATCTCTTCCAATAATAGGATCAATTTTTCCCTCCTCGGCTAATTTAGTCAAATCTCTACCAAATGTATCCAAAACAGGTGTTTTAGATTTGGTTTCGACTACTTTTTTGGAGGCTTTGAATTTGTCCTCGTCATCATCATCGGATATCGACATTTTAACTTTGATTACATCATCGTAGTTGTTATTATTGAGTTCCATCTTTAAGGTATTTTCTTGAAGTTTATAATAATTAAATGACTGAAAGTTTCAATCTATCCTTTCCAGTATTTGATATTCGAAATCTAAATCTCCAGATGTCTTAATTTCTATATCAGTAATAATCCAATCGTTTCCCAAAACTGGGAAAAAAGTATCACCGTCATAGTCTTTTTTGATAAGGGTTTTATAGATACGGGTTGTGTAAGGTAGGAATTGTTTATATATTTCACCCCCACCTATGATGAATAAATCTTCATGTTTGAATTTTTCTAATACTTCTTCAATACTATGACAAACAACGCACCCATCCCCCAAAGCACCACTCCAATCCATATCGTTTGACAAAATCACATTTAGTCGGTTGGGTAAAACTCTTCCAATTGATAGGTGAGTTTTTCTTCCCATAACAACGACACCACCAGTGGTAATTTTTCTGAATCTTTTAAGGTCGTCGGGTATGTGCCAAATCAATTTATTTTCACGTCCTATTACATTATTTTCAGACGTAGCAACAACAATACTAATCATTCAATTCATATGAATCTTGAATTAATTTGTTTTTATCCAATAAAAATTCTTTGGAATAGATCATTTTCGAAGAAAGTGAGTATAGATTTACTAAAATCTTCTTCTTTTCTTCTCTACCAAATACCGACTTAATTGACAATAGTTCGGTTTTCATATAAATAAGTTCTCTACCATCTTTAGTATCTTTTAGATAATAATTATCAATATCTAGATTTTTGGTGAATGTCTTTGAAACTTCAAAATCGAATACTCTCAATATTTTGAACCACCAAAAGTCGTGTAACCAATCCCAAAAAGTCCTTTTCTTTTTTACCTTTGTGATATCCTTAATTTCTATATGGGACAAACAATCCGACATTCTAACATCGATCTCAAAAAAAATAGTCCCATCATTCGAAATGGAACTATAGTTTTCTAGTAAAAATTGCGGAGGTTTATTACCTATCTTTTGTCCTATAACTGAATTACTGAAGGTTAATAGGAGAAAAAGGATTAGGTACTTCATTCATCACCAATGATTTTGTCAATTTGATTATCTCTATATATTTCCGGTGCAATTTCAGATATATCATAATCCCAAATACGGCAAGCTTCTTCGATCCCATATGGGACATACTCGATTTCAACTGCGTTTTGGAATTTATACATACCACAATTATTACCCAAATCTTCATCAGCATACTCAACTTCGAAAGTGAGTTCGGGGTAAAGAATCGATAATTGACAAATTATTCCGTGAGGTGTAGACCAAGCTGTGTCAAAGCAGATATAACCGTTTTCATCTTCATATGTTTCATTGACGTCCCACTTGGTCCCCCAATTTTCTATCGACCAATCGTACCAACCTTCACCTATATCTTTGGGTCGTGGCAGTATCTTCTCAAATGATATGTGTTCGTTATCACCTCCAATGTTGAGAGTGCATTCTTTGACCTTTTCTGAAGGTCCATAAATAAACAATTTATTTTTGATCCAGTTTGGCATATGTATTTATATTTTTATAATTTTATCGAATCCTTCGTCTAGACTGACTTCTTCCCAAGAATCAATCATTGACACCATTACACTCAACGGTATACTTTTGTTCTCTTCTACTTTCCTTTTGTTGTTCCTTCTACCGTACTCCTCTATTTCTAGTTTTGGGAATACTATAGCTGTTTTTTCGTAACCTTCGAATTTCATCAAATGTCTTTTTCTAACTTTTTTGGTGAGATTTGTCATATTAATCAATACGTTGTTATTTTTCTCAATGTTTTGATATATTTCTCGAAGGAGTATCTTGTCTACTAATTTTTGGTCGACCTCTTGGAAGGCTATTGAGTAATCATTTGATCTTGCCAGATTCATCAATATGTTGTCTCGGCTTATTATTACAAAATCCTGAAACCCCTCTTTTTGTATGTATGTGTCCTTACCACTTAAAGGCGGTCCAACCAATAGAATTAATTGTGGTTTCATACTACAAATATACTAAAAAGGGAATATAATTCAAAATCATGTAACATCATGATATACTATTATATTTTAGTTCTGTCTCGATCCAATCGTTTAGATTTGTTAAGTACTCTGTTAATTCATTCCTGTACACATATGTGTCTTTGTCGTTTAATGATTTGATCGTGAGCATGTTTCCATCCCATCTTGTTTCGTCGAAGTCGACGTTGAGTGAGTCTAATAGTCGTTCTATACTTTCCTTTTCTTTTTGGATTCTTTCTACGTGTGGAGTGATTTTAATTATTTCGAGCGTGTTGTAGTCGTATGTCACTGATGTTTCGTGCCCATAATATTCCGTGTCTAAAATAGTAGTTCTTACTTCAACAGATTTTTCTTCGAAAATATTATCTATATAGGTTGATGTACCTTTATATTCACTTCTATAGTTGTAACCAATACCATATCCATATTCGTCCTCGTAATCATAATAACTATTCTTCTTTGGGTCTCTACTCACTACCAAAGTATCCCAATTGATCAAAGTTACTTTTTCACACAATTTTACCAAATGGTCAATATTCTGACTCTCGGATTTTGTGTGTTCATTATGGTAACCTACTGATATATTAGTACACTCCGAATAGATGTCTACAAACTGTGCAGAGTCAGTATAAATTCCTGTGGAGTCTGGTTGGTATCTGAAATCTGCATTTTGGTTTAATTTGTGGGATAAATCCTTAGCAAATTCCTGTGAACAACATCTACCTGACATTTGGTGAGTGATCACTGAATCATATCCACGTCTGTCAAATGACACAACTTTTGTTATGTATTCAATGGGTTCCAATTTATGAATATCGGCTACTTTTTTTGAACCTATACAACCTCTTTCTTCACCAAGAAAAAAATAATAGAGACCTGAAACGTTATGTTCGATCATATACATCAATACAACTACACCTGCTTTATCATCGGCACCTAGAATAGTTTTTCCATCGGTATAAATCATGTCACCTTTGATGACGTGGTTTACATCATTTTGGTCATATGATGCTGTATCCAAATGGCAAGTAAACATGGTGGTTGGTTTATCACCGATCTGTACGAAGTAGTTTCCAAATTGGTCTTTTTGTAATTGACTAGGCAATAGTTCAATGAGTTGGTCTTCAGTGCCGTGTGGATATGTTCGTTTGGTTAGTTCGAGGAATTTTTCTTTAACATTCATAGTTTATTTTTTTTTATCGATTACACTTATCGTCAATACAAAGGTAATAAATAAAATTCTATTTGTCAAGTTTTATTTAATATATATTTAATATGTTACAGATTATATCAGATCCAACAGAGGAACAAATAAAAATGTTCGAATCTTGGGATCCATCCCCAAATAGTGTCAATCCACCTCCGATTTTTGAAAGAGAAGGTGACCAGTATATTGTGAGTATACCAGATTTAGAAAATATGATTTCTTTCAAGACTTTTCTTTTCGATTACACACTCAAGACCGGTAACAGATATCTGAAAACCTATTATAGACTGAGCCGAGACTCTCAAAATTTCACACAGTGGTATGATTTACAACAAAATATAGATGAATTCCCCCCATTCAATGATGGTGATACTTTAACACTAGATATAAAATTTATCAGAGAAGGTAGTTCAACAGTTGGTCAAGTCAAATTACTTTCTTGGTCAATAGAAGGACTCAAACAAAGAAATCAAACAGATGGTGAATCTACAATCACTTTGTCAACTAATAATAATCAAGTAATCATAAAGCCACCCTTTATTTACAAAGTATTCAAAATTGAAGATATTGAAATATTATCAAGTGACCCATCACTGAACGGTGTATCAATAAAGTATAGATTTTCACAAGACTATGGTAGAACTGTTTCCGAATGGGAATATTTCACAAAAGAAAATATCACAACGGTAAGGATAAATCCAATAAGGTTTTTTCAGATAGAGTATCTATTGGAATATTCTGGACAAACCACAGTCAAGATTTATGATATCAACCTTATAGGTGATTTTCAAAATGTTTCAGAGGATTATAAGAAAAGTAACGTATATGGAATCAGAGAAAACTGTAATTGTGTAAGGTTAGGTATTGTAGGGGATACTACATCAAGTACTACCACACCTACTGGTGGACAACCGAATCTTTTGACTAGTCAAGAACAAACCAATGTTTTACCCATTCTTTCAAAGGATCAGGTAAACAATCTTTACAAGCCGTATCAATTGCCAAAAGCGACTGAATTATTGACAAAAATGGTCAATGATGCTAACCAAATGTTTGGACATGAGGTAGTTTACTTTTTGACTGATCCAGATAAGAAAGGAATTGATCATACTTTCCACGAATATCAGTTGCTCAATTATGTTTGTGAAAGATTGATAAAGATTTCTGTTGAAAACAATCAGTTCCCAGACAGTCAGATCAAAATGAATCAGTTTGATTTATCTTTATTTGAGGAGTTTGAAGTTCATATTCCAAAATTGTTTTTCAAAGAACAATTTGGTCCAGAGAAGAGACCCTCCAAAGAGGACTTCCTTTGGTTTTGTGAATTAAATAGAATGTTTATAGTAGAACACGCTCAACAATTCAGATCATTTAATAATAATGCGGTTTATTACAAATTACATCTCAAGAAGTACGTACAGAAAGCAAATGTTGTTGCAGGAAATCTATCGATTGCAGAAAAGGTACAAGAACTTACAAAGAATTCTACAATCAATGAATTATTCGGAGTAGAAAATAATCAAGATAAGAAATCAGTAGCTAATAAAGAAGAATTCAGACCACTTACTAGAGATATTACAAGGGTAAGTATTCTAGCCAACATAACTAAAGAATTAATCGAGAACGCAGAAATAATTATAAGCAAAAATAATTATGATCTTTCTACAGTAACATTTTCTGCAACACAATCAATGGCGGCGGTTACATATAGAAATATTAAAGACTACTTTGCACCAAGTGATAATTTGTCTTATACCTGTTGGTTTAATTTGAACAATTATACTCAAGACGACACTTATAATTTTTTCAATTACTATGATAAAGTTAATAATGTTGGATTTGATTTTAATTTGAAACAAGATGAGATCAAGGTGAAAATTAACGAAGAAGTTTATAATTTTGAGCTTATGGGGGTGACTGGTGGTGCTAGTGGTTTAGGGGAAGATGTTTGGTACTCATATCTTTTGAATATAGATCAGAGAAAAAGAACAATAAGTCATTTTATTTACAAGAGGGATATTGAAGATGAGGATCTTGGAAATATGATTAATTCTACTAAATTAAAGTTAGTTCGAACAAAAGTATCACCACTCAATAACTTCGAATTTAATATTGACAATATTTCTGCAAATATTTTATCAAGTGATATGAAGATCACTAATATTAGGTTATTGTCAGAAGTTATACCATTAAACGAACACTCCAAATTTCTGAATCAATATCATTTAAGAGACGATACAAAATATCTAATCTTTGCTGATAACGCTAACCAAAGACTAGTTTTACCTTATATGCCTTTGAATCAAGTAGGTAAAAATGATGTAGGATAAATTTCTAAATTTAGAAAAACTTCTGTTTTTGAATGTGATATATATTTCAACAAAAATTGGTTGGTCAATTCAGATCAATCAAAAAAAAAATTCCTATGTTTAACACAAAAACTTATCACACTCTCGTACAGAAGATGCGAGAATTTTTTTTGCAAAAAGGTTTCTACGAGGTACCTACTCAATCAAGACTATCTATTTTAGCTGCTTGTGAAAATCCTCATTCTATTACAACTTATAATTACCAAGGTCTTGTTTGGCCACTGCCCCAAACTGGTCAAATGTGGTTAGAGTATGAGTTACTCAAAAACCCAGAGTGGAAGGGATGTTTCTGTATTTCGACTTCTTATCGTCAAGAGAAAAACCCAATTCCTGGTCGTCATGAGTTAATATTCCCAATGTTCGAATTCGAATCAAGAGGAACTATGGAGGATATGCTTCAGTTAGAATCCGAACTTCTTTCTCACCTCGGATTTGGTTCAACTGTTGATGTTAAATATGATGATGTTTGTGAGGAATATGGTGGAGTTGAAATCCTTGAAAATGAACACGAACAAAGGATGTGGGATGAAAAAGGTTCTGTTATTTCTCTACAACATTTTCCGTTTAGGACAAATCCATTTTGGAATATGAAACACAATGAGAAAGGAATCTTCAATAAAGTCGATGTGATCCTGTACGGTCAAGAAACGATTGGATCCGCAGAAAGAAGTTGTGATATAGAAAAAATGAGGGAAATGTTTTACACAATCGAAGGTGGAAAATATTCTGAAAAACTATTCGAACTATTCGGTAAAGATAGAGTTGAAAAGGAATTGGAAGAATTCTTCACTCACAAGTTTTTCCCTAGATTCGGAGGGGGTATTGGTATGACTAGACTAGCTAGAGCTTATGAAATGCTTCAAAAAGATAAGTTAGTAGAATCGGTATTCGAAACAGCATAAAAAATGGGGGTTGAGACCCCCATTTTTAGTTTAATTCCTGTGTAAAATATTTCATGTTTTCTTTTGCTAAAGAATAACTCCCTCCATTATAATCTACAAGGGATAGTAACCAGGATTTTTTGACATCTATCCCACTTTGTTTATATTTATCGAATTGTACTTTCAAGTGATAAGAGGACACTCTGATATCGTCAATTATTTTGTGGTTTGTTTCTCCGATTTTATTCAAGATACAAACTCTCGTATCTGGCATTATTTGTGGGATACCATCAGCTCCAGAATTTTCGTTTGTTATATCAGAGAAACCAGATTCCTGATCCATTAACCTAAAAAAAAGACTCGGAGGTATTTTGTTAGTCTTAATTTCGGAAACAATCGTAAAAAAAACATCATCTGGTAGTTTTTGTAGATTTTTATAATTTTCGATTTTGTATTTTGTGTAGGCAAGGTATTCGACATACCTCCTTTCCTCCTGCATCTTACTGAAGTCAACATTTTGTTGGTATCCCTTTACGGTGTATCTTTTTTCTCTGATGATAGTCTTTTCATCTGCCGTGAGTCTACCTATAATGAAGAATGTGAGACAAAGTATCAGAGGAGTTGAAATGAAATACAAGAGAATTTTATTCATCTTCAATACCTTTATCAGTGAATTCTGTTCTCTATACTCTGGATATATTAACCAACTTAATAGGGATACAAACTGAAGTTTTATTTTCTCTTCAAATAATTCGTTTTTGAAAGTTGATGAAAGTAACCAATGATGAAATTTAAGTAAATCATAATTCATAATTATCTTTAATTTTTAATAAGGATACAAATGATAAAATTCATTTATATTCAGTAAACGGTGGTTTACTCCGTTATGCGTTTCAAAGTAACTCTTATGAAAATGTCCATAAAAATGATCTTTGATAGTATTATTTTGGTACAAATCTAGGAAAATATTGGTCATTTGGTTTCTTTCATAGGTTAGGTCACCGATCAGGTCCTTGTCATATTTAGCCCAATCGTCAACGAAGCTACCGAATCCCAACTTATTATTTGGGTGACACCAATCTGGTGCTGTGTGAGTAATTACAACATCAATACCCTTTATAGTCTTTGTAATTTGTGGGTCATACAAGATAGTTTCATTTTTCCAGTAACACCTTTTCTTGCTACCATATTTCGAATTAGTATTGTTTTCCTTGATTCTTTCAGTTCTATCTACACTGATAGCACCCCCTATAAATAAATATCCATTACCCTCTATTTCAAGTGATGTATAGTCTTTGATTAATTTCAGATTACTGTAGTTTACACTCCCATCGAAAAAAGATGGGTCATCATGGTTCCCTCGAATTGAAAGCATGGTTATACTATGACCAATCAAAAAATCGTTAAGACTCTCCAAAGTGGCTATATCATTATCTCTGTGTGTAAATCCAATTCCAAAATCACCTACTTGAATAATTGTACAATCAGATATTCTCTTTTGGATAATTTGATTTTTGAGATAATTGAAATTTCCGTGTATGTCCCCTAATACTAAAATCATATTGCGAAGATACGAAAGTTATATATATTTTCAAAATTTATCATAGGGGACAAAAGTTGATTTTTTTCGAATTTTTAAGGGTTCAATACCCAAGGATATATGCAAACATCAATGGAGCAACGATTGTAGCGTCACTCTCAACTAAAAACTTTGGTGTTGTGATATCTAATTTGCCCCAAGTAATCTTCTCATTTGGTACTGCTCCAGAGTAAGAACCATAACTTGTTGTTGAATCAGAAATTTGACAGAAATAAGACCAAAAAGGAACATCGGTCCATTCTAAATCCTGATACATCATTGGAACTACACAGATTGGAAAGTCCCCAGCGATACCTCCTCCTATTTGAAAGAAACCAACTCCATTTCCTTCAGAATTTTTTCTGTACCATTCTGATAAGAAAACCATATAGTCTAAGCCACTTTTGACATCTGTGGATTTAAGTTTTCCTTTAATTACATTAGAGGCAAAAATGTTACCGAGAGTTGAATCTTCCCAACCTGGTACAATAATAGGTAGGTTTCTTTCACAAGCCGCTACTAACCAACTATCCTTTGGATCGATTTCGTATTCTGATTCTAAGTCTTTGTTTCTTATAATTTGATAAATATACTCATGTGGGAATAATGGTAAGGATTTCCTGTTTGATGATTCCCAATACCCTTCTATTACTTTCTGAATCTTTCTAAATGCTTGTTCTTCTGGTATACAAGTATCGGTAACCCTGTTCAATCCCTGTTCTAAAAGATCCCATTCGTCTTGGGGAGTTAAGTCTCTGTAGTTTGGAACTCTCTTATAGTGTGAATGTGCTACAAGGTTCATCAAATCCTCTTCTAGATTAGCACCCGTACATGAAATAATATGAACTTTACCTTGTCTGATCATTTCGGCAAGGGATATACCAAGTTCTGCGGTACTCATTGCACCCGCTAAAGTAATCATCATTTTACCACCAGACTCAAGATGGTTCATATATCCAATGGAGGCGTCACGCAATGAGGCAGCATTAAAATGTTTATAGTGTTTATCGATGAATTTCGAGATTGATTTTTCCATTTTTATTATATTTTTTAATCACACATAGTTGATATATATGTTATGAATAGACCAGAAGTCAGAATTATTGAACCGCAACACGAAGTTTCCAAAGAGATTGAGGTAAGTAATTGGGAAAAAGAACAATTATTAGCAAAATACGGTTATGTCAATCAAACAAGTAATGGATACACAAATTATGTACCTAATCCAACAAGGGATTTGTCTTATGCGGAGATGATGGAATTGGAGGATAGGAGATTTATGGAGGAGCAATCTAGAAGGCATCAAGAGCTAATGAATAGACCAAGAACTTATAGTATTGACCAAGATCAAGTTAGATTTAATGAGACCAGATGGTCAAATATGGACATTGGTGGTCAAGAATTCGGTATACAAGTTCAAGTTGTATCTGATATGAAGTTTCCTAGGTAATTATTGTGGTGGTACGTAAAAATACGTTCTAGTTCGTGTTGTTCCAGTCAAACACGAGCCATTACAATCAATTATTAAACCATACCAAATTCCTTTCAACGGATCACCTTTTGGTTGTGGACTCATGATTCTTTCTATGTATCCAAGACTTATATCAGATGAAGTCGCAGCCAAAGGATTGAAACCATTCAAAATCTGTACTTGAGTAGCGTACAAATTTGGATCAAGTGTTGGGTTTGCATTATATTTTGCAAGTTGTATTCTGTATGTGTTACAACTTGTATTCAAATTGAATTTGAATGTCCATTTGTACGGTTGATTTATGGTCACAGAGCTAATAAGACAATTACTACTACCAGCTGCTGGTAAAAATATAGACTTTAATTCTCCATATCCCACTCCAGAATTATTAATCGCGTAGGATTTGAAGTGATAGGTGTTCCCAGGAGTCAGACCAGTTACTGTACTAGAATAATTGGATGGACCCCCACCATTATTAGTTTTCGTGGGTAAATCAATTGTTATATTACTATTTGAGGTCGACCATATTACTCCCTTGCTAGTAATCGAAGAGTTACCTGGTGATAAAATGGTCCCACCAGAAATAATAGTGTTTTGACCACCTATTACGGGTGTATTGGTCCTCAAATTAGGAGTGGTTGCGGCCAAAGTTGTAAAACTTACAACATTACCGAGACCTCGACCGAAAGAATTTCTTGCAAACGACCTCATGTAATAGGTTGTATTTGGTAATAAATTAGGTATATTGACAGTGAATGGATTTTGGTTCGGATCAGAAAACAATACAGTTGAACCAGGGAAATATTGGAAATTCGGAGAGGTCGAATAAAATATTCCATTCTCGATGATTGGAAGGGTACCATTGTATGATATATTCCCACCGGTTGTTGCTGAATTTGTGCCTAGATTCGATATAGGTGTTGTTGTTAGAATAGGTACCGACAAAGGTGTAGTGGTAGTTCTAAAAGTGAAAATCTCTCCATATCCAGTGCCAACGGGATTCGTGACATACCCTCTAGCGTAGTAAAGAGTATTTGGTGTGAGTCCTGTGATTGGTACAAAAAAACTCTCATCGTTTGGATTACCGGTGTAAATCTTTTTAGTGGAGTTAGTAAGTGTGGGATTTGGTGAAGTTGAAAAAACAGCGCCAGCTTCCGTTGGTTGGACACCCCCAGCTGATATTCTTTCACATTTTACAACGGCTGCTGTCATGTCAATATCTTGAATATTCACAGTTCTGACGACAGGTATAGTTGCCAGTGTAGCGAAAGACCTTAACTCACCGTAAGCGATTGTTTCTGAAGTGATTACATAAGATCGATAATAATAAGTTACATTCGAACCAAGTCCAAAAAGATTAATCGAAAATGGTTGGGTTGTGTTATTCAGTAAAACACTTTTTGTACTATTGATTGAAACGTTTTGGAATGTACTATAACATATACCCATTTCTAAAATCGTTTGTCCAAAACTATTTAGAAGTTGTCCTGAAACTGTCCCTGATGTACCAGTAATATTTGTAACGGTAGGACTTGTAGTTATTGTTGGTATATTTGCTGGTAACTTGACTATAATCGGATCCCCATATCCGATTTCTTGTTCTGAATTTTTAGTAAACGCACAAACCCAATAAGTCCCACCGGAAGTAAGACCTGTTACATTAACCTCAAACTTACCAAGTGGTATGTTATTTGGGACATCAAAGGGAACGGTTTTCTTGACAGTCTGTTGATTATTGTAAAGAGGAAGACCACCTAACCTGTAAAGAACCCCTCTTTCAATTATCGATGGGGCGGAAAAGAGTGTCAAGTCTCCACCAAACTTCATCGAAGTTTGTGTATTTTCCTTATTATAAATGGAATACACCTTGGGTGAACAACAGTTCCAATAATTACTTACAGTAGCAGCCACGGAACCTGTGTCATTTTCTTGAAACTTATCTTGTATGATTGGTTTGATATAAACGGTGGATGGTGAAGGAAAGAACTGTACAGAACCATTACCGACTAATAAATCTCCACTGAAGGGATTTTGTGGGAATCCAGTAGTCATGAATCTAGGATTAGTATAGGGACCGTTTAAATTACTCGAAGTTATTGTACCATATTTCAAAGGACCATCATCTGTATCTACATTCATTTTCATCCAAAAGGTGTTGTTATTTAGATTTGATTCAACGATACTGTATGTGAGTTTTTTTGTGGTAAATGTAATTTGTGTGGTATAGGCAACTCCCTGTGTATTTTGTGCGTAACCCCTCAAATAGTAAGTTGTTTGGGGGGTGAGTTTTCTAATTATACTTGTTATAGTATCCATACCACCACCCTCTTGAGTTTTGGAATTATTAATTGTGGGGTTTGGTGTAGTTGACCAACAAAATCCCCTCTGTGTTATTGGTGACTGTCCATTTGACAATATGGGTAAAGAGAATTTAGCTTTCTTTGCTAAAATATCCCTCGTTATGATAGCTCCGAAAAGTATATTGTTTGATGAAAAAGTTTGTACGGTGAGTGTGTTACTATAACCTATACCAAATGATGAACGAACAAAAGTTCTTATGTAGTAAGTAGTATTTGGTGCCAGATTTGATATTGAAATCGTAAATGGAGACAGATCGGTTGATTGAGCTATAATTTTGGTTTGTAAGTTATAAGTTAAATTTGTAGACGACGTTGACCAAATAACTCCCTTATCAAGTATTTGTGCACCACCCGAAGTCAAGTTTGAACCATTTATAGTGATACTTGTATTTGTTTTTGATACCAAATTGGAGGTTATCGTGGGTAGTACTGCGGATAGTGTGGTGAATTGAACGACTTGTCCATAACTCACACCAGCTAAATTCGAAGCAAAAGCTCTGAAATAATAAGTAGTAGATGGATTAAGACCAGTCATGTATCCTAGATAAGATCCGAGGGTGCCATTTGTTGCGATATCATATCCAGTTGCAGTGTAGATATCAAGATTACTATTAGTCGACCATATCAAACCTCTTATCATAAATGGTGCACCCCCAGTATCAGAGACAATCCCACCAGAGTTAGCTGAATTAATTCCAATACCACTAGCGGTATTGTAGGTCAAAACAGTTGGTGGTGTCTGATACTCAACAAATGGAATCTCTGTACTCAAATATAAATTCGACCTTATCGCGTGAGTCGGGTATTTTCCAAAACCTGTCTTCAAGATAGGTAGTTTGGTTGCAGGGAATACCAAATCACAGTAACTCATGATGGTTGGGTTCGGAGAATTTTTTATTGGAACTATTGGACCCCCACCGTCACTACTACCACTATTACAACCAACACTGCCTGTCGCAGCCCCATATTTTTCTATAGTGCTACAACTGTCGATCGGACCAGTATTTGTGCCAATATTGTTTTTCCAACCACACCAATGTGTGTGTCTAGCACTAAAGTTGTGACCAAGTTCATGGACTGCGGTTCTTATTTGTAGATTATATGTGTTTATGTCAGTTGGACTTGTTGGGTTTGGTTGCATAGTGTTACCTGATGATAGATTTACCATCGAACAAGCATTGAGAGCGTCCATACTTGGATTCAAAGTTTCATATCCATTTGTATATGCAGTGCTCAAAACTGCTATACCATTTCCGTTAAATCCAAGATCGAATAACATTTTAAAGTGTGCATTTGGTTGTACTGGATTGCTAGAATTGATCTTTGACTTGAAAGAAGTTATACAATTTGGTCCGAAATTGAAACATCCTATACCAGCGGTGTATTCATCGGGTGTATTAGTTATGTGAATTTTATTCAACTTGAATAAAATACCCTCTCTTTTGAATAAATAATTTATTCCAAGAAAAACATTATTCATGTAAGAAAGGATATTTGATTGATTTTGCTGTAGACCGTTATACACATCCCAACTTACTTGGAAGTAAATTGTACAAACTTTTTTAATTGGTTCGAGTCTGTTATAAAATTCACTGTTTGACCAGTTAGTTGTGTTTGAGATTGATGGTGTCCGACCAGTCTTTGATTCGGGAAACACAATACTACAATTTTCACTATTGATTTGCTTTGTTGTGTCCTTAATAGTTTTTCCATAAAACAATGAATATGACTTTCCTTCCTTTGAGTCGTACCAACCAGTCCATCCATTATCGGAGTAGGTTATGAAAGAACTATTACTTTTCGAAGCATAAGATATTGGTGTGTAAGTAAAAGACTCACCTGTTGAGGTCGTTACAGAAATAGAATTCTGATAAATTCTTTCGTAAATATCCGTCTTGCCGTCGGGTAACTTTGAAACAAAAGTTTTTGGTAAATCAATTGTTGTTGAGACCAGATTTGAACTTTTGACGGTTGGTTCTGATTCCCAAACATTTAATTTTACCTGTGAAAATGAATCAAAGGTTGTGAGTAGTAAGAAAAAAATAAAGAAAAATCTTTTCATAAAATTAATTAATTTTTGTTTTGAATTTACTGTGGTGGAACAAAAAAGTAAAACTTTGTTACAGGCGTTGATACGCAAGAACCATTACATTTTACATTTAGACTATACCAAGTACCGAATTCCATCGATGTTGGTTGTGGTCTCATCAAAAGCTTAACATATCCAGCGTCTATATCAGTTTGTGTCGGGTAATAAGGATTGGCATTATTTATAACACTTGTCTGTATTGGTTGTAAATTTGGATTGATTGTTGGATTTGATGAATATTTCGAAACCTCCACTTTGTAACTTTGACAGTTTGGATTTAAACTAAATTGTGAAAACCAAGCTAATCCCTTTATTGTTGATTGTTGATATACATTTAATCCGGTAGTATTACAATTTGTATTTGATTGTGTTGGAGTCCTTATCGAAACCATATTTCCATAATTGACACCGGAGTTATTTCTTGCATAGGCTTTGATATAAAATGTATTACTTGGTGGTAAATTCGGTATTGTGACAATATACTGACCAACACCTACACCATTAGAGGACTTCGTCGGTAAGTCAATTGTAATATTATCAGGTGATGTAGACCATATCAAACCTCTCTGAACAACAGGACTAGCACCTTGGTTAGATATATTACCCCCACATGACACTGAAGATAGACTCATTATTACTGGGTTGAGGGTTGTGATAACCGGTAAAAGACCACCCGTAGTGAATTGAACAACCGATCCATATGATACACCAGACTGATTCAAAGCAAAAAATCTGAAATAGTATAGAGTTGATGGTGATAATAATTTTATTTGTTTGAAACTTTCAGTCTCAGTTTTTGGAACTTTGATTGATTGACCATCATATAGTATTGGATTGGGAAATTTAGAGTAAACAAAACCCATCTCTATTATTGGACTACTAGTTGAAATGACCTGGCCGGTTATGTTTGCTTGCCAAGTGTCACTCTGTGAAGTTTGAAATATTCCAGTCGCAGTACCTGTTTGAACATTTGGTGGAGTGTTGGGACTTATAGTTGTTATAGTTTTTTGCTCTCCATAGAAAACACCTGTAGATGTTGTGAAGTATGACCTTATATAATAAAGTGTATTCGGATTCAATTCCGTCAAATTACTATAAAAAATACCAAGTCCCGATCCCTCTACCGTTTTTGTATTTAGACTAATATCTGGATTTTGTGATGTTGACCAGCAAACACCCCTAGAAATAACATCTGACGAACTTGTAATTACATTTCCACCTGACAAAATTGTTCCTTGTAGAGTATTTATAGGTTGTGTAGTTTCTATTTTATTAAAATCAGATATTTTGAATTTGATGTTCCAAGAAATTCCAACTTCTGGACAATTTATTCCGAGTGGTATAGGATATAATTGTGGAGTTTGACCTATTGGTGTAGGAGACCAAGTCTTTGTAATTATCTGACCTTGGACTGAGGATTCTGCATATGGTACAATGTTATATGATTGATTCTGATTTAGACCTTGTATTACAAAATCAAATGACTGTTCAGAACTACAATTACTTACACACACTGATTCACTTCTTTTATCAAAAACTATGTCGGGACCAGTCTGTGTGCCAGATTGAATCGATGTAAATTTTTCAGTTTTGTATACGTAATAACCAACTCTGGTGATGGTACCCAACCCACCAAAACCATTTTGTGATGGGAGTATCCCACCGACATCAATAACTCTAATTCTTACCCTGACCTCATTATAGGAAAGAACTTCTAATTTTTCCAAGACTAGTCTAGGAGCGTATCTTGCTGGAAAGCTACCAATAAATAGTTGTCCAGAGCCAAACTCCAAAGTTGATAGATTTCCATTCAACTCCCTTTTGTATATTCTTGATTGTGCACCTGAATATAATGTAGTCAATGGTTCTCTGACAAAGTCCTTCAACGTAAGGATACGATGATATAAATCTCCCTCCTTTACATAAGGTTTGATGCTATCACTATTAGTGAACGTGAGGTTATCAAGGAATTGAGATGGAGATTTGACCAACCACCCAACATTTTTTACTATAGAATTAGGACAACTTCTTGGTGCAAATATGGTCAATAAACTTGAGTTATGACCTCCTACAAAATTTCTGTTGTTTAGAAGATTTCTGTCATTATAATCTACACTAGGTATCCATATGGATGGGTAATTTGTGATATAACTGGGATTGAGATGCTCCTTGATTTGTGGCTTGCTACTACATGGTGTAGTGACTTGAATCACTGTTGTGTAATAGTATTGTCCATACTCTCCTCTATAATATCCTCTGACATACATTTGGGTTCCCGAAGGTAAATAAATACCTGTGGTAATTGGTGTCTGTGGTTGACCAGCGGGATAGTTACCGAAGACAACACGAGTCGGTGTGGTTTTGTATCTGCTCAAATAGTCGGAATTATTAATATCCAATTGTTGATTTGAAATTGCAGCTATTATACCGTAGTCTCCTACAAATCCGTTTCCTGGAAATGGTGCTGATGAGAAGTCGATTTGTGTATAAGGTACTGAACCGTATTCATCTATTGGTAAATTGAAAACGGATAAACCTTGGTTACTTATTGTCAAATTTGGATTTAATGTCGAAGTTGTAATAGTGGTTCCGTAAAATGATTGATTGTTTAATGACATGAAGTATGGTCGTATGTAAACCGTTCTATTTTCTATCAAGTTTCCAATAGTTGTAGATATAATTCCTAGATTCGTTGATGTCAAAACTTTTTGATCATCCACAGTAGGATTTGGATTTGTATATGACCAACAAACCCCCCTCTCTAAAATTTGATTTCCATTCGTTCCGGTTAAATTCACATTTGTCGAAATTGAACGGTATCGTCTAGATACGATGTTTGTTGTGAAATTTATAGCATCACTCAAAGTTGTGAATTGTTGTTGACTGCTGTAAAATATTACACCATCATTACCTGTGTATGACCTCACATAGTATGTTGTGGATGGTGAGAACTGACTGACTGTCCCACTCCAACTATTGGAACCAGTAGATGGTAACTCTTGGAAAGAATTATTAATAGTAGGGTTTGGAGTTGTAGACCAACACACTCCTCTTTTTGTTATTATATTACCTCCATATCCCCCACTAACTTGACCAAGAAACGTCGCTGATGTTTGTGTTATATTTGAAATATTTGAGAGTATAACATTTGGTGTAGTTGGTGGTTGTGTCATAATAACTTTTTCCTCACCGAACGAAGTACCGTTTTCATTTGTTGCAAATGCTCTGACGTAGAAAACTTCACCCCCGAACAGATTTTGTAAAGATACCGTAAATATGTCGTTAGTCGATAGATCCAAAATTTTGTTGTCACTCAAGTTTGGATTGGGTCCGTTTGACCAGCAAATCCCTTTTTGTAGTATTGGGGATCCACCATCGGAGGACACATAACTTTCCAATACTTTAAAGCTTGTTTGAGTTATATCGGAAGGGAATCCTGTAACTACGGTAGGTGCATCTCCACTCGGTGTTATAAAAGGAATATCATCAGAATAATATAAATTATTTCTTATTGACCATCTAGGATAATCGCCAAATCCATTTTTTAGAAGTGCATTTTTTATTGCTGTAGTTTGATTGATATGACAATAACTCATTATCGTTGGAAACAGAGGTAGTCCCGTGTTATCACAAGGAGAACCAGTTGATGGTTCTACTGTAAAACATCGATCAAGTGGACCCGTGTAATTATTGAATTTATCTTTCCAACCACACCAATGCGTGTGTCTCGAACCAAGATTATGACCAAGTTCATGTGTTGCTATATGGATTGGAATGAAATAATCGAAACTTTCCGGATAATTTGTTCCCACACTACTCGTTCCGATATTACAAACTGAAAGGCAACTTTCGTTAAATAGTGACGGGGAGGGGTTGGACGATCCATTAGCTGCCCCATTGAAGTACGCGATACCCCAAGGTACCCCACTAGATAAAATTAATTGATTGAAATGATCCCACTCTGGATGTAGAGGTCTCTGAAATGAGTAGTTTAGGAGAGTCGTACTCTGTTGATTTTGGTCGGTTGAATAATTGTCGGGTGTCATCCAGATGAACAATTGTGTCATGTTTAAAATTATACCCTCTTTTGCAAAAAGGGTAGTAACACCTTCGTAGAGAGTCGTAAAATACTGCTCTGTTAAATCAATGTCCCCTCCCCCATAAGATTGATGTGTTGAGTAAGAAACCTCAACACGTAAACTACATCTTTTTGGTATTATTATCGATGGGTTATAAAAATCAGCATTTGTGAGTGTATTGGAAGATGTCGGTGTTTTGGATGGTGTTTTTTTACTGATTTGTTTTGTATTGTGGTTTAAGGTATTACAAAAGTTTTGTTCAACACTACTAGTAATAGTCTTTGATATCAAGCTGTCTGTGCTTTCATTTTTTACCACTGTTGATCCACGTAAAGAATAATTATTATTATCGTCAATGTAATATCCTACCCATCCATTTTTTTCTGAATACGAAATAACACTACTCCCATCACTGGATTTATATAAAATGGGTGTGTAGTCGAATTTTCTACCATCGGACAATTCGACTTTTATGGTTCTTTCCCTTACTTTTGAATAATTTAATGTTTTTTTATCAGGTGAAGTACTTTCGAAATTTTTTGGTAGTTGACCGATTGTCAAATTTTTTTCTACAGTTGATGATTGTTTTTTTGACATTTTCCAAACATCTAAATTGACTTGACCGAACAGATTTTGAATACTCATCAAAATCAAAAAAAGGATTGGTTTATTTTTCATGAACACTTACAATTTTAATTATATATTCACATCAAAAAGAAAAAACCACCGATTTGGTGGTTTTGATTTTAGGAGTGCTTTTCGATCATTTCGTGGATTTCTTTCTTTGTTTTCAATCCTGTCGTTCTATCAACTAACTCACGATTTTTGAAAAGTAAAAGTGTTGGTATATTCCTTATGTTGTGTTCTTTACAAAAATCCATATTTTCATCAGCATCTAGTACACCAACAGACACCTTACCATAAGTTTCTGAACTTATTTCATCAACAATTGGACTCAATTGTTTACATGGACCACACCACTCCGCTTTAACATCTATTAAAACAACATCATTTTCTAGAAAATCATTGAGATCCCCACTTTTGAGTTTTTTAGTATAAATCACCATAATCTTAAATTATTTTTTAGACAATATATATCTTATGAATAAGTTAAACTTTAGTTTATTTTTTTTGGTATTGAGTCATTTCACTTTTTGTCAAACATACACATTCACGGTTGGTGGTAATTTCACAAGTGGTAATCTTTTAAGTTATGGAATTAATTTGAGAGCTAATCTGAATTCTAATACAGAAAAAATCAACCAAATTGTTTTTACACCAAGTTTTGATTATGGTAAAATTTCAAACTCTACTGGTCAATTCGAATTGAGAAGAAAAGAAATACTTACGATATTGAATTATGAAAGAACCAAAAATCGTTTCAAATTTTACATTTATAACGAACTAGAAAAATCATTTTTGAGAAAAATTAAAATAAGAGGCGCTTTTGGTACAGGAATTTCCTATAAGATAATAGATTCTGAAAGTACCAATTTTGATGTATCACAATTGGTTTTACCCGAAATATTTCAATCGAGTATTACAAACAAAAGAGACAATTATGCGTTCAGACTCTCCACAAGAATTAGGTTTTCAAAAAAATATCCTAAATATAAGTATTCTTCTCAAATTCTTTTTCAACCAGCAGTCTATACTGAAATGAATGATGGATCTAGAGTTAGTCCGATAAATAACACAACCATAAGAGTAAACAACTCTTATGAGTTTGTTTTGTCAAAAAATCTATCAATAGGGTTTATGGGAGATTTGATTGTACAGTCTTATACAAGTTATATCAATCCCACTGTAAAACCCTATGATACAAATTTGAATTTATTTATCAAAGGTAATTTTTAAAGAAACATTTCATCCAAAAAGTCGAACTCTTTTTTGGTTTCGGAGATCAATATTAATCTACCGTTTCTGATTTGTGATTTTATTGTGGATAAATTTTTACCCAATTCATCAGCGATGTCTTTGTAAGCCATCTTTTTTATTTCTCTCATTTCTATGACTTTTCTATAAGGTTCTTTGAGATTTTGTATATGTTTTTTCATAATCTCGGCTTTTCGATCCGAAACATCATGTTTATTATTTTCCGAAGGTTCTTCTTGAATGAAGTCCTTTAATGTGGTTCCTTCTTCATCGATCTCTATATCAATAGAAACGCTCTTTTTTGATAATTTGATATCTTGTAAAAGAATATTTCTGGCTATAGTGAATAACCAAGTTGAAAATTGTGCCTTATCTCTTTCATATTTGTCAATCTTTTCGAAAGCTGTGAGAAAAGATTCTGTCGTGACATCTTCTGCTTTTTGCTGATCGCCACACATTTTTGAGGTATAATAAATTAGTTTTGGATAATATTTCTTGTAAAAGAAAGTAAAATCACTACCTGTTCTTTCTTTAAATAGAACTTCTTGTTCTGAAAAAGATTTGATTGCCATCGAATTGTACATATATTTCATTAAATTTTTTTAGATTGCCAGTTATGTATAACAATAATTATACCATATTTATATACTATTTATGGAAATAGTTTGATCCTTTTACTAAATTTATCAAACAAATATTTTAATAGAATTATAATTTTTATGGTTACACTGAATATAATTACACGTTGTACACGAACCACAAAGATAAGGGAAATTTTCCAAAGTATCGATACAAAAAATAATTTATTTTCTGTAAAATGGTTCGTAATTTTTGATTTGACATCTTTGATAGAGATTCCAACTGACATTTTGTCTTTCCTTAAGGATAAGTCCGAAATCAGGTTTTACGACTCTAACCCAGAGGATTTTGGTCATGACATGATAAATAAAACTTTGGATGAGATTGATAATGGTCTTGTTTATGTTCTTGATGATGATAATATTTTACATTCAAATTTTTTCAATTTAGTATCAGATTGGATAAGTAATAATTTTGACAAGGATGGTTTGATATTCAGTCAGAAAATCGGAGGCATTGATTTTACTGGACAAGATATAAGAGAAGCCGATGTTGATAATGTGAAAGTAAGTAAGATTGACATGGCTCAATTTTGTTTGAAAAGAGAATTAATCGGTGACATAAGAATTCCCACCGGTCAATATGTGGGTGATGGTATCTTTATACAAAACATATTCGAATCTCATTCCGAAAGGTTTATCATATCAAACCAAATTGGATGTTATTATAATTACTTCAAACAGATAGAAAAGAAAGATTATTTCCTACCAAGAGTTTTGGTTATTGGTGACAAAAATAAAACAGAAATCAAATCCTACAAATACGCTGACTATGAAGACGATAGACTAAAGTACATTCACACTATTGATGATGTCGATATTCATACGATTCTATCAAATTTCAAACCAGATGGTATCTTATCAATTGGACCAACGTGGCAAGACTTCGGAAAAATGGGTAGATGTAATTATGATTTTCGTAGGATGTGGATCCACTCCGACCGAATTGATGATAATT
>Ga0315904_10003045_pt1 | contig 25196 bp, 21 predicted proteins | sample LakEriMetagenome_6_FD_203529 | JGI IMG/M metagenome (GOLD analysis project Ga0315904, IMG submission 203529) | Freshwater fungal communities from buoy surface, Lake Erie, Ohio, United States - Buoy 12 MA120 | ecosystem: Environmental > Aquatic > Freshwater > Lake | place: USA: Lake Erie, Ohio... | reverse complement strand
AGCGTCGAAGCGAGCGATTCCGGTGTGGTCGATATGAGCAGTTACCTCAACCAGAGCCATGGCCACTTGGAATTCGGCATGGACGGTGCGTTGATCTCCCGGCCGGTCGTCAAGGCCAAAACGGCCAACCAAACGGAAAGCGCCAAGGTGACCCAGCAGGAGCAGGAAAGCGGGTCCGGAGTCATCGGCATCTTGGCGACGGTCTTGGGGGCCACAGTATCGTCGGCGACCGAGGTGCCGAACGACGAGGTGCCGAACGAGGACGCGGTCGCAGTCGCGATGGTTCAGGCCATGGCCCAGCGCAAGTCGACCTGGAAAGCGCTCGCTCAAAACGGAGATCAACTCGATTTCGTCATGATCGAAGAGGATGTGCAGAGCTATGGCGGTACCGTCACCTGGATCAACGATGACGAGATCGACGTGATTTGGTTCTATGGATCCCCAGAGACCAAGATGCAGCAGACGCCGGTCCGGTTCAAGCGAATTTCGCGCGACGCGTGCGGCAAGTCGTGCGACGGTGAGGCATGCAAGACCGAACCAACCAGCGCGACGGAAAAATAAACGACGAGATAAAATTACGACAAGATCAGGAATCGAAAACACGGATCATACAAATGAAGCCTCCCAAGTTTCTCGTCGCGATAGGTGTTGTGGTATCGTTCCTGTTCGGGTCAGCCCAGGCGGTCGATCCCTACGGGCCTGCCGATGCCGATTGGACCATCATCGTTATGGATCCGATGGCGGCGCCGCTGGCATGCGATTGCGTCCAAGGCTATGCCCAGCGCAAGTACGAGCGGTTCGCCGACTATCTCTCTGATAAGACTGGCAAGAAGGTGCGCGTGGTGTGGTCGGAGTCTTTGACCAAAGCCCTGGCCGATGAGGCCAAAGGGAAAGCGGACCTGGTCATCGGTAAGGATTCGGTCATCCGACATGATGCCAAGAACAGCAAACGCGATCTCCTGGCGATCGCCCAATTGACGGACATGCAAGGGAGCGTCATGCAGCGAGGACTGTTCGTCGTTTTGAAAGAGGATCCTGCCGCAACGTTGCTCGATATCGAAGGCTATTCCATTCTGTGGGGACCCGAGGATTGCGATGAGAAGTCGGCGGCCCCTCGCGAAACCCTGAAGGAACTCGAACTCGAGGTGACTGACGGCAACGAGTGCGCCTCGTGCTCCATCGCAGCCAAGCAACTGGCAGCCGACGGCTTGGCCAAAAAGCAAGTCGCGGTCATCAGCAGCTACGCGGCGCCGCTCCTCGAAGGATGCGGTACCATCCAAAAGGGAGACCTGCGCATCATCGGCAACTCCGACGACGTTCCGTTCATCTCGGTCTTTGCCGATGCGAACCTGGCCAAATCGGACCAAGACGCCATTGCGAGCGCGCTGCTGCAGATGAAATCCCCCGAGATGCTCGCGGCTCTGGAGACCAAAGAAGGTTTCCTTCTCTACGGTTCGCAAAAAAAAAGCCGTTAGCCTCGGACAATCTCTGGCCGCAATGGCGCGGGGTCCATCGGGATGGCATGGTCGCATGGCTTCCTCGCACACTGCAAGGTGCGCGAGCCGCCTGGAAATATCCGCTTCCCAATCAAGGGATCGGCGGGGTCGCCGCCACCGATGAATTTGTCATTGTCACTTCCCGCGATCGCAACGATGCGATGGATGTCATCACCTGTTTGGATGCCATCAGCGGCGTCGTCTTCTGGCAGCATACTTATCCGGCCGCCGGCGAATTGGACTACGGCAACTCGATCCGGGCCACGCCGTTGATCGCCGATCCCTATGTGGTGACGCTCGGCGCATTTGGAGATCTGCATTGTCTCGATCTCGAGACCGGGGACATCGTATGGTCCACGCATTTGGTTCGCGATCTCCAAGGGGTGAGGCCCCAGTGGGGATACGCGGCATCGCCCATCGTGGTCGAGGACCGCTTGATCGTGCAGCCGGGAGGGGATACCAACTCGATTACCGCACTCGAACTCGAAACCGGCGATGTGGTTTGGCAAGTTGCGGGACGACAGGCCGCGTATGCATCGTTGGTGGAATGGGTGCATGGATCACAACGGCAGGTCATCGGGTTCGATTACCGGACTTTGGGAGGGTGGGATATCGCAGATGGGAAACGGATCTGGGAGGTCAAACCCAAGGTCGGCAATGACTTCAACGTGCCCACTCCCATCGTCAGCTCGCAAGGAATCTTTCTCACGTCCGAGAACAATGGCACCCGACTGCATGAGTGGACGCGCGAAGGAATCGCTGAGCCGATGCCCGCTGCAGAGTTTTTGGACCTGGCGGGCGATTCCCACACCCCCATCCTGATCGGCGATTATTTGGTCGGGGTTGATCGCGGGCTGCGCGTGCTCGACACGCGTCGCCAATTGACGCAGGTGGGGGAATTGTCCGATCCGTGCTTCAACGGTTATTGCAGTCTCATCGGGAGCCAGGATCGTGTGCTCGTCCAATGCGAGAAGGGGGAATTGCTGCTACTGCAGATCGGCCAGCGATCAGGGAGCGACCAAGGTGGGGTTCGCGAATTGAATCGGATACGGGTCGGGGACGACAGCGTGCAGATCTTGGCCCACGGGGCGATCGCAGGCTCGATGTATTTCGTGCGTTTGCCCGATCGATTGCAGGCGTGGCAGTTGCCCGAATCCGCCGACGACTAGCGTTGGACATCAACCCCCTAGTTAACGCATCGGGTTATAATGAAACCCATCTTTTTTTTCCCAAGAACTGGCTCAGGAATCCTTGATGGTTGAACGCGTGTTGTTGCTGGGAACGAGCAACCGAAAAAAGGTGATCGAGCTCGAGGCGCATTTGGTCCCTCGCGGTTTTACCCTGAAAACGCCAGCGGATTTTCCCGACGTGATTGAGGTGGAGGAGACGGGCGCGACGTTTATCGAGAACGCGAGGCTCAAGGCGGTTGCGCAGGCAGTGGCGCGCGGCATGTGGGCGATCGGTGAAGACAGTGGGCTGTGCGTCCCGGCCTTGGATGGCCAGCCCGGAGTGATCTCGGCTCGCTTCTCCGGTCCCGGCGCGACCGACCAGAGCAACAACCAAAAACTTTTGGCCTGCATGGAAAATCTCGATGACCCCAAACGCGCGGCCTACTACATTTCGACGATCGTGTTAAGCGATCCGACAGGGAACATCGTGCTCGAGGCGAGCGGCGAATGTTGGGGCCGCATTTTGAGAGCGCCGCGAGGCGTGGCGGGGTTCGGGTACGATCCTTTGTTCGAGGTTCCGGAGTACCATCGCACGTTCGCAGAGTTAGGTCTCCAGGTCAAACGGGCGATCAGCCATCGATCGCGAGCCTTGCGATGTTTTCTGCGAGACTTCGATCTCCTGCAATAAGCCGATTGATTCGCGCAGGATCCCGAGCGAACCTACCGAATTCCGCGAGCCGGTTTTTTCGCGAAGATTCGATGCATAAGGTCTTCGGATCAAGTAAAATTGCCTCCGCACCGATCTTGGATCCATTGTCGATCGACCACTTCCTTTGCTACTCGATGAGTTCCCTGACACCATGAACCACGACCGTCACTCCAGAACGCGCCGCCAATTTCTAACCACCACCGCCGTCGGATCCGGTTTGATCTTGGCTGGGACCAAGGCATCGGGACGGGTCTTGGGGGCCAGCGACCGATTGCGAATTGCGGTTGCTGGACTCAACGGCCGCGGAAAAAGCCATATCAGTGGTTGGCTGCAGCAAGAAAACGTCGAGATTGCATGGCTCATTGATCCCGACACTCGGGTTTTGAATTCGTCGGCAGCCATGGTGGAGAAGTCGTCCGACGGGCTCAGCAAGCCCAAGCTCGCCGCCGACATTCGGCAGGCGCTCGAGGACCCCACGGTCAATGCCGTCTCCATCGCAACCCCCAATCATTGGCACTCGTTGATGACGATTTGGGCTGCGCAGGCGGGCAAGCATGTGTACGTGGAAAAACCGATGAGCCATGACGTTTCGGAAGGTCGGATCGCGGTGGCCGCGCAACAAAAATATGGCGTGGTGGTACAGCACGGAACGCAGAATCGCAGCAACGCGCAGATTGCGGGTCTGCATGAGGCGATTCACGCGGGCAAGTTCGGACGCTTGAAGATCGCTTATGGTTACTGCTGCAAACCGCGTGGCTCGATCGGCTTTAAGACCGCGTCCCAACCCCCGGAGAACCTCGATTGGAGTCTGTGGCGAGGTCCCGCCGACGTCCCACAATTCCATGCGAACTACGTGCATTACGGTTGGCACTGGTTCTGGAATACCGGCAATGGCGACTTGAACAATCAGGGGACGCACCAATTGGACGTCGCTCGCTGGGCAATCGATCCCGACCAAACCCATCCCGTGCGAGCCATGGCGATCGGCGGTCGCTTTCAATGGGACGATCAAGGCGAAACGCCGAACACGATGTTCGCGATCGCCGAATATCCGAACGGCCAGCAAGTCTTCTTCAACGTGCGCAACGTGAACTACGAAGGCTACGAGAAGCAAGTCGAGAACGAATATTACTTCGAGGATGGGGGTCGGATCGTACGCAACCGCTATTATGCCAAGGGAGATTCCGAGGGGGTCGCGATCGATATTCCGCCCGGCAAGGTCACGCCAGGGGGCAATTGGGGATCGTTCATTGCAGCGTGCCGAGCTGGCAATCCGCAAATGGCCAATGGCAACGTCTTCGACGCCCATTACGGCTGTGTGTTGGGGCATCTGATGAACAATTCCTACCGCATGGGACAAAATATGCCGATGGATCGGGTGACCAAGCTGTTCGCAGATGGCAAGATGCGCAACAGTGAGGATGCCGCCGAGCATTTCGCCAAACTGCATGCCGTCATGAGCCAGGGAGTTGGCGTTTCGTTCGACAAAGCGCAGTACACCGTCGGGCCTTGGTTGACCTTCGATCCCAAGACAGAAACGCATGTCGGGGAATACGCCGAACAAGCCAACGCCTTGCTCAAAGACCGCAATCGCCCGGGCTTTGAAATCCCAGCGATTGGCAAGGTCTAGGGCGAGTCAGGCGCGAGACTACTTGAGGACCAGTAGCAGATCGCCTGCTTCGACTTGGCTGCCGGATTGGACGAGCAACTGGGTGATTTCGCCATCGCGGTCGGCGTTGATCACGGTTTCCATCTTCATCGCTTCGAGCGAGAGAAGTTTCTGGCCTTTCGTCACGCGGGCTCCTTGCGTCACCACGACTCCGATCACCATGCCGGGCATCGCCGCGGCGATTTGCGTTGGGTCGGCAGGGTCGGCCTTGAGACGCTTGACGGCTTTGGTCTCGATCGATCGATCGACGATCTCCACTTCGCGCGGTTGGCCGTTGAGTTCAAAGAAGACGGTTCGAACGCCGTCGGGACGAGGCTCGCCAACGGCCAAGAACTTGATGATCAACCGCTTGCCCGACTCGATGTCGATCGCAAACTCTTCGCCGAGCGAGGGACCGAAAAAGAAGATCGGTGTCGGCAGGAGCGAGACGTCTCCGTACTGCTGCACATGCGTCAGGAACTCGTCGAAGACCTTGGGATACAACGCGCTGGTCACCGCTTCTTGCAGGGAGGGTTTTCGACCCAGCTTGCTCTCCAGTTTTGCCCCGGTCTCTTCGAAGTTGTGGCTCGGCAGCGTTTCGCCGGGACGATTGGTGACTTCGGGATTGTTTTTGAGGATGGCCCGTTTGACCGGTTCCGGGAACCCGCCTGGCGGTTGTCCCATCATGCCACCGACCAAATCGAGGACCGAACCGGGATAGGCCAGTTCGCGTTTGCCGTGGACTACGTCGTCGGGGGATAGATCGTTGGCGACCATGAACAGTGCCAAGTCCCCAACCGCTTTGCTGGTTGGGGTTACCTTGACGATATCCCCCAGCAGTGTGTTGGCTTCCGCGTACATCTTGCAGACTTGATCCCAACGCGGGGCGAGTCCGAGCGCCTTGGCTTGTTGATACAGGTTCGTGTACTGGCCGCCGGGCATCTCGTGTTGGTAGAGATCCCCTGCGGCGACGAGCGATTCTCCTTCGAACGGAGCATACAACTGGCGGACCCCTTTCCAGTATTCCGACAGTTGCGTCAGAGCATCGGTATCGAGGCGGCTTGCTCGGTCCGAGAAGCGGATCGCTTCCACGAGGGTGTTGAGGTTGACTTGCGAGGTACCGCCGGACATCGACGCCAGGGCACCGTCCGCGATCTCGAGCCCTTGATCGGCGGCATTCAAGATCGACGAGGCTTGGATGCCTGCGGTGTCGTGCGTGTGGAAGTGGATCGGGATGGCGATCTCTTGTCGGAGCGTGGCCACCAGTTTGCGGGCGGCTTCGGGTTTGCAAAGGCCAGCCATATCCTTGATGGCCAACATGTGGGCCCCCATTTTCTCGAGCTGTTTGGCGAGATCGACATAGTACTTCAAGGAGTACTTTTGTCGCTTGGGATTGAGGATATCGCCGGTGTAACAGATTGCCGCCTCGCAGATCATCCCCGACTCGACGACGGCATCCATGGCGATTCGCATGTTTTCGGTCCAGTTGAGCGCATCGAAGACACGGAAGATATCGATGCCGGCTTGCGCCGCTTCGTGCACGAAGACCTTGACCACGTTGTCCGGATAGTTGGTGTAGCCGACGGCGTTGGAGGCGCGGAGGAGCATCTGGAACAGCAGGTTCGGGATGCGGAACCGCAGGTCGGCGAGGCGCTGCCAGGGGCTTTCCTTTAAGAACCGCATCGAGGTATCGAACGTGGCGCCTCCCCACATCTCGAGCGAGAAAAACTGGGGGGCCAGCCGCGCATAGGCATCGGCGATTTTGAGCATGTCGTAGGTCCGCACTCGCGTCGCCAATAGGGATTGATGGGCGTCGCGCATGGTGGTGTCGGTCAGGAGCAACTCCTTGGTGTTGCGGATCGACATGCAGAATTCCTGAGCGCCTAGCTTGAGGAACTGTTGACGGAAACCGTCGGGGATCGGTTTCGAGTGGTCGGTGCGCGGTGCTTCCGGAAGTTCGCGTCGGACTTTGGCGGACTGATCCGAGACGAGTTTGTTGCCGTTGACCAAGGTATCGGCGATGAATCGCAGGAGCCGTGTCGCGCGGTCGCGGCGTTTGGGGAGTTCGAACAATTCGGGGGTCTTGTCGATCATGCGTGTCGTGGCATCCCCTGCCAAGAACGTGGGATGGGTGATCAACGAGATGAGGAATGGAATATTCGTCTTCACGCCTCGGATGCGGAACTCTTGCAGGCAGCGTTCCATGCGGCCTGCGGCTTCGGCGAGGTTGCGACCTCGTGCCGTGACCTTGACCAACAGCGAATCGTAGAACGGATTGACGACCGCGCCGCTGAACGCGCTTCCTGCGTCGAGACGAATCCCCAAGCCACCAGCGCTGCGGTAATGGGTGATGCGACCGTAGTCTGGGCGGAACTGATTGCTCGGGTCCTCGGTCGTCACGCGGCACTGGATTGCGCTGCCGACAACGTTCACATCCTTTTGAGCGGGTAAGCCTTGCGATTCATCTCCCAATCGCTCGCCGCACGAGACGAGAATCTGGGAGCGGATCAAGTCGATGCCGGTGACTTCTTCGGTCACGGTATGTTCGACTTGGATGCGGGGATTGACTTCGATGAAATAGAACTTGTTGGTATCGGTATCGAGCAAAAATTCAACGGTTCCGGCGCAGTAGTAACCAACCTCGCGCGCGATGGCCAGGGCAGCTTCGTGGAGCTGGCTCGCGACCGCTCGGGACAGGTTCGGTGCGGGGGCCAACTCCACCACTTTTTGATGGCGTCGTTGCACGGAGCAATCCCGTTCGTGCAGGTGGATGATATTGCCGTGTTGGTCGCCGAGGATTTGCACTTCCAGGTGGCGGGCGCGAGCCACGAGCTTTTCAAGGAAGACTTCATCGCTTCCGAAAGCGTTTTTCGCTTCGCGCTGAGCCTGTTCGAGATTGGACGCGAGTTGATCCTCCGACTCGACCACTCGCATGCCGCGCCCGCCTCCTCCTTTGGAGGCTTTGAGCATGACCGGGTAGCCCATCGAGCGACCCATGGCGATGGCATCATCGAGGCTCGTTACGGCGGCGGCGGACCCTTGCAGAATCGGAACGCCGACCTTTCTCGCGATGTCGCGGGCAGCGACCTTGTCCCCCAACAGCTCGAGCGCTTCGACGCTCGGTCCGATGAACATGATGCCGTTGGCTCGCAGGGCTCGTGCGAATTCCGCGTTCTCCGAGAGAAAGCCATAGCCGGGATGGACCGCATCGATCTGGTTATCCAGGCAGAGCTGGACGATGCCTGGAATATCCAAGTAGGAGCGAATCGGCTCGCCTGGCTTGCCGATCTGGTACGCTTCATCCGCCTTGAATCGGTGGAGCGCGAACCGATCTTCGTGCGAGTAGATCGCGACGGTGCGAATGGCAAGCTCGTGCGCGCTTCGGAAAATACGGATGGCGATCTCGCTGCGATTGGCAGCCAGAAGTCTTCGGATCGATGGCATAGCAGAACCGAATGGTCGATCGAGAAAATCAGTGGGGAAGGAAAACCGCAAGGGGAAAGCTGGGGAGGATGTCAGCGATCGAGACCGCAGTATACCGCGCCTGGCCGTTCCTGGTCAGCGCACTTTCCCCGTTCGGCTCGAAATGGGGTCGCTCAGCGCGATGGGTGCGGATCGCGCGTCATGCGGCTGCGAATAGGGCTGTCCGATCCGCACCAACCTCCGTTGACCGGGATGGTCTGAGCATTGATGAATTCACCATCACCCATGCTGATAGAGGCGACGAGGCGCGCCACGTCCGCGGGCAACCCCCATCGCTGCAGCAAAGATTCCCCGCGAGCCCGTTGGCTCCAAGCGTCGGAGGTTTCGATTCCCCATTCGGTTTGGATCCAACCGGGAGCGACGCAATTGACCCGGATCTTGGGCGCGACACTCTTGGCGAGGCTTTTGGAGAACGCCGTCACAGCTGCTTTCACGGCGCAAAAATACTGACCGCTATCCCCCTCCATGCCTTGCTCGGCTTGGTCCCATCCGAGATGCACGATGGAGGGAAGCAGCGTGTGGGGGGCACCGCAGGCGATCATTTTTTGCGAGACGGCGCGGCTGGTGAGGATGGTTCCTCGCACATCCGTTTCCCATAAGGCTTGAAGTTTTTCCGCGAACGGGAGCGCGGCCATGGAGCCCGTCAACACATCCGCTCCTGCGGCGTGGACCCATGTATTGACGTACCCTTTCCAGGCAAAGGCAGCGCGAACCATGGCATCGACCGAATGGTCGTTTGTCAGGTCCGCGAGGATGCATCGCAGGGAAGGTGTTCCTGCGCATTGGGCCCGAATGGATTCGATCGTCGCATGAAGCCCGGGAATATTGCTGCGGGCGTGAACCAAAACGTGTGCCCCGCGCGATGCGAACTCCATCGCGATCGCCTGGCCGATGCCGCTGCTGGATCCGGTGACGACGGCGACAAACGGATGAGACGAATCAATCGGAGGCTTCATTCGGAGGAGGTTCGTAGTTGAATTCTTGCCACTTCACGGCGTGGTCCATCGGCTCGATGCGCAGGACGAGCATGCCGTTTTGATACACGCGGACCGTGCCGCTGGATTGGCTGACGACGATCGCGATGGCTTTGGTGCGCTGGGTGATTGCGGCGGCGGCCCAATGCCGCGAGCCGAGCCCTTTGGAGAGCTGCAGATTTTCATGAAGGACTTCGATGATCTGCCGCGATCGCTCGACAATGCCATCGGGAGAGACGATAAAAGCGCCATCCATCTGGGCGATCTCTTTGATGTCTTCGCGAACGCGTGGGTCGTGCAAGTCGCGATGCTTGCGGCTGTAGCCCTTGAGCGGATCAAAGCCGCTGTCCTTGCAGTGGGTCATGACCTTGCGCGTGTCGCCGACGACAAACAGCGTACCTACCTTTTTTCCTTCGCGTCCCTCGCGTCCGATCTGGACCGCGAGGTCGATGACGGTCTTGAGGTTGTTGAGCGGCACCGCGGTTTCCAACCGCTGCAAATCGCGACTGGTAAATCGGCGCATCCGTTCATCGAGTTTGATGATCGAGATGGAGTCGATCCGAGACGCTTCAAAGCCACAATAGACCGCGATCACGTCGCAGGTGCTGGCGAGCAGTTCGTCGGCCACCGCTTCGATCAACGCGTGCTGGAGCCGTTCGAGCAGGGGGGCGTCCTCCTTGTTGAGAACCAGCGTGGTCAGCCCGAAACCAGGCGCCGCCTCGAGATCCTCCTCCCGGTCGGCAGCGACCAGAACCCGTTGAACTTCGGCTGGGATGAGCTCCCGGAGCCGCTCCCAATCGGTGGAACCATCCAAAAGAAACAGGATCGCATCGGCCTGGATCGCGACCGCCAGATTGCCAGCAGCCTCGACGACGCTGGTAAATTCCCGGGTGATTTTCTGGGTGCTCATGGATCCGGCGGTTTTTGGCTCTCAGTTCGCAAGTCGTTGTCGACAGGACGGTTAAGCACGCATCCTTTCGGAGTGTACTTGGCCATCGGCGATCGGGCAATCCGAATGAGATCCCGTGGTGGGAAACAAATTTGACATTGATTCTCTCCCCGGGCTCGATATACTTCTCCTCCCCGGAAAGCCGGGGTAACCACTATTGATTCGCTTTGTTTTTTGAGTTTGGCGGGTTCGGTCATGGCTAGGGCGTGTGAAATTTGCGGCAAATCCCCCCAGGTTGGCAACATGGTGGAGACGCGCGGTAAAGCGAAGTACTTGGGTGGCGTTGGTACCAAAATCACGGGAATCACCCGTCGCCGATTCATGCCCAACCTGCAATCGATCAAGGTTGCACTGCCGAGCGGTGAAGTTCGCACGCAACGGGTTTGTACGCAATGCATTCGCAGTGGCCGGATTCGCAAAGCGATTCGCAACAAGCCATTTGCATTGCCATCGTAGTCAATCCCGCGCGGTGCTTGCTGAAGCACATGGGGGCAAAGCCGGAGTGAACGGCGGCGGGGAGTCAAGGAACGTGCTCAATCCTGATGAAGTTCGACGGCTTGCCAGGTTAGCTCGCTTGCAAGTCTCTGATGAAGAACTCCCTTCGCTCTGCGAAGACCTGTCCAAAATCGTTTCGCTGGTCGATCAGTTGGCCGAGGTTCCGACCGACGGGGTCGAACCGATGGTCCACGCGTTTGATCTGCAGAACGTTCTCGCTTCGGATAAGGTGGAGCCGTCACTCGCTCGCGATGATGTGCTGAGCAACGCTCCTTCGCACGACGGCGAGTGTTTTCTCGTCCCTGCGGTTTTGGGGTAAAGAAACGTGTGGAGAATCAGGTCCTTCTTGAACACGGATCCTCCCCACCTGTCCAAGATTTGGAACTCCCATCACGCCGCTGCCCATTCGGGTTCCCGTTGCTCGGTCAACCTTTGGGATCATTGCGTGCTGAGCAAACTCTACTTTCGCCCGGAACATTTGCTGCTGGCATTGGACGAGAATGACCTCTCCGTCGGATTTATCCACTTTGGAGAAGGGATGCATGGCGCTCCATGGGCCGGCCAGCCAAACGTTGAGGAAGGCACCCCCGCCCATTTCGGCTTGATCCACGCCCTGTGCGTCGTTCCCAACCCGGAGGAAGCGAAGATCGCACATCAACTCATCGCACATGCGGTCGGGAGTTTGCGTCAAGCGGGATTCGCTCGCTGCTTGGCGGTCGGATCGCTCGCGGCCAGCATCTTTTATCTCGGAATCTCCGAAGGGGACAACCTGATGGGAGTACTCCAATCCGATGTGCGGACCAGCGAATGGCTGGAGCACAGCGGATTTCGTATGGTTGCTGATATGGAATGTTGGGATCTGTCTTTGGAATCGTTCCGGCCTCCTGTCGATCGACAACAAATCGCAATCCGCCGAACCTGTTCGATCAGCCGCATTCTCGAGGAATCGCATCCGAGCTGGTGGATTAGCACCGTTCTTGGACATTGCGACCAATCCCGCTTCCATTTGATTTCCCATGGACCCGAGCGTTCGGAGATGGAGATCCTGTACTGGTATCCGGATGCCACCATCCGAGGTGTCGATTCCTACACGGCTCGGCTCCGTTTGCCGAAGATCGGATCGGACGAGACGCAGCGGGAGCGACTTATCTGTTTGATTGCTGAATCTGCCCGGCAACTTCAGCAAGAACGCAAACGATCCATTCGCGTCGTTACAACCCAGGACGATGCTCCGATGCATTTGCTGCTTCATCGCCTTGGATTTCGCATGGTCCGCAATGGCCGTGCGATGGAACTGGCAAGCGATCAGGTCGTCGGAGCCGGCCCTTCGGCAGCGGGCTGAACGGGAGCGGACCCCTCTTCACCCTCACGAACAGAAGACGCAACGGGTTTCTTGACCTTGCGAATAATGTTGCCGAGCGATTTTCCGACCGACTTGCGATCGATTATCAGTTTGGTGCCGTCTTCGTCGGCGTGAATCTCTTTCAGTTCGTGACTGATGATGGTCAGCGTTGTCTGTAACAAAGTGACGACCAACGGGCCCACCACAATGCCGATCGGCCCCAACGCTTGCAGCCCTCCGAGAACGCTGAGCAATGCCAAGAGGGGATGGAGTTGGCTCTGGCCATGCAGAATCAGTACTTTGATGAGGTTGTCGACGGTTCCGACCACCAGGAATCCCCACGCAGCCAACAATCCTGCAGCCAGAAATCGCTCTTCGTAGATCGCGAGATAAAGGCTCACTGGACCCCAGACCAGACCCGTTCCGAAAAATGGAATCAACGCGAAGACGGTTGTCAGGGCGGTGAGCATCACCAGCGAAGGCATGCCGGCAAAGTAGTAGCCGATTCCAGCCGTCAACCCTTGAACGATCGCCGACAAAATGGTTGCCAATACAATCGCCCGCGCCGTGCGATCGAAGTCGGAAAGCAATTCCATCTCGTAGCGATCATCCAACGGACTCAGGTTCATCAAGGCTTGAACCATGCTCGGCCCATCGCACAGGAAGAAATAGAGAGAGAGGATCAGTATGGTTAACCCGATGATGAGCTTGACCAGAAATGCTGCGGAGTCGCCACCGAACGATATCAGCTTGGGCTGCAGTGACGATACCGCGTTCTTGATCAACTCGCGGACTTGCTCCGATGAGGGATTCGCGAGATCCTTCAAGAAACCCAGCACCCGCCCGCCGAGAATCGTCTCGTGGACATCCTGCCAGTTTCGGACCAATTGCCAGGCGGACTCTTCCAGTTTCGCTAGGTTCCCTTCGTCGGAGTACCCGAGATCGTTCAGCGTGCGATTCATCTTGGCGACCGACAGCTGCGTCTTGAATGCCAATTCGATCAGGGAGGCTCGGGTTTCCCTCAGCCATTGCAGTTGTTCGCCGCTCAAACCATCCACGCTGACCGGACCCGCTGTGAGTTCCTCTTTCTCGCCCGCCAAATCCGCGAGAGCATCGGCATCATCCAAGGCAGCTTCGAAGCGATCTGCCCAACCGGCCAACTTCGCGACGTCCGAATCGATCGCTTTGCGAATCTCCTTGTCCAATGTGTTGGGGGGCCGAGCCTCTTTCTTCTGCACCGCAGCCTGTTCGATCCGCTCGATCAGTTTATCCCCTGCGAATTGTCCCAGTTGACCAGGAATCAATCCGATCTGATTGCGAATCTCGACAATGTCTCCTGCCAAACGACCTTTGGGGTCCGTGACGACCGTGTAGGAATTCGTACTGGAGACTTGCTCCTGGATATCCTGCACTTTGGCTTGTACCGATTGGAGCGTCAGAGCGCACGGCGATTCGAGATTGATGTAGTTGTTGGCTCGTAGTTTGGCGAGCCCGACTCGAATACTCGACTCGTTGAAGTTGTCGATCAACTTGGCTCCTTGAACAGCAGCCAGGCTGAGAACGAACACGGTCGGCAGCAGAACGATCAAGACAATCAAGCACGTCGTGATGCTCGCAGCCACATGGTCTCGACCACCGACTTTGGCGAGGACCCAGCGATGCAAGGGACGGAAAACGACGACCAAGACCACCGCCATAAAAACGGGGACGAAAAAGCCGATCATGACACGGTAAAACAGAACGCCGATCACAATCAGGATGGCAAAAAGAATCGCAAACGAGATATAGCGGGCCATAGCGGTTGATCACCGGGGAATTTGTACTACCTTGAAATCTGCAACATCCTTCCGGCGGGATTCTATCACGGGTACCCTTCTCTTGCACGATCGACTCGACCCTTCCACAATGCCACCCGCCGAAATGCCACCCGCCGAACTTGCGTCCTTGCGCCGTAGACGCTCCTGGATACGATGGCTGGTCCAAATCGCTGCGATTGTCCTGGTCGGAGCGTTTCTGACCCTGGCCATCCAGCGGGCCGTGGACCAACTGCGATTGTCCCCCGAGGTACTCGCATGGGATCGGATCCGATGGCCGCCACTGCTGATCGGGTTCCTTCTGGCTGCCGCAGCCCTGTTCCCCTCCGGAATCGCATGGCTGCAAACGCTGCGCGACTTTCAACTCAAGATTCCGGTGCATCACGGTGCATATGCGTACTTTCTAGGACACTTGGGCAAATACGTTCCCGGCAAAACCATGGCCGTCCTGCTGCGAGTGGGATATCTCCATCGCCTCGATGTCCCCGTCCGTCCCGTCATCCTGAGCGTATTCATCGAAACCCTGACCAGTGTCGCCTCAGGATCGATCCTCGGGGCGATCCTGCTGCAAACCATGTCCGCGCCACTGTGGCTCAAGGGGTGTGCGCTGGCGGGAATTCCCTTGGCTGCAGCCACCCTGGTCCCTTACACCTTTCGCTGGATCGTCGCTCGCATCGCACGCAGCCGCCTCGGAGCAATGCCCGAGAATATCGCACAAGCCATCGGCTGGAGATTGATGCTGCGCTGCGGAGCATGGAGCACGCTTGGTTGGCTGCTGCATGGCACCGCAGCCTGGATGCTACTCATCGCCATCGATCCGGTGGACGATCTCATGAATGCACGCGCGTGGTCCGCATCCGTCTCCAGCAATGCGCTCGCCGGATTGGCGGGGTTCCTCTCCATGATCCCCGGAGGGGCCGGCGTACGCGAATTGGTCGCTACCTGGGGGATCGCCACCCTGGTCCCCATGCCCGTCGCCCTAGCAGCAGCGGTCGTCATGCGCATGGCTTCGATCGCGGCTGAACTCGCCGTCCTCAGCGCACTGGCACTCTCGATCCACGTCGTTCCGAGACTTCGCAAGCCCAAGGCTAACCAGGCACCTCATCACCAATCTTAGATCACCAATCTTAGGCATCCGCCAGTTGCATTGCTGACTGCAGCTAGCGGAGAAATGTGAGCATTTCGAATAGCGCCACTCATGAGCGCGGGATCTGAAACCGAGGCTGGGTTTTGCTAGAAAAGCCGGACTTCGGCTTGGATGGTTTCGGGATGTCGTAATCTGCTTGCATTCCGATCGACGACGAGGATGCGCCTTCCGACGCCGTGATCGCCGCAGGCATCATCTCACGGATCTTGTGGCTCAGAATGGCAGCATCAAACCAGTTGAACGCGAGCTCTGGATCCGCGGCGTACCGACCCAGCAATCGCAGCAACTCCGTTCGGCGCGAGGGATCAAAAACAAAAATGTACTGCTCTTCGCCGCGCACCAGCGCTAAGACATTCACTTCGCCGCTCATGTAATCCATTCCGTGCCGAGATTCCGTTCGCCATTGCAGAGTGCCTGTCTGCAACTAGCGTTCGTATCGACCGATCGGCCATCTCAGGATCAAACGACTTTCAAGCTGTCCTCCGCGTGCGGCGAGCGTTTCGACGACATGCCGATGGCAGCAAAATCGTATAAAGTCTTCGCTGCGTTGAAGATACGCTTGCCAGCCTCCGAACCGGACGTCGTCACGAAAGTAAAAGTACTCCTCAAGTGATTCCGTGAAATCTTCGTCACTTCCGTTATAAGCCTTCATGTAGGAGATGACGGGCTCGTATTGAGCTATCAAAGGAGGGCGTTGCGAACGGGGTGCATGTGGGATAAAACCCTCGGGATCCGGCCAGTCGGCGGGTAGATCACTGAAGGGTGTTTCTTCGTCGGAGCGTTGCGCCGGCACCTCTTCGTTCCCTGTTTGGTTGGAAGTCTTGGACGATGCCTCTTGGGATGAAGGGGCGGGCAATGGAAAAGGGATGGGTTCGCCCGGCGTTCTATCCGCGCTATCTTGCGAACCAAGGAAAGCCGTCATTTCGATCGGTTCATCATCCTGGTCTTCGTCTGTCTGATCCACCTCGTTTTCCATGGAATCGCGTAGCTCGGGCGATTGTGTTTTCAGCTGTTCTCGCGCGAGCGAACGCTCGGCTTCGAGTCGGACCCATTGTGGAATCTTCTTGTCGTTCTTGGTTCCCCACGGCAATCCATAACCGGCTGGAATCGGGTGAAAGCCGGGATTGGCTGCGTACCAATTGACGTTCAGCGCGATCCTCGGAGGATAGTACGGCGTGTAGTCGGTGATCGCGCCCTGCAAGACGGCATCGACTCCGAGATACTGCGCAAAGCGTTGGAAATCCTCGCTGGTTGCGGCCGGCCGCCTCAGGATGTTGGTTTCAAATGCTAACCATTGATTCTCGACAACACCCACTGGCAAGATTTCGAAGCCCGGGATGCTTTGCAACTCGGCATAGTACGCGGAGGTGACCCGGGAACCTTTCAGGGTGGGTTCTTGGCTCTGGTTTCGAAACGGAAGGATCGCAATGCGAGTCAGCTGCGGAAACGGATTGTGATACTGCGGTTTGTGCCGAATGTCTGGGAAGAGAGTGCATCCCGACAGAGAAAGCCCGACGCAACAGACCATCATCCACGCAACGGCACGCATGGCGGATCGAAGAGTTTTCGGAGCGAGCGGCAACCGATCATCAAACATGGACTGGGGGGTTCCGTTGGCACAAACGTGGAGCAGAGCATCGCGCCGTAGCATGAAAGCAATGCTATGACACAACGCACCGCGCTTCCCCCTTGCGGCTAGCAAGAGATATCGGCAGGCGCTGGCGGTAGCGATGAGTGAAAATAATCTGATTGCATCAGTAATTCGGCCGGTCGCTTCGCGCGGCCCGGTTTTTAGGAATTGCCAGCTATCGGCGCATGGTCTGATCGCTCAGTTTTGCATGCACACCCTGGCTCTCAGGATCTTCGCGATCGCCTTCGGCGAGTTCGGATTTGGATTCCGGGGTTCCTGAGAAGATTTGGCCAGCAAAGACATACTGGCTTCGATGGTCGATACCGTTGCTCGTCTCGATGGCAACCGCATCATCGTCCTGCAATTGACCGGCACTGATCCGTTTGCCTGCGAAGCGAGTGCCTCGATAGATCGATCCGTACTGGATCGGTCCGATGCCGAGAATCCAGGTATCGCGAGCGTTGCTTCCAGCCTGTGCGACGCCGGATTGCCACAGGGGTTCTCGGGTTTCGCGGTCGTAGGCAAAGATAGCGATTTTCGCCGCCGCGCTTTTGACTTCCCGTTTGGCCACGGACAACTCGGGAATCATGGGAAGCGGGGGCGTGTTGGGGACGAGAAACGCTGCGGAACTCAGGAAATTGTTGGCAGGCAAGCCGTAGGTTACGTTGTGTCCGTCGGTCCCCAGGGCACCGCATCGCGCCTCGCAGATGATTTCGGCAGTGTCTTTCGTATCGACCAACATGCATCCGGCGGCTGTCAGTTGCTGGCGCAATGCACTCACGACGTAATCGGACGTTACCAGGTTGGCTTGCATCGGTATTCCTGGAATCGGTTTTCCTGCCGGAGCGATGTACTGCGTATCGAGGTAAACCTTGTATCCCGAGAGAGGGCGGAAATCCATTTTGGAAACGGTGGAATCGACCGCGTCGGACATGAGCAGTTGTTCCGTCGCCGTGACGGATTTGGTCGTGCCGCATCCCGGCAAAAAGCCAAGGATCGCGATTGCGATCAGCACAAGCCCCCAGGAAGATCGTTCAATGCGTTGCATGATCATCGGCTAGCGAGCGACAGCGTACCCTTCCTGCGCCAGGGCTTGAAGAAGCGCTGGGCTCGGATTGCGAATCTGCATTTCCCCTTGGTCTCGATCACCTTCGCGAAGGATCAAGGTGATCGACTTCGAAGGGGGCTCGGGGGTGCGATCCACCGTTGAAGATGCGGGACGAAGGAGGGAATCGAGCCCCAGGTTTGCGACTTGTTCATGAATGATTTCCAGGCCACTGTAGAGCCCTTCGTCGAGTTCCTGATCCGCGGCATAGCAGATGCCAATCAGTTCCCCGAATTCATTGAACAGACCGCCACCGCTGCGGCCCTGGACCGGCATGCCGGCTACTTCGATGTTGGGCGCACCCAGGTAGCGATTCAATTTGGTGACGCGCGAGTTGCGTCGCGATGGATCGTTGCCGTTGTCGCAGCCGATGCTGAAGACAGGATCTCCTTCGCGGACTCGCCGCGCGCCCGCGATCGGAGCACAGGCAACAGCCCGGCCTGGCCGAAACGAAATCAATCCGATGTCTTTGTCGCCCGCTTCGTAGTGAACCAACTGCGCTGGATACGCGACTGCGTTAGCGCCATCCAAGAGCTCGACGGAAATATTCGGCCGCGGGCCAGTACCTCGAAAGAGATGGCCGCACGTGATGACCAGCGCATCGTCTTGGTAGGTATGAATGATCGTGCCTGTTCCGACCGCTTGGCTTGTGGGCTCGTCAACTCGGATTCGAACGGTCGCGCGCCTTGCTAATTCGCTGCCATCGGCTCGCAGATCGGGTCGCAGATCGGGTCGCGTTGCGCTAGGCTCGGGATTGGTGTTTTCGGGCGGGGCGCGTTTGTTGACCGGTTGCAGCGAGAACGATGCCGCGGTCGGTACCAGGCCGGGGTTCGATGCGATCCGGCTCGAGGCCGCCATCATCCGACGTTGCAATTCATCGAAGGCAACAGGGCCAAGGATTCGGTCGACCTCCCGTCCATCTCGAATCAAGAGAGTGGTAGGTGTTGAGTGGATGCGCCAACGCGCCGTGGCATACGGATCCGAGGCCACGTCAATCCGGCGAACCGCCCATCCATGTTGCAAGGACTCCTCGACCGCCTGATCCATCACCCGACAGTTCGGGCAGCCCGTATTGACGAACTCCAACGCCACGCAATCGCCCACCGCTTGGGCACGAGCGACCGATGCAATCCAGGAGATTGCAAGCAGGCACAAACACAGGATACGCAACCCCAACATATGGATTCTCCATCATCCTTTGGGTGGGTTTTCCTTCCGATCCTTGGAAGGCTGTCGGGGAGTTTCTCGATTGCCCGACTCCGACACAAGATCAAACTAGATCCGATTCGTTTGCTAGCATCACATCGACGGCGACTTGCAGCGAAGCGAATCCACCTCCGACGTAGACCCCTTGCACGGGGGCGACGTCGGCGTAGTCTCGGCCCCAGGCGACGGTGAGGTGCTCCCAATCTGGGACCATGTTGTTGGTCGGGTCGAGATCGATCCAGCCTGCGGGTCCGGCATAGGCGCTGACCCAGGCGTGGGAGGCGTCGGCGCCGACCAGTTTTTCTTTACCGGGCAAGGGATGGGTGAGAAGATATCCGCTGACGTAGCGGGCCGGGATTCCGACGCTTCGCAGGCAGCTGATCAGAACGTGGGCAAAATCTTGGCAGACGCCGCGTCGTTTCTCCAGGACTTCCGAGGGGCTGGTGGCGACGTGGGTGGACTCCGGGTCGTATTGGAAATCGCGATGGATTTCCTTCATCAATTGGTTGGCCCCTTCCACGGCATCCATGGTGGGATCGATCTTGGATCGCGCGTAGGCTTCGAATTCCGGCGCTCGCAGTCCGTATCGCGAATCGAATAGGAACTCACTGGCAGCCAATCGCTCGGAGTCGTCCTTGTCCAGCATCGATTCGGCCAATTCCAAGCATGACATGCCGCAGTGCGTTGGCGGTTGGGTTCGGTGTCGGGTTACGGTGCATCGCGAGGTGATGGTCAACTCGGGGTGGATCTGTTCGATGCTAAAGAATTCGACATGATTGCCGAAGGTGTCGATCCATGGAAAGCGACAGGCTGGTTTGGGGTCGATATCAATCCAGCTATTCCGAAGGCTTTGGCCCGGCAGGTCGCGCGGTTTGAGGTGGAGTTGATTGTGGCACAGGGAGCTTTCGTGGGTGTAAACGTAATGCGTCCGATGGACAACCCGATAATTCCGTGCATCCTCATCCATGACCACAAAGTATCCTTAGCACGGCGAGCCCGAGTGGTAAATGCGTGCGGCTTCGATAGAATCGAACCTCGTTGATTGACATGGCAACATCATCATCAGGAAATGGCACCAATGCAAGCCGTCGAAGAGAGCATCTACGATCACCCGACCTATTACGATTTGATTTTTGGCAGCGACTGGGTTGCGGAATACCGATTCCTCAGCGCCGCGTTTGACAAGCATGTGCATCGAAAAACAAAGCGTTTGCTGGAGCCGGCCTGCGGCACCGGCCGTCTGCTGTATCGAATGAACAAGGCCGGTTACCATTGCGAGGGGCTGGACCTCAATCCGAAAGCGGTCGCCTTCTGCAATCAGCGACTTCGTCGGCATGGCTATCCGGACCTGGCATGGGTCGCGGACATGTGCCGTTTCGAGGTGGCTCGTCCCTTCGACGCCGCCTTCAACACGATCAATTCCTTTCGCCATTTGACGAGCGAAGCGATGGCCGCCAATCACCTGCGCGCCATGGCGGCTGCGGTTCGGAGTGGCGGGATCTATGCCCTCGGCTTTCATTTGACTCCGACAGTCGGTCCCGCCACCGACGAGGAGAGTTGGACGGCTCGTCGTGGGCATCTGCAGGTCAATACCCGCATGTGGCCTCGAGACAAGGATCCCAAGAAACGGATCGAGCGATTCAACATTCAATTCGATATCTACAAGCCGACCGAATCGTTTCGCATCGACGATTGCCTGGTGTTGCGGAGCTACACCTATCGGCAATTCGAAGCACTGGTTCGGAAAGTCCCCGAATGGTCGATCGAAACGGCTTACGACTTCAGCTACGACATCGACGAGCCGATCGAGATCGACGAATCGACCGAGGACATCGTCTACATCTTGAAGCGCAAGTGATCGAGATCCGCTCGAACCAAGAATTCGCCAATCACTTCTTGCCCAGTCTTCGTTTGTTCTCGAAGAACTCGGTCAGGATCCGACTGCACGGGCCAGCCAAAACTCCGCTGATGACTTCGCAGCGGTGATTGAGACGCTGGTCGTTGAGCAATCGATAAAGGGATTCGACCGCACCGGCTTTCGGATCGATCGCGCCGTACACCACGCGCGGAATGCGTGCTTGCAGGATCGCTCCCGCGCACATCGGGCATGGCTCGAGGGTCACGTACAATTCGCATTCCTGCAGACGCCATGAATTCAAATGAGCGGCGGCTTGCGTGATGGCGATCATTTCCGCATGGGCTGTGGGGTCCTCCAATTGCTCGCGTTGGTTGTAGGCGCTGGCGATGACGCGTCCGCGGTGAACGATGACCGCTCCGACCGGAACCTCATCTTCGATTGCGGCTTGTTGAGCCAGCGTCAAGGCTTGGCGCATCCAGTGCTCATCGCCGATCGGCATCCACGAGTCCCCGTCGACTTCTTCGAAGTAGCTTGAATCGCTCATGGTTTGCGCGTTGCTCGCCAAGCATCGATGCGGGATTGCCGAAACTCTTTGTCCGCTGATGGTAGAAGAATGGTGCTGGGGTTGTAGCCACGTGGCTCTTGGGTGCGCAAGCCCGGGAAATAATTTCGATACTCCATATTGGTGATGCGCATGCAAGCCAAAATCGCGGCATCGCGTACTTCCAGGGTTTGCTGCGCACTTCTTTCGCCGCTCGATGGAATCCCCAGACCCGGCGGGGATTCCACCAATCCACCTGGGAAGCCCAATGCCGTCATTTCCAAACACACGTCGGTGCAATCGAGCCAGGGCTCGATGACGGGAAGATCCTCTTCTTGGCCAAATCGAAACATCATTTGCAGACCGAGCATCACGTCTTCGGGATCGCTTCGATCAGCCCCCTCGCGTATCTGCAGCATCTTGCGGGCGACGCCACGGACCGAGCTGAGGTCCGATTCCACCATGATCAGCATGGCTCGGGTCAAGTCGCTCCCGGACTGGAGCGACAGCGCCCAACGCTCCACCAATACCTCCATCGGCCGTTTCGCTTGCGGATCGCGGATGATCTGGTTGTAGGGAAAACGTGAAAAGATACGGAGACCGGAGGATGCCAAGCGTTGATCGCCATGCGCATCCATCGCGCACAAACAGTACAGCAGAGCCAGCCCGTCGATCGCATCCCCTTCCTCCAACTGGACCATGGATTTTTGGATCGATCGCGACACGTCTCCCGCGGCCTCAAAAGCTGCCTGGCTAGATTCCAGCGGCTTCTCTACCAAGTCCGGATACCGATCGAAGAGTTCCAGAAACAAACGTTTCGAGCTTCGATTGGCACCAGCGACCTGGGAAAAGCTTTTCCAGCCATCCAACTCGTGGGTCTGAGTCATGTCCGGGTCGCGAAGAAAGGCGCGGATGATGTTCTGCTGCCGCTCATATTTCAGTTTCGCCACCACGCCCGACAGGCGAACTTTGACCTCGGGATCGGTTGCCCCGGCCAGCTGCTCGACCAGGACGGGCAGATGCTCGATGGTCAATCCGTTGAGACGCCGTGTGGCTCGATCGCGAACCGCAAACTCGCTGCGGCTCAGGTCCGCAATCCAAGCCAGGATCGTTTCCGGCGTCGGATCTTCGGAACGTGCGATCGCGGAGGTCGTAAGCCAAAAGACCCACGCCCAGCATGCATATCGAAGGAATCGTTTTCCGGCCATGGACTGGTTTGGTTAAGGAAAATGGTTCATCTCTAACGATGACGTCGGCCCTATTCTATCGCGATTGTTGGTATCGACGAGTGAAAACCGAAGCAAAATACTTGCTGGAGCAGGTCGCTGCAGCTAGACTTCGAGAGTCAGGGATTTGCGGCCGATTGCAGCCTCACTGCTAAAGAGCCTCTCGCACCTCGCGGGATCTCCAGCGACACAGTTTCCCCGCATCGATCGCCTCCAGCGATAAATGCACTCGGGAGCGGTTTTGCTCGTCGCATCGAACTGACGAATCCGTTACTCCCTCGTTCGATGTGGCTATCATGCAAGACAGCATTACCGTGGAACCGAAACCCGCCGCCTCCCAAACCCAGCCAACCTCCGTAGGTCAGCCCGCCCTGGACGCTCCCCACCGAGCAGGGCCCAGCACGCTCAGCGTCCACGCGGGCGAAGCTCGCCAGAAAGCAAACGATGCCATCACCGATTCGATTTGTTGTAGCAGCACCTACACCTTCGACTCGACGCAGAGCATCCTCGACTACATCCACGAAAAACAAGATCGCGAGGAATACGGCCGCTACGGCAATCCCAACGAGAAAGTGGTCGAGCGCAAGCTCGCTGCCCTCGACGGAGCCGAGGATGCGATCCTCTATTCGAGCGGCATGGCTGCTATCGTCGGATTGCTGATGGCCAAGCTCAGTTCGGGGGATGAAATCGTATTCTTCGACGAGTGCTACCATCGCAGCCGCGAGTTCTGCTTCAAACATCTTTCCCGTTTCGGGGTGGTGACCCATCAAGTCAAAACCGGTGACTTCGAGGCGATGAATGCCGCGATCAACGACCGCACCAAAATGATTGTTAGCGAGTCACCGACCAATCCGCACTTGACCGTGGTCGACCTCGAGCAATTTGTGGCGTTGGGTAAAGAGCGCGGAGTCGAAACGCTCATCGATGCGACCCTCGCCTCCCCTTACAATGTGCAACCTCTCGAGTACGGAGTGGACTATGTCTGGCACTCGGCCACCAAGTACCTCGGCGGCCATAACGACTTGCTGGCGGGGGTGATCTGTGGCAGCAAAGAAAGACTGGAGCCGGTCCGGAAGCTTCGAGGCATCCTCGGCTGCATCAACTCGCCACACAACATGTATCTACTCGAGCGCGGGCTGAAGACGTTCGCGCTTCGCATGCAGCGCCACAACGAGAACGGCCAGCGCGTGGCCGAGTACTTGGCCTCGCATCCCCGAGTCGAGCACGTTTATTATCCCGGCCTCCCATCCCATCCCACGCATGCGATCGCCAAGCGGACCATGCGAGGGTTCGGTAGCTTGATCACCTTCCTGGTGCGCGATGCCGACTGGCGGCAAACCGCGTCGATCATCGACGCATGCCGCATCCCGCGCATCGGACCGAGCCTCGGCGGAGTCGAGTCGCTGATCGAACAGCCGATGGTGATGAGCTATTTCGACTATCCTCCTGAGCAACGGGCTCAGTTTGGAATCTCGGACAACATGATCCGTATGTCCTGTGGGATCGAAGACGCCGACGATCTGATCGCGGATCTGGAGCAAGCGCTGAACCAATCATGAAGTTTCGAACACGCGCGATTCATGTCGGCAGCGAACCCGACGCCACCGGGGCAGTCATCCCCCCGATTTATCTGGCGACGACGTTTATTCAGCCCGGGGCTGGCGAATGGGGGACCTTCGACTATTCCCGCAGCGGTTCTCCCACCCGCGCCCGGGTCGAAAAAGTCCTCGCCGATCTCGAAGGTGCCGCCGGGGCGCTGGCATTTTCTTCGGGGATGGCTGCGACCCACTGCGCCATGATGCTGCTCGAATCCGGTTCGCATGTGATCGCCAGCAACGACATCTACGGTGGCACGTACCGGCTGCTGCACAAAATCTGCAGCCGCAACCAAATCGAGGTCTCGTTGGTCCCTGCCCACGATGCGGAATCCGTCGCTGATGCGATTCGACCCAACACCAAAATGGTTTGGATCGAGAGCATCGGCAATCCGTTGATCACCATTCCCGACATTCCCGCGATTGCGTCCATCACGCGACCGGCCGGGATCTTGCTCGGAGTCGACAGCACGTTTGTTCCGCCGTCGATTGTCCGCCCGATCGAATTGGGGGCGGATATCGTGATGCATTCAGCCACCAAGCTGCTGGGGGGCCACAGCGATTGCCTGGCAGGGGTGCTGGCGGCTCGCGATCGGGAGCTTCACGATCGGCTCTATTACACGCAGAACGCAACCGGGGCTGTGCTCGGCGGATTGGAATCGTTCCTGCTGCATCGGGGGATCAAGACCCTTGCGTTGCGGGTGCGCGAGCAATCCAGTTCCGCCCTCCGCATCGCGCAGTGGCTGGAGCATCATCCCAAAGTGCAACGGGTTTTGTATCCGGGCCTTGCCAGTCATCCGCAACATGCG
>Ga0315904_10003044_pt1 | contig 25198 bp, 55 predicted proteins | sample LakEriMetagenome_6_FD_203529 | JGI IMG/M metagenome (GOLD analysis project Ga0315904, IMG submission 203529) | Freshwater fungal communities from buoy surface, Lake Erie, Ohio, United States - Buoy 12 MA120 | ecosystem: Environmental > Aquatic > Freshwater > Lake | place: USA: Lake Erie, Ohio... | reverse complement strand
GTACCAGTCAACGTCGCAGCATTCCTCTAGGATATTTACCTGATCCAAAGCTTCTCCGGCAGCAATATGATTCATTAACTGATCTACTAGCTCTCCGCATTCAGTGATCATTCCAATGATTCCATGTACAAGACGTATGCGCTCAGACAACCGTTGTCTTTGTACTGAGTCAAGTTCACCAGGAATGCTGTCCTTGATCGCCTTGTCCCTATCGCTTAGCGGCTTGCCGTAATAAACATGCTTCTTGAGAACATCAAGTCCGCCTGCCGTATCACAGAAGCTAACGAGCAGATTGACTAGGATTCCATTGCACTCAAGAATGCGAGCCGACTGCATAGCGTGATCATCAGCCTCTGTTCTTAAACATAATTCGTGATAGTTCTTCAAGTCCGTCACGCTCATACTCCTTGTGTTGCTCAATGCGTCGATCGATTAGTTTCATTTCCAATAGAAAAATTTCTTCAGGACTTGGAAGGTGTTGCCCTGTATACCAGTCCCAAAAGTCTTCGTCGTTCTCGTAGTCAAGATAGCTCGGCCAAGGTTGATGCATGCGATTGGCTGCTGCTAATGCACGCTTCTGCTCCTGAACCTTTCGTCCTATTTTGCCATTCCCATTATGCATTCGTAGACTTCCTTGTCCCTTTGAATAGTTACAGTGTTGTCTACAACCTGTAGACTGGCACTCTTGCAGTTAGATAAAGCTTGGTGCAAATACTGAGCGTTGACGATTACCGACGCTTCTGGGTGAGCAAGTGGAATCGTTGCCCTAAACTTGGCTTTCTGAGTATGATGGCTAGCTGTCACGCTTTGACCATCGAAGTGCAAGCTCAATCCTGTTTCATCGTTCTCTGATACCGCCAAGCCTTGGCTGGCAATAGCTCTCATGGCAGCAAGGTCTAGCTCAACAAGATTGGCTTCTTCGAATTGCTTCTCAAACCTTTGGCAGTTAGGAAACCTTCCCTCTGATTGCCTGCACAGATAAACGATATGCGGAGTTTCGATCATTAGCCAAGACGGATCGATTCTAATCATGCAGTCCCCATCCAGCCCTCCAAGGATTGCTGGTATTGCCTTGACTACATTGTGAGGAATCATTGCAGAGAATGATCCTATGCCTTCGCAGGCAGACTTAAACAACGAAATGCGGCGGCCATCCGTGGCCGTGAGCTTAATAACCCCTTGCTCTCTAATGCCACAAATTTGCACAGATCCCAGTGAGTATCTAGTAGATTCCTTGTCCATGCAGTGCGCAATCGAATCAACGATCGTCACCAACTTATCCACTGGAAAACTAAATATTTCGCATGAGGGAAAACTGCCGAATCCAGGAAACTCGTCAATGTCACAGTGACCTCCTAACTCAAACGAGCTAAAGTTATCACTAACAATTACCTTGCCTTGAGCAAAGCTAAAGTTAATCATCTCTCCAGACATCTTGGAGATAATTGCCTTTAGGTTTTCGTAGCTAACCAAAGCTATTCCAGGCTCGTCACTTTCGCATGGCGTTGTGATCTTAAGATTCTGATTGAGATCGGTCCCAATTATCTCAAGACTATCCTGCCCGAATACAAGCTTAATCTTGGTTAGCACTTCCTTTGGGGAAACACTGGGAATTACGTGCGACATCCGGCGCAATAGATTCAATAGTCGCACTCTGTTGGCAGCATTGATTGACATGGGGAATTGCTCGACTAATAGTAGTGATGAAGTCAATGATGTCATCCAGTCGGAACGTAACAAGCCAGGGCTTGCGGTTCTTGCGATGGAAGACTACAGGACAGTTCTTTCCTTGACTGTCCCTAACTGCCTGCGTAATAGCGGCGTTGATATTAAGAGACTCGACACGCTTGCACTCAATGTGGATTCCAGGGATACCAACTAAATCACTGGCTTCTCCCGTCTGCCCACAATACTGGCTAGTTCGTCTCGTCGTCGTCCCAAGGATCCTGTTCAGTTCCTCCTTCAGTTCCCTCTCCCCCACTTTCCCCTTCTGGCACCCGTTGATCTTCTTGCCCATCCCTGATCTCCACCTTGAGCTTTCGTACCATGTCCATAATCTTTAGATCGCCACGCAGAAAACTATCTACAGTGTCGATCTCTTCATCGTTATCTGGGCTGATCTTTAATAGGTTATAGATGCCCGCTACCGAGTTGTTCTCAACAATCCTTCCCCAGCCTATGCTTACCTTAACAGCCTCAATCAGAATCAATTCGTCGGTCGTTAGTACACGTTCCATGCTTCCCTCCTTATGGAATAATGTATTGCAATCCTAGCGTAGTGCCGTCAATACTGTCAAGAGTTAAAAGAAAAAAGTCCCGAATGACGCATCGGGACAACCGCGCACACGCACAGGTTCGTGGATTGAGCTATGACGAACTCGGCTCTCACGACTTACCACGACATTAGATCAAGCAGCCCTGATCCTACGGGTCGCACCGTCCAACGACAGGCTTAGAAGGCTCCCTCGTATTCGTAGCGGAAGCCAGTGGTTGCTGACAAGAATCGACCGTGTGCCTGCTCGTTCAACTTGCTGACCTCATGAGACATGGCAACACCAGTAGGTATCACTGTCTCTGCTGCCTCCTCAAGGTCCATGCCGAGCCTATAGGCACGCTCTACACACTGCTTGACATTGCGGGCTACCCAATTAGTATCTTCGGGGTTATCGCCTGACATGCCATACTTACGTTTATGAATCTCCCATACCGGAGCCAGTTCTTCGCTGGTTGGTAGAGGAAAGAAGAAGGTGTCGACAAAGCGGCTACGCAGAGCAGTGTCTAGGCCAGAGACGGTATTGCTAGTTGCAATGAACATAGCATTGTCCTGAGACAGAGCAGAGATTAGACGCAGAGCAGCCCGCAGTCTGGCTTCTGACTCACCGACATACGACCCCTTCATAGCACCGATGTCTAAGCGTACCACCATGCGATTGAACTCAACACCAACAGTCTTGGCTACCAACGACTTGCCGGTACCAGGAAGTCCCGTAAGTGATACGCAGTAGGAATTGTGATCCTCAATGTGTGACAGCAGCAAACCCAATGCGTCAGCGTTGATGCCGTTGCTATCGCCAGTATGAGCAATACCTGACTTCTCAATCTCGTCGATCCACACGATCAACTGTGGTGGCTTAGGCCCATTCATCAATCGATGAAAGTAATTCTTGATACCTAGCAAGCCGCCTACGCCATCGAAGCCTACACCCTCATAGTGAACCGACAAGCCGTGGGCCTGATCTACTAGCTTCTTCTTCTCTCGCCATAGCGTAGGTAAGTCAAAGCCGTCCGCAGTGTATGAGAGAGCAAGAGCCTGCTCAGCTTGAAACTTTGGCAAGCCTGCCACTGCATCCACGATAGACCCAAGAGTTGCATTGACCTGCTCGGAGATGTCGATCGAACTATTCTCGGCAATCATTAGCACTGACTCTTCGATCTCGTCTCTGGTAGGCAATGGATCATCAATGACGATCACATCACTACGTAGGCACTCAGGTAGTACGATGTCATTGTCGATCAGTACCAGCATACAACCCGCTTGAGCGAATCGATCTCGCAGGTTCATGATTGCTTGCTGTGCAGCATGAGCATTGAGTTGATTCAGTAACTGATCGCAGTGCTGTACAAATACGATTGTTCTGTCTGGGCAGAAGAACAGCGTGTTGAGAACAGAGTCAAGGCTACCCTTGCCATTCATTTGGTAGTTAGCTTGAACTGCATTCTTGCGTTGCCCGTCTGGAAGATTCTTAATGATTTCACCTAGAGTTGCCCAGGCAGACTTGCTTACATCCGTTGGCTCCTCCAGGTCAGAATAATTTACCTTTCTTGTTCCGAGTTCGATACCTGTCACGGTGTCCCACCGAAGCACTGCCATGTCTTCCAGTGCAAGCACTGTATCACGCAGGAGAGTAATGGGGTCTGCCGAGTTGATAGCCAAGATAGGCACACCACGACGATTGTAGAACCGAATCTGGCTAGCGATGTTGTTGCTCATTTTGTTTCCCTTAAATAGAAGTCTTTTGCCCTTCAGCGTACTTGTGTGCAGCGTCTACTCCACGCTGAGTTACGCAGAAGTTTGTGTCTCCGTTGACACGTTGAATAAAACCGAAACTAATTAGTTCATCAGCTAAGGGTTTGTCCCCTATCTCATGAACGAAATGCCTTGAGATTACTAATCTGACCAGAAGGTCTAGTGCTTGTTTCGACACCAGGAAATCCTTTGCGATCAATCCCAAGTGGATCCGATAGAATGATAGAAATGTTTCGTTGAGTCAGGGGCATTCGACTTTCTTGAAGTTCCCTTTTGACCCATCCAGGGTGCTGAAAGATATCTTGAACGCTAATCCCGCTCTCAAGCATCTCGTCTTTGGTTTTATCTAGCAGTGCATGGTACTCCTCCAGAGAGGTTCGTAAGCTAACCCCCTTCATTCCACTGTTGACAATCAAAGATCTCTGAAGCTTCCACCACTCTGGCTTGGATCTCCAGAGGAAAACATCTCCCGTTTCCACGAACTTATCAGCCATACTTGCTCCTCATCTAAAGCTTCTTTACGTGTGTTAAATGGCCCAAGGACAGGCCCACCAGAGGGTGACATATCAGCCACCCACTGGCTGCCCACCGGCTCTACGTGGCTTGCCCTGCGAATATCCACCTCGCCCACAGACTGTATGAACCTAAGCCGGTCATCGTAGATGCAAGTAATCTTCATGGTTATTCCATCTCCCGTTCCTTAAGTCGCTCTCGTTCGTAGAACTCTGGTGCATAAATGTCACTGGTCACTACACCTAAAGCAGAACTGATAGGTGCTGTGTGTGATCGGCATGCGGAGCCAGAGCAGCCAACGACTTCAAGCAGTGTGTCGCCGGTCTCAGATACCGTGGCCTTGGTCTGGCTACCGTCCTGATTCAGCAAGTGAAGCACTCTGTTGTTGCCCTCTCTCGTGTCAGAGACCAAAGGCTTGCCATCATTAGAGGCAGTCAGTCGAACGACGTTTGCTGCATACGTTTGTCGCAGCCTATTAATATCGCCTTCATTGCCCCAATGCCCGTTGAATGAGTCGTAGCGTAGCTCACCATCGGAAGCCACGATCGGGTATTTCCAGTTAGACAGATGGATAAACATACCACGGTAGGTGCCGTCGTATAAACGAACCTCCGAGACTTCTGTGCTAAACGCTTTGGCCCCTAACTCCTGGGCTGTTGCCTCAAAAGCGGACTGATTGTTTAACAGCATCTTAACGGTTTGTGAGTGAGACATCGACAAGTCCTTTTGGTTAGAAAAACAAAACATTAAATTGTAGCAGACAATACGTAGCGAAGTCAATACTATAGCTGCACGCGACGACGAACAACCCGTTCGGTAATCGCACTGACACTCTGCTGCAAAGGAGCCAGTGCCTGAGCCATGCTAGTTCTAGCTGTAGCTGATCGTTGGAGTGCTGTCGGGTTAGCCTGTGACAGGATCTGTCTGGCTTGGTCTACCACTGTTCGCATCGCCTCGGTGCTACCGACTCGCAAGTCTTGGAACCGATCAAGGAAGGAGTGGAGTGGGTCAAGCATATTGGACTTGACGGTCTTCCCCTCTGCCACCGTTGAAGCAATCCGTCCAAAGATAGTCTCCAGTTCAATCGCCAGTGCTTGTGTGGTCTCCTGTATCGCTTGATCCATCTGCAAGGCAAACCGCCGCCGCTGCTCCTCGTATAGGTCTGGACTAAGGAACTTAAGCCGATCGTCTGGGCCAATGGTTGGGTAGCTTACGTCGATGCCGAAGTGATCGGTAAACGAAGTTGGGTAGTACTCCTCACGAAAAGCATTACCTAAACTGCGTCGTGCATCCTGCACCAATTCGTCACGATGACGGTTAAGAGTGTTAACCAAGGTGACTAGCATTTCCTTGTCTTGTGCTACCTGCTCCTGAAATCTTTCCAGCTTGTCGATGTTCATTAGTCGGATCGTTGGCTCAGGAAAGCTAACCGTCCGTTCCACAAACGCTCGTTTGGTCTTGCTTAGGTGTGAGGTGACTGCTTGATAGGCAGGGTGCTTACTGTTGACGATAAGCTCCGTTGCCTTGATGCGATCTGCGTTAGCCTGGATCACACGCGTCATTGCTTGATGAGAATCCTCGTCAACTTTCTTGGAGTTGCCGAAGCGTTTCATCTTCATGCTTACAGCGATCGTTGTTTGCTGAAGTGATTCGGTCAAGTCATTGTCCAGTAATGTGCTCATAAATAAACCCTTGTGTGTAAGATAGGCAGCCCCGAAGGACTGCCCGTTAACAAAACAAAACACAACCACTACGCAGTGGCTGCTGATGCAGATGCCTTAGGCTTTGCCCCAAGCATCGGCATCTGTACGCAAACAATTCCGTTACCTACTAGAGAGACGGCCTTGTCCTCACCGAAGAAGTTCAGTGTCACCGTCTCTGCGTTCAATGATTCCGCCAGTTCCTTAAGTAGTTTGACATCCAGCGTTACCTCGAAGTTCGCATCTCCCTCCTCTCGTTCGCAATCAATCTTGACACTCGCCTTACCCACCGAAGCGTTCTCTGCCTTGAGAGTCAAGCATCGACCTGACCCAATGAAGTTAACACCTCGCGACTCGTCAGTTGTCATCAGTGATGCTCGTCGCAGAGAGCCAAGCAGCAGTGCTCTATCGATAACACGACTGGCTTCTGGATGACCATCAACCGATTCCAGTACCTTGTTGACAGCAGGATACCGACCCTCAATCTGTCGCCCTGCTACCTTGATGTTTCCGCTGGAGATCAGATACAGGTTTTCGTTGAAGCTAATCTCAGCTTCGCCTAGCTTGCCAATGCGTTTGATTACCTGGGCAGGAATGATAAGAGTTCCGGTATCCTGGGTCTCAAACGATGAATGGTAGTACATCAGTCGTCGTCCGTCCGTTGATGCGACCTCCACTGAACTAGGGGTGAGGTTAAGCCAGATGCCCTGCAAGGCGTATCGGTTAGTCGTGTCGTCGGTAGCCACGGTCATAGCATTTGCCCTTGCCATTAGGCCAGATGGTAGCGTACTATGGTAGTGAGAAACAGACGGTAGTGCAGGCAGATCGCTTTGGCAGCATGGCAGTTCGAACGTATCGTCGAAGTTAGCAATGGTTAGGAGTGTTGGTTGATCGTCATCTCCCTCAACACTTAGGTTCAGGTCTCCGCTGTCACTTGACTTGAGTAGCTTGAGTATTTTGTTGGCGTTGACCAACACGGTCGAATCAAAATCACAGTCACATTCCACACGATACTCAGCTTGAGCTTCGCCGTCGAATGCGGATACAGTGATTGAGTCATCACTTAGAACAAGCTTGACGTTCTCCAGTACTGGCTTGGCTGAAGTGACCAAAGTAAACTGACTGGTGAACTCAACAGCCTTCAGTAAATCCAATCGATCAACAGTGCATTTCATAGGAATTCTCCAATGGCAAAAAGTAAAGACTTCGTACAACGTAAACTAGATAAAACAGTCGAAAATGTTTGTGCGAACATTAAAGAGATTCGCAACCGTCGCGGTTACACCCAAGAGAAACTTGGTGAACTATCTGGCCTGGGCAGGATTAGAATCGTAGAGGTGGAAGGTCAGAGGTATTGCCCAACAATCCCAACACTAAACATCTTGGCTATCGCCCTTGGTGTTGAGGTGTATCAGTTCCTACTGCCTAATAAAGATGATATTACTTTAGGTTAGCAAGTTGCATTTGCAGTTCATCCTCAGCTTGCTTAACTGCCTTCCTCATTGAGAACTTGTTGTTGCTAATGCCCCATGTCTTGTATGATGCTGGTGGCTCTCGGTTGAGTATTCTTTTCCAGACGTTTCTTATCTTCTCTTGGCATGATAATGAAAAGCTGTCATTGCTTTGAAAGTTAATAACTCGGAAGCGATCTAACAATGCCTCGTCAAGGTTGTCTATGTTGTTGCTAGTTCCCATGACGATAAGCTTTTTAGACATGTTAGTCTCTGGGTCTAAAGCATCTTTGAGAAATCTTTGGACCTGAGGGCTAAGCCATTCGCATTCCTCTAGGACAACGAAGTGCCAGCCGCTTGTTGTTCCCAAGCGAACTGAGTGAAGGAAAATATTTTTTGCTTCATCGATGCCGAGTGAGGTGCATGGTATGTGGTGGAACCCAGACCAATCATCCTCGCATCCAAGCATACCAGCGACGATCCTGGTTGTTGCAGTTTTGCCAGTACCTGGAGGGCCAACTAGCAACCAAGATCCTTGCTTAGGAAATCGCATAGCTTCTTTCAGTAGAGCTACCGGCTGTCCAACAATGTCATCTAACGTCGCAGGTCTAAACAGGTGAGCCATTGTTACCATAGTGTGTTCCTTGTAGTGAAATAAAATGATTCATTAAACGAAAAAAGTGAAGCAAACCTGCTTCACTCATCACCGCCAGCCCCAGAAATTTCGCTATCTCAAAGACGGTTACTGTTTTGTTAGTGTGTATTACGGATATTCAAAGTCACGTACATTCTTCACGCCAGCTTTCCGCATGATCTGAAGGATATAGTTGAGTATCATGCGATCGCTTACTCTTTCGCATGACAGATCGCCTTGGTTATGGATGCGATAGTAAACTCCAATCAGAGCAGCCAGTGCGTCCTTAGCAGTAGCAGCGACTGTAGCGTTGTTGCTCGCAAACGGTCCATTGACTGCCCTAAGTACATCCTCATTTGTTTGGCCATCGACAACTAAGAGTTCATCTTCAGGAGACACTTTCCACACAATGCCTTGAGTGTCTAGTTGCATGACGTTAATCATGTCTCGAAAGCAAATAAAGTTATAGTTGTAAACAGCTATGTTTAGTTGCTCGCATGTAAGCTCGTCGACAGTGATAGACATAGTTGCTTGTTGGTTTTCGAAGTCGTCAATTAACTCGCTTGCCGGACCGTCGAAAAGAAGTATTGTTACGGCGTCGTTCTCGAATATCTGAACGGGATAGAATTGTTTGTTGTCGATCAATATTGTTTTCAGCGACATGGTTCCTCTCCAGATAGTACCACTCCGGTGCGTCCCATTTCCTGATTTGTGTAGACGAATACGGCTCGACCGTTGATGTTATAAACAGACATGAGCCTTGATGGTTCAGGATTGTTCAGTGCATCTTCGTTGAGCCGAGCATCCTCTTCAGTTACGTCACCCCAGTCTCCACGAGTGTGTCTAGCGAGTAGCGACTGTGGTTTCACACCACACTCTTTTAGATAATCACTGGCTGCTTTTGTTGCGTAGCATTGCCCAAGTCGAAATCGCGGAAATAATCTTTTCATGTGCTTGTTCATCTTTGTATTGATATGGTTACTATTCCGATTCATCTTCCAACCAACCCAACTGAACGGCTGCTTTCCAGGCTGAGTCAACACCTTTATTGTGTGACCCATAAGCCAAGTATTTTCTATCGCTAATGTAGCATAACACCTCCTCCTTAGATTCAAGCCTAGTGATACTATGTAGATCGTGGCAGGCATCGGTAAGAGCGTTCTCGTAGGTATGCTCTGATTCATCTTCGCTAAGGTTATTATTGCATGCACAGCTTTTGTCGTAGTAACCGTTGGCCCAGTTGGATATGAAGTCTTCTTCGGATTCGAAGGCTTCTGCCCAAGCAGGCGACCGGTGTGGACGAAACACTAAGATGAATGGTTCGCTCATATTACTTTCTCCTTTGTTAACTTTTCTATCGAACTGCTTAGCTCAATGGCTCCACAACAAGTGTGTCATAGAGATAGCTGCTGAATCTATCACTCGCCAACCACGCTCGGCAAGCCGCAAGCACCTTCTCGCATTCTTCTTCGGTTAGTACGATATCGCATCCACCAGAAGCGTACTGCGCCACCGCTGCCGCGCTTGCTAGGTTTTCTTCACGATACTCCTTTGCCGCTTCATCCAGAATTCCTTCTGCAACATATAGCATGTCTGATTCCATTGTCTGATCTCCTTGTGTAACTGCCAAAGTCTAATCGACGTAGAAATTATCCGACACAGCAGCCATTACCGCAACCTCGTTCCAATCGTCTTTGTCAGCTTCTTCTTCGGCTACAGCCTCGCTGGTTTGGTTTGCGTAAAAGTTTACGTTCTCCTCAGCAATTCGCCTCGCTTCGTCTTCGTATGCTGCCGTGACTATTGCCACTGCCATGCGGTCGCACATTGATTGATTTGCTGCGTTGCTGCCGTTTCGGTAAATCAAAAATCGTTTCATTGATTCATATCCTTATTGTAATTGCCGGAGCCTATACCGGCAGAAGTTAAAGTTGATTACTAACAGGTATCCAAAATTCCATAAAGAGAATTTTCATAGGCCCACTCGGTAAGTTTTTCTTCTTGCTCTGGGGTCATCTTTGCTTCGAGCTTTGCCAGTGTAGATTCTAATCTTGCCATCTTTTCCATTGCTTTTGGGCAGTTATTTAGGAATGATTTACTCTCCCCTAAAGTGTGAACCAAACGTGCTTGACGTTTCCAAGTTGCTATTTCTTTGCTGGTCATCGTCTATGCTCCTAAGAAAACAACCGGAGTCTATCCGGCGTGAAAGCAAAGCACTACTGCGATTGCTTCGCAATTCGTTCCCAACTGTCAAGCGTTTCCGTGTCCAGTTCAAACGACTCCCCGATTTCACAATGTCGACCGTTGCTGTTGACTCGGCGCCCCCGAAGACCATCTTTCGCCCGTCGAGCTTGAAGCAGACACACCGCCCCGTGTGCTGCACGATTCTCGTCGCGACTGACTGCGCCCGAATAGCCCACTACCGCAACCGTTTCAAACTTCGATGTAAGTTTCATTTCTTATCTCCTGTTTTGAAACTTCTACTTAACATCCACCCAACCTTCAAGCTCTTTCTCAATCTGCTCGTTTGTCAATCCACCATTTGCCAATGCGTCCTCCGTCAAACACTTCCAGTCAGAAGGTTTAATATCAGGGTACCAAGTCCTTGTCTCAACATCGGACATTAACTGCCATGTGTCTGGCCCATGAGATGAGGCGGGAATGTATAGCATCACGCCACCGTCTTCACGATACTCATCTAACGCTTCGGCAAAGCAAGTGTAATTTTTCACAGCAAACTACCTTATTAAATTTCTTTACCCGCAAACATTCCATTTACCTGTTCTCGAATTGCGGCTGGCAATTCATTAAGGCGTTCGTGTTCCATGTACTCATTAATGACAAGCCATTCTACTGCGTCCTTCGCTTCTATCTTCTCGTAGGTGTCTTGAGTTCCTTGCCACTGGCTACTCCAGTGCTTAACCCAGTTGCCTGACCGAGTGAAATACAAAGTCTCGTGCTCCCACTGGCTAGATGTAGGTACGCTGATATGGTCTTTGCCGTCCCATTTTGTTTTTTCTTTGAACACAATAGCCTTGTCACGATCGAACCAAGATCCTGAATAGTCTGTTAGTGCAATTGGTAACATTGTAATTAGATCCTTGTTAGTTAAGAAATGCTACAGTAGTAATCAAGTAGGACGGATTTCGTTCCGCCACAACCACCGACGAACTCCCCCAAAATTGCGATGACCTAATCCTTGACAGGTTCTTGGTCGTCAACCTCTAGTTTGATCTCACAGCTTGAGCCATCGACACGCTCCGTATGCCACTCTGAATGAGAGGCTGTCATACTGGACAGATTGTATTCGATGTTGTCACCGTAATCGCTTCCGTCGCCAGCACCACTGTATTGGTATGCGTCCTGCGCCCATTCCTCAATCTCATCATATAAATCAAAATACTTCCCACCTTCCTGATCACACGATATGTAAACATTGAGAAATCCTTCATCGCTGCCGCCTTGGAATTGAAGCTCAATGCTGGTGGTGCCAATCTCCTTGGCCTTGTCATAGATTCTCTTTGGTAGTGGTACGATTTCCATGTTACTCGCTCTCCGAAACTTGAAGTGATGAAACAGACTTAACTTTAACTTTGAGCATCCACCCCCCTGGCTTCTCTCGTAACGGCTGAAGCCAGTCTTGAATCGTAGGTATGTATCCGCAGTCTTCGTTCACATGCTGCTCTGCAATTAACTTGACAGGCACCATCTTCCCATCTGCTAGCACCGCATCGCCAAAGGTTTCAATGCACCACTGGATGCCAGCGGCATGATGTCTCATTGCCCTGTGTGTCCAGTCTCCGGTGTACTGCTTGGTACAATCAAACCACTCATGGATGTTGATATAATCCTCTGGCTTACCACCAAACTTCTTGGCACTTGATAGTGCATGATGCCACGGTGTCATTCATTTCTCCTTGAAAAAATGAAGTGACCACATAAATCCCTGCTCGTAGGTGTAGCCAAGGTCTTTGACTATTTTGTCAAGCTCTAGGTACATCTCTAGATTGCCAAGGTGATTCCACTCATGGTAGAAACCACCCTCGAATGTCATGGTGAGGTCTGCGTCAGCCCACATATCCTCGCCTCTCTTATCCCATTCGTACTTGTTGTAGAAGTTAACATCGCAGCAGCCAGGGACATGCTTCTTGGTGAACGCCATAAGTGCGTCAGCTAGCTCTTGATGTTTCGGTCCGGTATCGGAAGGTGCGACTTCTTTGATCCAGTACCATACGTGCTCAAGTCTAGTGTGTGCGTAGTGATCGGCATCTTGATAGCGTTCAAATGGTCCAGTGAGATTTAGTTCTCTCATTGGGTTGCCGTGAACGATGACATAAAAATCTTTGACTTCCATAGCATTCCCCTAAAACAAAAGGCTTTGCTGTCTTGTGCGTAGATCCACAATGACGGGGCTATCTTCATGCTTAACGGCATACACGATAGCCACACTAACTCCGGTGCGACGGAAGGATTCTTTACTGTTGAACGCTCCGTCATCCACTGGCTCAACAGCCCACGCCTCGCATCCTTCCTGCATAAGAGAGTCAACTACTTTCTCAGCATGGATAGGTGGCATGAGACATACCAAACCACCTCCAGGTTTCAAATGCTGGTAGGCTTTTGTACCGTGCTTGATCGCTTGCTTGTTCTCATACGGTGGATTCATGACAATGCAGTCATACTTGTTATCAAGAGACCACAACATGAAGTCGTCATTGATTACAGGGATATGCTTCATCCTAAGGATTTCGCAAAGAGTCGGGCTGATTTCGATTGCATCAACCTGCACTCCCTTACATGTAGTGGTGATCGCATCAACGATGTCACCTAAGCCAGCACTCGGCTCCAAGACTCTGGCCCCTGGCACGATATGCTGATCCACTATAGAGAGCATCTTATTGATGACGCTTCTTGGTGTGGGAAAGAAGCCAGGGATGTCTTGGTTACGCACGCTGTCGATTGCTCGACGCAGCTTAACCTCTTGCATTCTGGCTTGCATCTTGGCTTCGTTCTCAGGTGACTGGCTCTCCAAGCTACGCAAAGATTGATAGACGTTCTCGTTGTGTCGGTAGTTATCAGTCTCCACTAAGTAGTCGTGATAACCGTTGCTAACGCGCTTAGTCTCTAGCCTGGCTGCCGTCATAAAGAAGTCTTTGTTAAGTGGACAAGCAGCATAGATGCAGTCGGGTACCCTGTTCTCTCCGATCGCCTTGACTAGCGAACGAATAAGTGTAGCGGCCCGCTTTAGATGTGCACCTTCTAGCTCTGCGTGCCTAGCCTGTGCCAACTTCTTAGCGGTGTGTGTTTCCCTTGGACGGAACTTGTCCTCGGCTTGACGCTCCATAGTCTCTGCGATCTTGATTAGTCTGTCAGAGTTGATCTTTTTCATGTCACTTCCTATATGTTAACACCCTGCGATTTCGCCCACATATACAAGCCTTCGTCGTTCAGTATCCAAAGCCTCCGCTCCTCATTGTTCAGCGAGCCTTTGTCGTGGTAGTGATCTGTTCCACTTTTAGGACAGTTGCAACTTGCCTGCTTGGATACAAAGTCTCTTGCCCTTCTGATCGCCTTATCAATGTCGTCTTTGTTTTGCTTGATGAATTCTTTTAAGGTCACGTCGTATTCTCCTATCCAAACTGAACGAACCCACAATCAGTCACATGCTCTTTAATCTTCTCGCCTTCAGGTGATACAACCCAGAAGCCAACGACTTCAAGGTAGTGCCCGTCGATGTCGTCGTATCTGTCGCCATCTTGCGACCGATCGTGATAACCAAGGCACACAGCCAAGCCAGGGTGTCGCTTAGCAAACGCTTCACGAAACTCCTCAAACATGTTGTCAGCTTTGGTGAAGTCCTCTTGTGTCCAGTCGCTAAACTCTGGGTCTGGCTCAGTATCAATTGATATGTAATAGGCGAAGTCTTCAATGTCATCTCCTAGCCATGATGCTAGGCGGCACCATTCTGGAAACGTCTCGGCGTACTTCTCATCCAGCACTGTTGCCCTACATGCAGCGTATCCCATTCCCATAACAGTCTCCTTTGTAGTGAACTCACTACGTTAAGTACGTAAAGATTTAGCTGATCGACCACCTCGGTCAATCAATGCGATCAACTTATCTCTAACTCGTCGATACTTCTCTAGCTTCCCCTCGTCCTCATAGTCATAGTAGCGGAGGAGTATTGCTGTTCTAGTTTTGTGTGCCCATCTCACTCTCGCATTTCGCTTGCGGTTGTCGGCAATCGCTTGCTCTAATGTTCTTTCCATATCCTGGCTCCAGTGTTAGTGATACAGTTGGTTCATCGAAGTGATAGGTGATTGTCGCCCTGGCTACATGACAGCCAGTGATAGGAACAATCATCAATAGTAATAAGATCCGTCTCATACACTTACCTTTCCTAGTCTTGATAACACGTTATTGATTTCCCGAATAACTTCTGATTTCTTGGGTGTAATGCAAGGCCAAGGGTCTCCTAAGTGATGCCATTCATCATCGACTCTCACCTCAACCCAGGTGTATGTTACATTTCCATACCTACGTCTGGTGTAATCGATGTCGTAGGAAACGCCGTTCGCTTGCAAGGACTTGCTTGGCTTCCTCATCTTTTCCTCTGCTATTACTATCTCTGTGTCGTATCCAATAATTGTTTCAGCATGATCTTCAGCATACTTCCTTGTATCGAAAGGCCCGACTAGGTGTGGTACATCCATCTCAGTATCTACTGCCACGTAGTACATGACTGTCATTCGTCGTCCCCTTCTTCCCAATCGCAGGTGCAGTGACCGACCGTGTTGCCATTGGAGTCTCGCAATCTAGTCCCGTCAAAAGCATTGACCACACCATTCTCTTCGGTTCGATCTGCCAGTTCCCGCAGGATTCGGCACACCTCAGCAGTGCGATCTTCCTGCATAGCAGCGTTATCAAAGGTTCTGATTCGTAATGAGATACTATTGACTATCATTGTCCTCTCCTTGTGCGATTCGATTGATAATCTCTACAAGTGTTTCAGCCTCTTGAATTACTAGCTGGCTTTCGATGATTGCGTCCTTGGCCAAGTGAACTGACAATCTGCTGTCGATGTCGATCGCAGTAACCTTGTCCCGATCTACCCTAGCAACAAGCTCATGTCTGTCTCCTGCTTTCAGATAGATCCTCACCTCTACTGGACATGGATCCCAGCAGTCACCACCTTTGTCGCCATGCCATCCTTGGCTTTTAGCTTTAAGGATCGCAGCCCTTATTGACTTGACATATACAGGCTTGTGCTTGAAGCCAGACTTTACGAACTCAACCTTGAACTGGCTCATCCTACCCTCGCTTTCTTGATTGCAGACTTCGCTTTCTTGATTGCAGACATAGACTGTTCAAGACAAAGACCTTCTGCTCCATGCCAGTCGGGAATCCCGATAGAGTCCAGTTGGTCTAGTAAATCCTCCAGTGCAGCCAGTAGTTCAGGTGCCGCCGCAATGAGACTAGCGTTGGCTTCGCTTTCGTAGTCTCGGTTGTCGCTAATGACATGACCCAATCCACCAGCTACCATGCAAACGCTGGCTACGTCGTCGCGATTCGGTCCATTAGCTAACACTTCTGATTCCCCATTACCCATAGACACCACTTCCCACGGCCCAGGTGTGTGACTCATTGCCATCTCCTTTCTATTTTTGTGAATGATTATTTAGCCGGTCGATATTCGACTAATACAGGAGGCCCAAGTAACTCAATAAGTTCTTGAAGGTCATCCTGAAAATGAGGGCACAGCGAGTTAATCCATGAGCCGTCCTTAAACTCTACATAGATTCGAGCCGGATACATCTCAGTCATTGCCCTCTCCTCTCCAGTATTCGTTCGATGGTTCCCTCTGTTATGTTTGGTGGGAGTCGTCCAATAAAGACAACCTCCTCACCGTTCTTCATTCGCAACTCAAGAACATTGGTCGATCGCAGATTCTCTGTAACCAGATCAAGGATCTGACGCATTAGCTGCACCTTTGTTAGCTCGCAATCGCTGGGCTTGTTGCGATTGATTACACTGTACAAATCGTATAGCCTGTCATTAGCGATCAACCCATTTTCAATCTTGACGACCAATGGCTTCATGGTTTCCTACTCCAGTCAGCGTTATTGAATCTCTCGTACATCTCTAGCTGTGGGTCATCGTCCTCACCCCATCTTTGATTCAGTGCTTCGTTCACCCTCAAGGCAATGAACTCAACAACTTCTCCGAGATTACTGAAGTCACTGAGGATTTCCCTTGGCTCATACGTCTCTACGATCTGACTTCCACCAGCCTTATAGTTGGTTTCGCATAGCCAGTAGACATGATCTACAAACTTCTTCTGCTCATCCGTTGCTTCACCATACCTGTCTTTCCATCCGTTTCTCAGTGTGTAACTATTGAACTGCATCATTCACTCCTTGTATGTACATAAAAAAAGGACAGTTGCCTGCCCTCCCCACCAACACCGACGAACCTCGCAAAAATCGCGATGACCCAAACCATTACTTACTTGCGTTAGTAAATTCCCTTGGCTGCAAATCAATTGATTGATCTACTAGCAAGGCTTGGATGTCAGCATTGGCCTTTCGTAGTCTGTCATACTGCCCGCCATCCATAGATCCACCATTGCGAATCCATTGTCTAGCATCCTGCAAAGCAAGCTCAGCCTCTTCACGATTGCGATTGGCTAGGTGGTCGAAGATGCGTTCGATACATGCGTTAAGATCCACTGGCTTCCCTCCCAAACTCATGAGGACAGATAGCATCACACTTAATACCAGCATCTATTATCTGCTGGGTTGTCACGATTCCGCTGTTCACTAGCTCAATTAAGATCGAACGCAAGGTGTGCACGTTGAGCTTATCTGCGACTTCATCAATGTTAAGTTCAGCGGAGATTATCTCCACGCTTTTTCCGATGATGTCTTCGATTTGTAGGAGGGTGTTTTTTCCCTTGTATATCAATTGGTAAAAATAGATAGGCTTGTTTTCTTTATCATTAGCTACCGAGTTACTAAAAGCGTTTATGATGCTTCCCTTCTCGAAAAACTTTATCCCCCGCAAGCCATACTTGTACCTTCTGTCATACAAAGGGTTTGGTATATCCTCAGTCAGACGAAATAACCTATCTGGCTTATCCATCACCCTACCTCCTGCGTTGCTGGTGTGGCTGAAACAATCTCAATCGTATGAGTTTCAAAGTGTGGCAGCCTTAGATATACGTACTCTCGTAGTGAGTCATGGTCCTTGCTCCAGTTAACCATGTATGTGTTCCTGCTTTTCTGCTCAGTTGCCCAAGCCGCTGGCCTCCACCTAGATACGACGCTTACTTTCCAGACAGGCCCACTGCCGTACACATGCTTTGTGTATGTCTTGCTGAAATCATCTTTATCAATCTCAGTCAACTTGCCGTTGTTCCAGAGGTAGCCACGGTGTTGCGAGTTGAACGGGCTAGTAACGTGCCTGATTATGGCATCGCCCTCACCCTTGAATCCTTGCCCATCACTGGTTACTAGGTGGGTTCCTGTTTCCCTGGCAAACCACATGAACGGTACGTCAGGATTGCGACCCTCAAGTGCAGCCCTGTCATGTACAAGCAGATCATTCTTGTAGTAAGCAGGCCAGCCGATCTCCTCAGCCTTGACCACTAGATGTTCGTATGGTGTCATCACTATTCCTCAGTTGTGTATAAGACCACGCCTTCAAACGCCTCGAACTCATCGCCGTGAGTGTAAGACTCAGGCATTACCTTGATGACCCGACCTTCACCCTCATCCATCTCGCACACTACGTAGTGTTGTCGCGTCTCTCTGTGCCTACGGATAGCCCTGTCAATTGCTTCGGTCATAGACTTGATTGCCATTGCCCTCTCCTTGTTCGAGATGTTTCTTGAGAGCCTCTTCCATGCACCCCTCAGTAACGTGTGTGAAATACTCATCGCCGCACTGGGTACATTTAAGTACAGGCAGCCTGGCTATGGTGAATTGCTGCACGACACCGTTGCGTTTCATGCGACACTGGTAGTTCTCTATCTCTTCATGTACTAACCTTCCGCAATTCAATCTGATGCAAGACATGTCGTTCATTGCGGCTTTCTCTGCCCGAAATTTCTCTAGTTCTTCTTTCTCTTCCCGAAATCTCTCTAGTTCCTCTTGATCCTTAAACATAAAGATCCTCGCAGGAACAACCACGTTAGCGTTGCATGTGTCGCAGCACCTGCCATCATTCACTGGCTGTGCGTTGTGACCCTTATCCCATGATGCCACAATCTCAATAGGCTGATCGCAGATTGAACAATTCATTGGCTTACTCCATTTACGTGTTATAACAGTCAGCATTAGTCCCACCAGCAATAGAGTCCGTTGTCACTGACCTCGAACTCATCTGCACATCTTGCGAACTTTACGAACTCTCTCTCTGTCTCCCTAGATGTAGTGCCGGATAGCTCAATGCCCTCAATAGTGACACGATAGTCTTCTCTTGAGATGTCTACTGAGTACCCGTGTGCCGTGAAATCTGGATGTTGTTTAAGAAAGTTGACAAAATCCTCAGCATAAGGCGAGCAATTCTGATAGTCCTCAGGGTGCAGAAAGCCCTCTTCAACTAGAAGAGTTAGACTGTTCAGTGATAAATTACTAAACCGTTTCACTCCTCCAAACTTGTAGTCGTCAGGCTTGTATTCACCGAAGATGATCTCATCCCGTCGCTTGATGTCTTTATTCATTTCCCACGTTTCAAGAACGTCGTCGTCAGTCATTGGGTTCTCCTTTGTTAAGTGAATACTCAATAGTTCCTACACCCTTCATAGCCTTGAGCATTGCCCTGTGAAAGCTATCGATGCGCGTGATAAGTATGCTCAGTGGTAAGGAACCGTAATCCCCTTCCCACCTTGGATTGGATCTGTAGATAACCGAGCACTTGCCGTAGCTATCTAGCGTATAGTAGATGTCATAGTAATGCTCAGACAAATCTTCTCGCTCCAGGTATATGAAGGATGTTACATAAGTCTCCCCAAACTCCCTGCCAAAGTCATCGAACAATGGGCCAGGAACGATAGAGTAGTGTGCGAATAGATCTCTTTGCTCTTCGGTAAATGAATCGAAGTCTATCTCTTTCATGCTAGTACCCCATTGCCTCTGCGAAATAATCACGCTGCCAACTTCTTGAGTCCTGCCACTCTGGACGAGGAGGGCATGGATACATGACCTCAAAGTCCTGCATACCACTGTTGTACCTGCCATCGACGGCACGCACTGGTTTACTATCCCATGCCTCATCAGCCACGATGCTACGCAACTGAGAGACCGAGCAGTATCGCCTCACGCTGTAGTTGTGTCGCCCGTCGCAATCACTTTCGAATCTGTGGTAAAAATTATCTATACGATTTAGGTTTGAGTCGTAGTAGAAGTTGTCCTGGTATCGGAAGAACCCTTCGTCAGTCTCGCCGCAGTCGTATAGAGAAACACCCTCATCTGGCTTGAGCTTGAGCTTGACCCAACCATGCTTGTGCCACACCCAAAGCTTTGCATTTGGTTTGTTCATATTGCATCTCCCTGGATTCGTTGTTGTAAAAGACCAAGAGCCACCGGCATGAATCGAACATGCGTCTCCCTGATAGGGGCTCTGCCACTGAGCTACGGTGATTGCGATACTAGGCGGTGACAGATGCAGGTCTGGCTGCTGGGATGGTGAGGTTGAACTCCTCAGCTACCTTGAGGTAATCTTCCATACGTTCTTGCTTTGTCCCTTTCCATTCCCTTGTCTTAATGTCGACCCAATGGTCATGTAGACGAGACTGGAATTTATTTAGAGGCCCCCCGAATCTGAGGCTTACTAATTTCAGGACCTGTTCGTCAAACAATTCTGGGTACTCATCCACCAGGCATTCAAATCCGCCTTCGTGCATCAATGCGTTGTGATAATTCGGAAGCGCTAATCCCACAGCACATCGGTTTCCATAGGCATCCTGGTATAAGCAAGCGATTCTGCCACACGATGGCGGCCTATCTTCAATGATGAAAGCCTGCCAAGCCAAGTCGAAGATCTTCTGTAATGTAATCCTGTCGCTCATGTCATTTCCCTTATTGTGGGTGGTGTCCATTACTGAAGTGACTTCAGTAAACTATTTGACCTTTACGAGTTGATGAATGTTGTCGTAGCGATGGGTCAGCTTGTCACTGTCCCACTTGACTTCGATCCACTTGTCTCCGTGTGGAGACTGAAGTGAGATGACCTTGCCGCGAGCTTTACCGATAGCCCCTCTTGGCTTCTCTCGCATCCACTTAAGAGTAGTGTCCTTGTAACGTACAGAGTTCCCTACCTTAAACATACAGAACCTTTCTACAAATTCAAGAGTCTACAGAAAACACTAACCAGCAGAGCAATGAACAGAATCACCTGAAGTATCAGCATGAGTTCACCAAACTCTATAGATTTCTTCATAACCAATCCTTGTGATAAGATAGAAGTGAAGATGCTTGTCCTTCCACCCATCACCGCCAGCCCCAGAAATTTCGCCATCTCAAAGACAAGCTTTATCTTGATCTACGATAAGCTCGCTCCGCACGACGTATGCCTTCTACGTCATTGCCATTTACTATCTGGATGTAGCCAGCGGTTTTGTGTCCATACTCCATAAACACCACGTTGCGTGGCTGCTTGGAGCACATAACGCACGTTCTTGTATCTGGCAAAACCTCTAGTCGTTCTGGGTCTATATCCTGTCCGCATGATGCACATTTCATAAATAAATCTCCCAATAACTGAACGAAAACCTGTCCCTATGCACCGCCAGCACCAGAGATTTTCCCATCTCAAAGATCTGTTCACGTTTTATCTGACGGATGGGGAAATTTTCGCCGCTGTCGGTGGTTGGTGAGCCACCGGCTATAGTTAGTTAGCAACCAATACACGTAGAGGCATAACAATGGCAGTTGAAGTCAATGATCGCGAAATAGAGCTAATGATTCTTGCTGAAACGGGGCACCCAGCGGAACGCAAGCTGGCTCTTGAGGAACTGGATGCAATGGCAATCGCCCGCTCGAAGCCAGTTATTGAGGGGCATGGTGAACTGCTGGATGTGTATCATGCTGGCGAATGGATTGCGGAGGTTTATCTAAAGACCTCCAGGGGTTCCACCACATCAGTCCACAATCCTGCTCGCAAGCTAAGGCACGATCGCGGTCAGGGTATCATATCGCAGCCAGCCTTTTATGATCGGCACTGTAAAGCCCAGGACGGCGACGTTGGTTTAGATAAAAGATTCTACGTGCGATACGCTATGATCTTATTCATTCACAAGAATGGATCCCGAAGCACCCGCAAAGTATTCTCTCGTAAAGCCGGATTGGCCTATCGCGATGATCGCAGTGGTGATGGCGTGCGACGTAGCGAATTTGTGGCGTCGTTCCCCAAAGCGTTTGCAGATCAGGCGGAATATATCACGAGCCACCTAGAGTTCCTGGCCCCAGTTGATTAGCCCACGCTGGCTTCGTGTCCCTATGCGTTAGATGACACATACACACACGTTATATCTCTGATAGATGGGGAAATTTTCGGCTTCGACGGTGACTACTGAGGGGAAGCGTTTCCCCCGACAAAGTAACTTGCTTTATGCACTTCAAGGAGATGGTTATGAGAGTAACCCAGAAAGTTGAGTTCGATGCCAACCACGTCGCCATGAATACCTGGTTGACAAGCGCATGGTCTATCGCAGAGATTAGCTTCACAGACGATGGTGGCAACAAGGTGCAAATTAAGGTTAGCGACGAAGCGGCGGAGGGATTGCTCAAGCAGCTTACAAGTTTTGTGTTGCAGCGACGTAAACAAGCGCTCAAAGAGCTAAGCTCGAAGATTGAAAAGCTCGGCGCCATGGATTCCTATAACGACTAATCGCCGCAGTGTGCACTTAGGGAGCCAGTTCGCTGGCTCTTTTTCCCTATGCGTGTAACTGTGCTGGTTCGCGTCTTTTCCCTATGCGCCACGCACGAAAAAACACTGGCTCCATGTCCCTATGCGTTATATACGCGATCGACAGATGGGAAAATTTCCGCCATTGCCGGTGAACAGTGGAGCAATCCAGATAGATTGCTCTTGACAATCCCGAAAAATGCCGATGATATGAGGCAGAGGACAGGCACTACGTATTGCCGAAACAACAACGAAAGGGGAACGCAATGAAGAGAGAATGGAGGGGCGACAGGCTACCCGCCGCCATACTCCGCAACCGCCACAACTGGCGAGAAGTGAAAAAGGAGTACGCCCAGGAGAGGAAGCTACAAACCTTCCTACATATGGGAACGTGGGAAGACTGGCAGGAGGAACCGCCGCCAGTGTGGGACACCGAAACCGAACCAAATCCGCCGCCAGTGTGGGAAGTGTACGACGAAATAGAAACCGCCACACTGGCTTCCATGGTTCGATTCGATTACACCAAGCCTATCACCGAAACCCTAGATAAAATGCTGGCGGAAGATTCGGAATTGATCGGGCTTGACTTGCCGGACGTAGTGGAGTGGATTGTAGAAGTTATACCAACCCACCTACGCCCTATCGTTGAAACGTGCTACTGGGGGCAGGCACCACTACCGAACAATATCGCTTCTGAAATAGCTGGCGAATTGTGGCAGATAGAAGAGTTGCTCCCAAAGAAATGGCGTAAACAGATTCAGAAGGCTAGAACCGTTAATTCAGTCACACGCAAACGAAAGGTTAGACAATGAAAACTTATTCCCAAGAAGTATCCGATTACCGCAGCCTATTAGCGAGTGGAGCAATCACACCGGAGGAATTCGCCGAGTGGGTGAAGGAGGCTAGAGCGAGACACGCCTTGACCGCCACACCCGCCGCCGCCGCTCCACTGGCAGAGACACCCGCCGCCGCCGCCGCTCCACTGGCAGAAGCGCCAAAGGTGAAATCGGCAAAGGAGGTTGATGAACAAGGAGTTGACGCTGAAGAAGAATTACCAACGCCATGGGGCATCATGGAGTTGCCCTCACCCGTTACCCCGAAAACCGGAAAGATTGACACTTCCCGACTGGCTTCTATCAACCTACGAGCAGTTGAGAAGGGCGAGTATATCGACGGGAAAGACCCGAAAACCGGAAAGGCTAAGAAGGTCTGGAAGGGATCGGGGAAGCCTAGTGGCATGATCGCCCTTGACGTAGGCAACCAGTGGAAGAACCTCATTGTAACGCCCATTCAGATGCGGCAGTTTATCAAGGCGGTGACCGCAATAAATCCCGAAACCAGGCGCTATCTAATAGAGGAAGCCTACCAGGACTTGATCGAAACTAGCCAGCCGCAAACGCTTGAGCTAAGCTAAGCAAGAACTGGCGATTGACAACGAACAACAACGATATGCCCTCTCAGCTTCACGGTTGAGGGGGCTTTTTTTGTTGGTGGAGGGGGGGGATTCAATGAAAATTATATATAATTTTTCTGGCTTGGCAGGCGGATTGTTCCACGCCGGACGCTGTAAACTATTGCCAGTAAACAACTTACAACGAAACGACAGACTATAGGGGGTGGACGACCCCCAGAGCATCCGAGGTAACGTAGTCTCTTCCCCATCCCTATTTTTTCACCATATAGAATCCGACCCCCCTTTGTGGTGTAGGCGTCAGTTAGATGGCGATGGTCAAGAAGTTAATGATTGACCCTTGCTTCTATTTTCTTTTTCGTTAGGATTTGTCGGGACATGTAGTTAAGTCCCTACGTATTGGCTACCTTTATACTATTAGGGAGTCGCCAGAAGCGCGCACTCCTTGACTGGGGGATTTATGGACGGTTCTAGGGAGCCAGGTTTTAGTCAGTTAATTGTGATGGTCATCATGTTTGTGTTGATTGCAGGTTTTTTTATTGGCGTTTTGGTTGATCGGCACTACATGACTTACGTTCACTGGAAGGAGCTTGTTGATCGTGGTTATGCGGAGGAGATTGAGACATCTGCGGGAGTGGGTTATCGGTGGAGGGAAGGTAAATGAGCGAGGTGAATGTTGAATTGAATGGTGAGCGTTTTTTGTTTGGTGACATGGAGAAGCGGGCTTTTGCGGAAGCCAGTGGAGATGTTCGGGTGAAGATGATGATGCTTCGGATTGACGAGTTGAAGCGGAAGTTAGCTCGCAATCACGAGTATCTTGTTGGCTTGGAGGCGGAGGTTGGTGCCTTGAAGGGGGCGTTAACTAGGGTTCGGCGGTGTGTTGCTCACAGGTATGGTGTGGATTTGCGATTGTTTGCATTTTGGGCCAATTCGACTATTGAGCAGATTGCTTCATGGACAAAGGGTTTTGACTGATGGCTATATGGAGGGATGATGATCCGCCTTTCAATATTGGAAGGATGCGTGAGAGCGTGTTGGGGCGACGGGTTTATCGCTTACGTCGTCTTTGCAAGAGACGCCCTGGTAGGTTTGAGGAGCAGCTTGAGAAGGCGATTGATGATTTAGTTCGCGAGATGGATTTTAATAATCAGATTGATTTGATGTGAGGATAAGTGATGGATAGGACATTTGCGGGATTTTGGCGTGATGGGGCGGTGGTAAAGCCGGAAGAAGATCATTGGAAGAAGCGACGTATTGTTGCTTGTTGGAAGGACAGCGAATGGTACGAGGTGCTTAGCGAACGATTTGTTAATTGGCATCAGGTCTACTGGCTCGACACAACGACGCCTACGGAACTCTCTCCGCAAGAGGCGTTTGAGTGTCATAAGGTCATCTGGCCTTCTGCTAAAAAAATAAACAAGTCGCACGATGGTTATTACTTTGATTGCGGAAATGGTAAGCCAATCATCAACTGGGGCAACGCTACCGAGTATCCACCACGCAAACACTGGCGAGTACCAACGGATGCGGATAAGGGGAAGAGTTGTCGATGTTGGG
>Ga0315904_10003043_pt1 | contig 25205 bp, 22 predicted proteins | sample LakEriMetagenome_6_FD_203529 | JGI IMG/M metagenome (GOLD analysis project Ga0315904, IMG submission 203529) | Freshwater fungal communities from buoy surface, Lake Erie, Ohio, United States - Buoy 12 MA120 | ecosystem: Environmental > Aquatic > Freshwater > Lake | place: USA: Lake Erie, Ohio... | reverse complement strand
AAGCGGCGGTACCCAAAGAAATTATTGGCGGGATCTGTGGCGATATAGGGAACTTTTTTATATACTGAGTTGGAGGGATCTAAAAGTCCGGTATAAGCAAACGGTAATCGGGGCTATTTGGGGAATTGTTCGGCCAATATTAACAACTATCATTTTTACTTTTGTTTTCAATCGAGTAGCCAATCTACAATCGCCAAAGGATGTGCCTTACGCATTATTGGTTTTTGCGGGGATGCTGCCATGGCAATTTTTTTCAAGTGCATTATCGGAATCAAGCAACAGTTTAATATCGAATTCTAACTTGGTTAGTAAAGTTTATTTCCCACGAATGATCATACCTGCTAGTTCAGTGATAACGAGTTTGGTGGATTTGGCAATTTCTCTGTTGATATTGATTGTGATGTTTTTTGTGTACCGGTTTGTTCCTCCTATTAATCTGCTAGCTTTGCCCATTTTTATTGTTTTTGCTTTCCTGACGTCCTTCGGGATTGGTTTATATATAACCGCATTGAATGTGAAATATCGTGATTTTAGATATATTATCCCTTTTATTGTCCAGTTTGGATTGTATGTAACGCCAGTTGGTTTCAGTAGCTCTATTATTCCAGACAAATGGAGGTTATTGTATTATCTCAATCCTATGGCTGGTGTTATAGATGGATTTAGGTGGAGTATTTTAGGCGAAAAAATGTATATGCCAGGGTTTTTATTGAGCTTACTTGTGTCGTTAATGGGCTTGTGGGTGGGCATACACTATTTTCGAAAACTGGAGAAAAGTTTCGCAGATAATATTTAGAGTCAATGCAAAAACCAATTATAAGCGTTAGGGGATTGTCCAAGAAATTTATTCTTAATCATGAGGGGAAGGAGCAATATACTGCCCTTCGTGATGTAATTGCTAGTAAGGCATTAAACTTGTTTAAGTCTGAAAGAGCTAATTTAAAAGCAAAAGGAAAAGAAGAGTTTTGGGCTTTGAAAGATGTAGATTTTGATATTAAGCCAGGTGACCGAGTTGGTATTATTGGTAGAAATGGAGCGGGCAAGAGTACTTTATTAAAAGTTTTAAGTAGAATAACGGAACCTACTCATGGCAGAATTACAGTTCGTGGTCGGATTTCAAGCTTATTGGAGGTTGGTACGGGCTTTCATCCGGAATTAACAGGAAGGGAGAATATTTTTCTTAATGGCGCGATCCTGGGGATGAGCAATAATGAAATTAGACGTAAGTTCGATCAGATCGTGGAATTTGCTGAAGTAGAACGGTTTTTAGATACCCCAGTGAAAAGATATAGCAGTGGGATGTATGTTAGACTGGCATTTGCAGTAGCTGCTCATCTAGAGCCGGAGGTTTTGGTTGTTGATGAAGTTCTAGCAGTCGGGGATGCGCAATTCCAGAAGAAGTGTCTTGGGAAGATGGAGGAAGTTAGTAAAAATGAAGGCAGGACCGTTTTATTTGTTAGTCACAATATGATTGCGATACAGCAATTGTGTAATGATATCATTGTCTTGAACAAAGGGAATTTGATATTTCATGGAGATCGGGCTAAGGGGATGATTGAGTATGAGAAACTGAATTCTCGATTTATTACTGACCCATTATCCAATGAGAATTCAATAGAGTTCAAGTTATCTTCTGGCGACCGAATTAATCCAGAGACAGTTGAATCAAATGCTCCTCTCAGGTTTTCAATAAATGTTTTTTCGCGGAAAAATTACGGTAAATCATGGGTTAATGTTATTATAGACAATAGTGACGGGGTTACTGTTGGGCATATCCGTAATGATTGGTATGACCAGGCTTTGTTTATTCGCGAGGGTGAAAATAGAATTGAGATAGAAGTTTCGGATATCTCCTTGGTTCCTAATATTTATACAGTCTGGGTAAGAATGGCATTTACAGAGGAATTAATAGTACTTGATAGTAGCCCGTTATACGTTGAAGTTACTGGTAAGCACATTTATGGAAAAGTGGCCTATGCCACAAGTTGGAAAATAAACTAAATAAATGCGAATCGGAATTGTAGATCATGTGTCAGTCTCAGGTGGAATAATTAGGTATTCAACAAATCTTGCAAAGTCACTATGTGAAATTGATAAATCAAATGAAATAACATTTTTTACTACAGAAAAAAATTTTAATTCAAATAGGAGTTTGTTTGAAAGCAACGAGAGTCGATTGAGAATCAAAATTCTTGAGTCCACAAAGAAGAGTAATACTGGAATTGTTTTTGCTGATAAAATTCTTAACAGATTTTTCTATAAGGGATCTGTTGTAAAGAGAAATGATGAGATATATGAATTAACGAAAAATCTTGACTTGGTATATTTTACATATCCTCACGCTAGTGATTTTATAAAAGTTAAACCGCCTGCTTTTGCGACATTTCATGACCTGAATTGGAAGTATTTGTTCGGAACTCCACTGTATTCTAAACGAGATGTTGAAATGATAGGCGGCGACATTGAGAAATGGTTAAATGGAACACGAATAATAGTTTCTACTCCATATGTGGAAAAGGAAATTCGTCGATTTTATCCGCAGTTGAATAGGTCGATAGAAGTGATTTATTTGTCTAATCTTGCGAAGAAAGTTACGATTAGCAAAGAGATGATTCAAGAAGTAAGGGCGAGACTTGGACTGCCAGAGAAGTATATTCTATACCCGGCACATTTAATGCCACATAAAAATCACAACATGCTTTTTAGTGCTTTTAGTAGGTTCAAAAGTTCAGGCGAATCGAACAAAGACTATAAGTTGGTGCTAAGTGGATATGGGTCAGACTTTTTTCGTTATGGGAAGGCAATACATAGGGGGTTGGAGCTTTCAAATGTGGATGATTTCGATGTCTTAGGTCTTGGTTATTTGACGAATGAAGAAGTTGATGTAGTAATCAAAAGTGCAGATTTAATCATTTCAACTTCTCTTCAAGAAGCTGGATCAGGGCCGGGTTTGGATGCATGGGTTAATGGCATCCCGGTTATCTTATCAAATATAGGAGCACACAAAGACCAGTTAGATTTTTTTAAAATAGAATGTACTCTTTTTGACCCTATGGACATCTACGATATGTGTGATAAAATGGATTATGCGATAAAGAATCTTTCTATCTTAAAGAGAAATAGTGAAGCGGCATCGGTGATGCTTGATCGCTATTCTTGGGATATTGTAGCTAGAAAGTATATGGATTACTTTGTAAAATCAATTGCTGATGGAGATTAATATTCCTGTATATCGTCCTTATTTGAACGGAAATGAGAAAAAGTATGTACTTGATTGTTTAGATTCCACCTGGATTTCCTCAAAAGGAAAGTATGTTGAAGAGTTCGAGTCCAAGTTTAGTATGTACGTTGGATCAAAATATGCAACCAGTGTATGTAATGGTACTGTAGCATTACATTTGGCTTTATTAACGCTGGGGATTGGTTATGGAGATGAGGTAATTGTGCCCACACTTACTTACATAGCTTCCGTTAATGCTATACGATATACTGGTGCAACTCCTGTGTTTGTAGATTCTGAATCGTCTTTTTGGCAAATAGATCCTGTGGACGTTAGAAGGAAGATTACGACTAAAACCAAGGCAGTTATGGCCGTACACTTGTACGGTCATTCTTGTGATATGGATATCCTGAGAGAGATTTGCAACGAGAATGATCTTTTTTTGATTGAAGATTGCGCAGAAGCTATCGGGTCAGAATATAAGGGGAGTAAGGTGGGAACATTTGGAGATATCTCTACATTCAGTTTTTTTGGAAATAAGACAATAACTACAGGTGAGGGTGGGATGGTTGTGACAAATAATCCTACTCTTAATGATAGGGCAGTGCATTTTAAAGGCCAAGGTCTTGCTAAGTACCGAGAGTATTGGCATGATATCATTGGGTATAACTACAGAATGACGAATGTTTGCGCAGCTATCGGCTTGGCCCAATTAGAGCAAGTTGATTTGATTATAAAGAAAAAGCAATCGGTGGTTGAAACGTACAAGAAGTATTTGAGTTCGAAGGTTGAATTCCATAACCAGGATGTTAATACTTTTCATTCTTACTGGATGTTTACGATATTAGCACCAGATCCCAGTTTACGCGATATAGTCAGGGGGCATCTCCGGGATTCGGGTGTAGAAACCAGGCCAATGTTTTATCCTGTACATACTATGCCGATGTATGCTGACAATTTCCAGAAGTATCCGGTTGCTGAAAACTTAGCTTGGAGAGGGATCAATCTTCCGAGCTTTCCTGATTTGAAAGAGTCTGAGATTGTCTTTATTTGTGATATAGTAAACAATGCAGTGTAATAGGTATGTTTTTGGGAGTGATGGATGTGCAAAAGAAGTACAGTGCCTGTTATTGGACCATAATGTACCTTCAAAAATAGTATAATGAATTGATGGCTTTTTTGCTCTCGTTGCAAACTATTCTATAGTTATCTGAAAAAATCGATCACAGAGTCAGACTTCCTCAAACAGGAATATTTTGGGAATAGAAAAGTGTATTTTCTTTCTATGGCTAGTGGAGTACTAAGAGCGAAAAAATTCATGAATCTTAAGCATAAATTGAAAGATCATGGCCCTATTAGTTTCCGTGATTTGATAGATTCAAACGGTTTGATTGAATAGAAGGAGTGTGACGGTGTGAATTGGGCCAAAAAAAGACGTGAATATTACTATTTGCAACATGGTGATCCTTGGACCGGTATTGTTATTGTCAAGAATATCACCGAACCCGGAACTTATGTGTGGGTGTCTTAGTAAGAGAATCAAATAACAAAGTCTAATGAGTCCATTTAAAGTGTTCATTCATTTACGTCAGTACTTTTCAATTTTGGAATGGATCAAGATTATTTTTAACAGTATTCTTTTCAGATTTACGTCAAGAATAGTCCATAATGAGTTGCTTTTCAAGTTCGAGATATTTAAAGAGATTAAGAGAAAGGACTGGAAATTAGAGGAATTAGGTGATGAGTACAGAATTGCAGCTACATTGAATAATCGACTTTTGGTTTTTTATATTAGAAAGGACTCTTCAGATTTATTTGTGTTTAACCAAGTTATTATTGAAGAAGAATATTCAAAGCTGCTTCTCATGCGGAATCATGAGAAGGAAAATCTGGTAATTATTGATGCCGGGGCAAATATTGGTTGTACTTCATTATGGTTTTCCGCTTTTTTCCCAAATGCGGTAATACATGCTATTGAAGCAGATGCTTCAAATTTTCGTTATTTGGAAAAGAATATTAGAGAAAATAAACTATCAGAGTCAGTGCTGATTTATTTTAATGCACTATGGAAGGATAATTCAGTGTTGAACATTTCTGATTCGTTTAGAGGAGGTATGGAAGACTCCAGGCGGATCATTTTAGGGAATGTGGAGAACGAAAATTCGGTTAAGGGAATTACAATAAGTGATCTTAAGGAGCTTGCTTTTGGCATGGGAATTGATATTTTAAAAATGGATATCGAAGGAGCTGAAAGTGAATTGTTTCCGGATTTGGAGCATGCAAAAGTATTCCTCGATTCTATTGATATTCTAGCTGTTGAGTTACATCCCGAATGTATCAATGTTGATGTTGTTTTACAATATTTTCAGGAATGTGGTTTTAGTTCAGATAAAGTGGGGGAAACACATTTTTGCTTACACAATAGTTAAATTGCCGAGTATGAGGAAATGGATTTTGAATTGGTTCAATACTAAAATGTATGGATCAGATATGAATAGGATGATTATGGCGAGTAAAATCCCCGATCAGAAAGTTTCTCTGACAAGACTAAAAAGCATTGGATTCACCCCACTGCTGATTTTTGACGTAGGTGGCTACAAAGGGGAGTTCTCGGAAATGTGTCTTGAGATCTGGAATGGCGCAGAAGTGCATCTGTTCGAAGGATTACCAGATAAGATTGGGCCTCTACGAGAGAAGTTTAAAGGGCTGAAAGTTAAGGTAAATGAATGCCTTGTCGGCGATAAGGATGCAAGCGAAGTTCAGTTTTACGCCGACGAAACAGCTTCTTCAGTTCTTTATAGCGAAGAGGTTAATTACAATAAACAACTTGTTACACAGTCAATGTGCTGCCTTGATTCATATATCAGTAGTCAAGGAAATATAGTACCGGACATGTTGAAGATCGACACACAAGGCTTTGAATATTCAGTTTTGAAAGGCAGCGAGACTTACCTGTCCCGTATTCCGGTTTTACTCATTGAATGTAACTTTCTTGAGATCTATCAAAATGTCAAATTAGCCGGAGAACTTATCGCCTATTTAGGGGGTTTCGGATTTGTCATTTATGATGTAAGTGAAATACACAGAAGGCCACTGGATAACGCATTGGTACAGATGGATTTTGTCTTCGTTAAGCACGATGCGGTATGGCGACAGGATAAAAGATGGGAATTGCCCCAGTCGGCCTGACATATATTTATTGTAATAAAGTAAGTAAAAGTAATGCTGAGAGATCTGATGTATTCTACAGTTAAAATTATAAAGGAAATCGTTTACCCCAAGGGGGAGCCTTATTCGTTCAATGGAAAAACATTGAAATTCAAGGCCAATTGCCGTCCTGTAAAACGAAAATACCTGAACTACCCCTCCGATGTTGTAAGAAATGATGTGCTTCAGATCAATTATCTGGAGAATACATTCAAACCATCGGATGTGCTTTGGGATATTGGTTCCCATGCCGGCCATTATGCCGTTTTCGCCGCTTCCATCGTCAAGGGCGAAAATCAGGTTTTTTCCTTCGAACCAGATTCATCGGCCAGGCAATCACAAATGGAGACGATTCAGTTGAACAATTTCTCCAGTAAGATCAAAGTGTTTGATTTTGCGGTCAGTGATAAGGATGGGGTCATTCAGTTTCTTGACCAGGGTGGAAACGCCAATTCACATATTCTCAAAAAGGATTCCGGGGAAGAGGGTAAGATCACGAAAATGAATTGCCGTAGTCTGAATTCTCTCTTGAAGGAGTTGCCTGCTCCAACTTTTGTGAAAATTGATACCGAAGGCGCGGAGATCGATATCCTCAAAGGAGCCAGCGAATTGCTGAAAAACAGTTCCGTTAGATTTATTTGTGAACTGCATCCCTTCGCCTGGGATCATTTTGGCGTGGCTTATAGCGAGTTTACCGATATCCTTGCAGCTCATGGAAGAGCAATTACGTTGTTGGACGACCAGAAAAGCATGTCTGAGCTGCCTTATTATGGAACCGTCTTATTCTGATTGAGAAGCATGGCTAAGTTATCCGTAATTGTCTGTACATATAATCCCGGGGATGCTGTTTTCAAATCCTGCCTGGAGCATATTAAATTGGCCGCAGCTCATTGTCAGGATATTGAAGTGATCGTTGTTGATAATAATTCAGACCTGCCTGTTTCCTCCCGCGACTATATGGCATCCTATACATGTGGTTTGTTCAGGGTGGTGGTTGAAACAAAACAAGGACTTACACCTGCGCGATTGAAGGGCATTCAGGAAGCTACAGGTGATCTTCTGGTTTTTGTGGATGATGATAATTTCATCCGTGAAGATTTCCTGGTGCAGGGGTTAGGCATTGCTGAGAAGAATCCTCACATTGGTTCTTATAGCGGACAGGTGAAATTGGTGTTTGAGTCCGAGCCTCCTGCATGGACAAGACCGTACTGGGGTATGCTGGTTTACCGGGAGTTTGACAAGGATGTTTGGTCTAACCTCCCCCACCTGAGTACCACCATGCCTTGCGGTGCCGGTTTGTTTGTTCGTAAACACGTGGCCGACTATTACCATAAATTACACGAGGAGGGGAAAAGGGGCATACAACTGGATAGGACCGGTAAATCGCTTTTCTCCGGCGGCGATAATGATCTTGCCGCTTGTGCCTGCGACCTGGGGTTGGGCGTTGGTTTGTTCCATGAATTGATGCTTGAACATTTTATTCCGCAGTCCAGGCTTAATAAAAAGTATCTGGTAGCGCTGGCTAAAGGAATTGCTACCTCTACTGTTGTCTTTAAGTCGTTTCGAAATGAATACCCCGCTGAATTGTCCAAAAAGACACAATTTGCCAACTTCGTAAGGCTTGCAGCCATGGATGGTACTTCCGGGGCATTTTATAAAGCAGTGATCGAAGGTGAGAAAGAGGGTAGAGATATGCTTCGGTAGACAATTCGGGATAGAAGACAAGTGCCTGTTATTTAGAAATCCACTCAAAATAAAGTTCCATTAATCCCGGTTCCCTGCATATTAAACTCATGATGCACATTAGATGAAGACGAATAAGGTACTTGTTATTAGTCCTTCTGGAAATTACTATGGTAGCGAACAGGTCTTACACGACTACCTGAAAATTACCAGGTTAGAAAGTGTTGTATTTGTTCCTAAAGGAAGCCGGTTCATTAAAATTCTTGAGAATGAAAGCAGGAATGAAAATATTAGTGTTAACAGTTATGAATCCAATCACTTAATTAGGTTTTATCTCTCGGTTGCTAAAAAATTGCTGGGGAATGATTACAAGGCTGTCTATTTGAATGAATGCGGACATATCAGATATGTCATTCTGTTAGCGAGATTTTTCAAAAAAGTGAATTTTGTTGTCCATATAAGGTTGCTTGAGGACATTGAATCTATACGTTGGGGGAATAACCTTCCAGGCAATCTGAAGCCAGTAGTCATATCTGAGTTTATCCGCGACAAGTTTACTTTACCTTCTCATTTTATTTATGACCCCTACCAGTTTTCTAATCTTCAGGCAAAGGAATTGGATGAGTCGTATCAAGTTCCTTTCCGCATTGGGGTTATAGGCCGGGTAACATATTCCAAGGGCATAGTAAAGGTGTTCGACCTGGCCACCCGGATCAGGAATTTAGGCTTACAAGATCAATTTGTAATCAGTTTTTATGGCGACATATCGCCTGAACTTCTGTTGTCAGATATGATAAAATCTCTGCAATCGATGGATAATGTCAAATTTGCAGGTTTTGTCAGTGAAAAGCCATTGATCTATCAGAATATTGATTGTGTGCTGCACTGTAGCGATACAGAACCATTGGGAAGAATTTATCTTGAAAGTGTGGATTTTGGAATACCATTTATAGGCGTAAAAGGAGGTGGAATTGAAGAAATGGCGAGGATGCTTTCATTAGATGATCTGCTGGTAACGTATCAAAAAGAAACCTTTTCTGACAATATCCTATCCCTGTTGGAAAGAGTCAGAGATAGCTATATCCAGGTTAGGCAAAGAGTGATTAGTGTAAAGCCAACTGCAAAGGCAATATTTAACCCTTTTAAATATGCTACTTCGTTAGATCATGTAATTTCAGGTGATAGCGCAACTGATAGAAAGAATAAAGGAAGAGTTCTCCATATCATAGACTCACTAAATATGGGGGGCGCTGAAACGTGGCTGGTTGACCTTGTCAAGCTTACAATTAACAACGGTAATAATGGTTATTCTTTTGATTTCTTGTGCGCGGGTGGAACTAAAGGAGTATTTGATGAAGAAGTAATGGCAATGGGAAGTAAGGTATATTATCTTACCCTTGATAGGAATAACATTTTATCATTTGTGAAAAAGTTTCGGGCTTTGCTTCGCGAAAGGAAATATGCTGCGATCCATGATCACCAGGACTTTCTAGCGGGCTGGCATTTTTTGTTTGGATCAGATTTGTTGCCTGACAAACGCGTAGTACATCTGCATACCACGTATAATCAACGTTTCAAAAGCTATGGGAATAGTCTGAAAAGGCAATTGATATTTAACCTGGGTAAAATCCTTCTTAAAAGGTATGCAACGCATATTTTTGGAACATCAGGCTATATTCTCAATGACTATGGGATTTCTCCTTCAGCTTTTCCAGGGCAAAAGATTCAGCCTTTTAATTGCGCGTTTGAACTGAAGCGTTTCGAGGGAGAGCATAACATACACAAAAATGAATTGTGTGCCGAGCTTGGTTGGGATAGAGAAACAAAGATCGTTTTATTTGCAGGCCGTTTTGATGCAAGCATGGACGTCCATGATCCATTCAATCATAAGAACTCCGCTTATGCAGTTCACATTTTTGAAACCCTCAAGGATCCAGATATAAAAATGGTAATGGTAGGTGCTAATGAGTTTATAAGGGAACAATTTGAAGGTTTCTTAAGGGCAAGAAATTTAGAGAACCGGATAGTGTTATTGGGAGTACGAAAAGATATGCCTCACATCATGTTAGCATCGGATATACTGCTGTTTCCATCAAAGGAAGAAGCCCTTGGAATGGTTGCTATAGAAGCTCAGGCGGCAGGCCTGCCAATAATTGCTTCCAATGCAGTGACAAAGGAGGTAATTGTAATCGATGAATTAATCGAGTTTTGCAGTTTGGAAAACAGTTTTTTGGAATGGGGAGAGAAATTATCGCATTTAATGCATCGTAGAAAAGAGAGGGACACTTCAAATGATCTGAGGTGGAGGTTATCATCTTTCAATCTTGAAGTGAGCCTTAGGAAACTGAATCAGGTGTATAGCACTGAGTTTGCAAGTGAGGTTGTTAAGGAATGAAGATTATTCAAATTGTTGAAAACCTGGATAAAGGTGCTGTAGAAAACTGGTTGGTCAATGTTTTTCTGGAAACAAGGAGAACAAGGCCGGGTTGGAAGTGGACTTTTTTTTGCATTCTTGGCAGGCCCGGACGGTTGGATAAGAAAGTGCTTGAAGCAGGCGGTGAGATCATCTACGCCCCCATGACTATAAGTGATAAATGGGGCTTTCTTTCTTTCCTGCGCCGAACAATGCGAAACGGCCGATATGATGTTATTCATGCCCATCACGATTACCTCAGCGGGTTTTATATGTTGGCATCCGTGGGTATTGAAGCGAGGAAGATCATCCATGTGCATAATAATGATGAGGGTATCCCGGTAGGTAATGAGAAGTTGAGGAAACTTCTTCTGCCCGTTTTCAGGAAAATGGCATTTTCATTTGCCGATGGGATCAACGGGATATCGGTCAATACCCTGGAGGAATTCATGCACGGATTTAAGGGTAAGAAACCCCGGCAAAAGGTACTTTACTACGGGATAGATATGGATCGTTTTGATGAAAAGGCAGATCCGGTTGGCTTTCGACTTCAACATGGTATGGACTCGAATGCGAAGATCTTGTTGTTCGCAGGTAGAATGATCCATGAGAAGAATCCCGTTTTCGTGGTAGATGTTCTGAAAAGCTTGTTGGCCCTGAGGGATAATGTGTATGCTGTTTTTGTGGGGAAAGGGGATCTGGAGGAGGCCGTTTTGGAAAAAGCGAAGCAACTCGGTGTAGAAGATAGGGTGAAACTGCTGGGATGGTCTGATCAGATTCCCATGATCATGAAATCCTGTGATGCTTTTGTTTTTCCCAGGCGGGAATCGCCTAAGGAAGGTTTGGGACTGGTAGTGGTAGAGGCCCAGTGCGCCGGATTGCCTGTTTTTATCACCAATGGCATCGTTCCGGATGCTGTTGTGATCAAGGGAATGGCCCGGTTTCTTGATCCTGAACAACCAGATGTATGGGCGGAGGCTATTGATCGATGCCTTGGCAGCGTACCAGTAACAAGGGAAGATTGCCTGACTCAAATGAAAAAAAGCCATTTTTCTCTGATTAATGCTGCTGAAAATCTGGCCCTGTTTTATGAAGAAAAGAATGTATAACTTAGGTAATGGCTTGCCCGATAATACTGAAACTACATGGACATTAGTGCGGTCTATATAAATACCTATAAATATGATTTCCCTTTTGCCAGGATTTGCATAGCCAGCATCCGATATTGGTACCCCAACATACCCATATTTCTTATCAAGGATATGGGAGCTGGCCCCTTCGATACCAGCCTCGTTGAGACGAAACTGAATGTGGGCGTTTTTGATACCAACGGTAAATCCTTCGGGTGGGGATTTGGGAAATTTGAACCCTTGTTCAGGGAGGTGAAGGAAGGTTTTCTTTTTATGGATGCAGATACCGTTATGGTAGGTCCTGTGCTGGACAAGTTGAAGGAATTGCCAACGGAATTTATAGTTGATCAGGAAGATACACCCATGGAAAAGGTGATTAACCTTTACTATCACCCGGAGAACATAAGGACTTTATTTGCTGATTTTACATTCCCCGGATACTGTTTCAATACGGGTCAATGGGCCGGAACAAGTGGCATACTGAAAAGATCTGATTTTGATGAGCTTGTGACATGGGACCCTACTCCTTCATTGAAGTTCCCCGAAGTGTTCAAACAGGCTGATCAGGGAGTTTTTAACTTTATCATTCATAAGAAGGAGTTAGGGAAAGAGTTGACAGTAGCCAAGGAGCATATTATGATATGGCCGGAAAATGGAAAGGGAGATTTTATTGATCTTAATGCTATAGAAAATAAGTCTGATGCCTTTCCATTCATCATACACTGGGCTGGGATGAAGAAGGACAGACTAAACGACTTCCCGCGGGCCGACATCCTTAATTTCTTCCGGAATTACTATTATTCCATCGTCGGCGACTCCTACAGAAAGTATGATAATTTTTCTTTTCTTGTTCATCGTTTAAAAACTAAAACCGGGTTATTCAGATAATAGGTTATGAGGTTTATTATTCCAAGCTATTCCTTACCTGATAACTTTACCGAGAATGTGGCCTTCACCCTTCGAAACATGGGCCATGAAGTACTGACGGCACCAGTTCCAACGCAGTTGATCGATCAAAGGGTGATGCATCTTATACAGCTGGGATACGAGAAGTTTGCACCTACCTGGTTGCCGCCGCAAGAGAAATGGCTGTTGAAAACCTTTCAGGAGTTCAAGCCAGATGTAATGATCGCAATAACGCATACGGTTAGTGAGGAAACTTTGCTGAAACTGAACAAACACGGTGTGTGCAATATCGTCTGGTGGGGAGATACGCCTGCCAATATGCGTAAACAGGGCTTGTTGTGCAAGGGCTGGGATCATATTTTCGTAAAAGATAAATACGCTGTCTTTAAATTGAAGACGCTGGGCCTGCGCGCTCATTTTTTACCCGAGGCGATGAACCCAGCGTGGCATAAAGTAAATTACAAAACCATCGGGAATGATATTGTTTTTGCAGGGAACACCTATGACTACAGGCATTTTCTGATCAGAAGACTGCTTGATGCAGGGTGTCAGCATATCAAGCTTTACGGTAACCGACCCCCCAGGTGGGCCGACAAGGACATAAAGGAACTTTTCCAGAATAAATTCATTGTGAAGGAAGAAAAATCCCGCGTTTTTGGAGAAGGACTGGCCTGTATCAACTCTACGGCAATGACTGAAGGCAATTCAATTAATTGCAGGGCCTTTGAAATTGCAGGTGCCGGCGGATTGCAGATCATGGAATACCGCCCGGCTATTGAAGATTGTTTTGAGCCGGGAAAGGAGATCGTCACCTATGAATCAATTGAAGAGTTAATGGATAAGATCTCATTTTACAGAAATAATGTTGACGCTTCAAAGTCAATTCGGATGGCAGCCTATGACCGGGTGATTTCATCACATACCTACCAGCACCGGTTGACTACTATTTTACAAACCATCAAGGATTGAGAAACCCCTCGTATTTATTCAGCTGGCTTCATGTGGGGATCTTTGTACTCTCGTTTGTTACAAATGAGGTTGACTACCTGGTTTACGCGAGTACAGTGATTTCAGTGATCATGGTGCTGGAGAAACTGGGCAGGGGAATCGTACTGCGGGAGGTAATCGCATTGTACAATTCCTTTATTTGCCTGTTCATGCCATTGATGGGGTATATCTATTACACAACGAATAATAAGATTGCAGCGTCTTTTGTAAGATTTATGCCCATTTCGAAAGAGACCTATTTTGATCTTGCATTACCAGCAGTTACGGGCTTCATTATTTTCCTCTGCTGGCCGCTGAATAAAGAGAATGCGGATGATGGCGCTTCACTGCAGCGAATTATCGAGAATGCCAAGAAGTCGTTGATCGGCAACGAGAAGATTGGTTTCGTGCTGTTGGGGCTGGGAGTGATGATATCTCTTGTTATCCAGGAGCTGCCGCAATTTCTGCAGTATCTTTTTACCCTGCTGTATTTCTCTTCGTTTGCGGGATTGATGTATATATACTTTACGCCAAAATTGCCCTTTAAGAATACGATCATGATCCTTTTCGGATTATTCATTCTATCCAACTCTTTGAGAAACGGGATGTTCACCATCCTGGCATACATGGGCATGACCTTGTTTTCGTTTTTCTTCCTGAACACCCGTGCGGCCATGTGGAAAAAACTCATTGTTTTTTCATTCAGTGTAGTGGTATTGATCATCATTCAATCCGTAAAGTCCGAATATCGAAGGACTGTGTTAAAAACGAATAAGGAAAATAAAGCTTCTGCATTTGTTGATCTGGCGATGAAGAATCTGAATAGCGCAGGTAGCTTTATTTCACCGGATTTTATGTGGCCCATTTATTATCGGACAAACCAGGGATTTTATGTGGCGCTGGTTCAAAAGTATATTCCCCGTTCAAAGCCCCATGACAAGGGAGAAAAACTGTTTCTTGGAATGGCCTCAGCCTTTGTGCCTCGATTGTTGTGGCCTGATAAGCCAATGGCCGGAGGTATTGCAAACATGAAGTATTATACGGGCTATACCATCAAGGGATATACTACCAATGTGGGTCCCTTGGGGGAGGGTTATGGGAGCTTTGGCGTTACAGGGGCCGTAGTTTTCATGATGTGTTTAGGCGCCTTTATAAGGTTTGCTTATAAGAAGGTGTTTAGTCTGAGTGCTAAGGTACCTCTGCTTGTTTTCTGGTTACCAGTATTATTCTATGAAGTAACCTACTCCGGTGAAAACGATACGCTACAGATCATGAATTCCCTTGTAAAATCTGCATTTTTTGTTTTTCTTATTTATAAAGCGTTCCCTCGGGTCTTAAATCCACAAAGAGTAGTCACGTGAAACTGGCTATTCATGTCCATAGTGCGCAAGGAAGGAAGATTGTAGGCTTCCTGAAAGAATATTTTAATTTTCGTTTTTGTTTTAAGATGATTTATTCAGATACTCAATTGATTTTTATTTTGCCCTGATATGTGTGGAGTAGCAGGACTATACATGACAACCGGGAAACCGGATGTAGCCATTGTAAAGCGAATGACAGCATCTATGTCACATCGGGGACCTGATGCGGACGGATTTTATGCTGACGACTATGTTGCTTTAGGGCATAGGCGGCTTTCTATTATTGATCTTTCTGAATCGGCCAATCAGCCGCTTCCCGATGCTTCCGGCAGGTACATTTTGGTCTTTAACGGGGAGATATATAATTACCAAGAGATTAAGCACGAGTTGAATGATTATCCATTCAAGACTTCGGGTGATAGTGAGGTTATTTTGGCAGCGTTCTCAAAATGGGGTATCAGGTGCGTAAAGAAATTTAAGGGAATGTTTGTATTCGCAATATGGGATAAAATTGATCAGGCTCTAACCATTGTCAGAGACAGGTTCGGCGTTAAGCCGCTATATTATTTTAATGAAAATGGATTATTCCTGTTTGCGTCGGAAATAAGAGCGATCCTAAGCAGCAAACTTGTTCCCTTCCGGATGGATGAAAATGGACTCTATGAGTTTCTTTCATTTCAGTCTGTTGGCTCTCCTCATACGCTTTGTAAAGGTATTCGTCAATTGGAGTCGGGCCATTATATAAGAGTCAGCCATGGCAAAACAGAAGTTTGCTCATATTGGAACGAATTTGAGAAGCATCAGGTAGACTTTCAAGCAGAAAGGGGAAAAGTCCTCAGTACTGTTAGAGATCTGATGTATAAATCAGTCGAACGGAGAATGGTAGCCGATGTCCCAGTGGGGGCATTTCTTTCAGGGGGAATAGACTCAAGTGCTGTAGTAGGCATAATGTCGGAAGTGAGTTCTAGCAGGCCCAATACTTTTAATATATATTTTGATGAAGAGGAGTACGATGAGAGTAAGTTTGCGGAAATAGTGGCTAAAAAGTTCAGAACAAACCATGTGGGAATTCACCTTAAACCCAGTGATTTTCTTGATCAACTTCAGCCGGCACTATCCAGTATGGATACGCCCAGCGGCGATGGGGTAAATACTTATGTTGTATCCAGGGAAATAAGGAAGGCAGGGATGACTGTTGCCCTTTCCGGAATAGGTGGTGACGAACTGTTTGCCGGCTATCCGGTCTTTTTTCAATACCTGAAATTACAAAGATTTAGAAACGCCTGGCCGTATTCCTCAACTATTAGATCAGCAGCCGCGGCTTTAGTAGGGAAAACGAACAATAGGAAACAACGGCTCTCCCAAATTTTAGGTCTGCCATCTGTAGCGATCGAGCAGTTCTACCCGGTTTCAAGAACCATTCTAACTCACAAACAGATCGCGGATTATACAAAACTTGCCTCTCGGGAAACCGCGTTATTTCAGAGCCTTCATGCAGATAGGAAGGAACTTTCAAGGCTTCCTTTGCTAAGTCAGGTCAGTGTCGCAGAGTATAGGGGATACACCCAGCAAACATTATTGAAGGATACTGACCAAATGAGTATGGCCAGTTCGCTTGAAGTTAGAGAGCCTTTTTTTGATCATGACTTGATAGAGTATGTGCTTTCTATAACTGATACAATTAAGTTTCCGCATTATCCAAAACAGCTATTGGTTGAGTCCCTCGGGAGTCTGTTGCCGAAAGAAATAGTACACAGAAAGAAAAAGGGATTCTCGTTTCCCTGGAAGTTCTGGATGAGAAAGGAATTGAGAAACTACTGCACAGAGAGGATCACATCTATTTCTCAGCGCAGTTTTATGAAACAGGGAGTATTAGAAGACCGGTGGGAGAGGTTTGTAAACGGTGATAATAATATCCGGTGGGCTGAACTCTGGATCTTTGTAGTGCTTGAGGAGTGGCTAAGGAATAATGAAACCCGATAGAATAACTTTATTGGTATTTATAGACTGGTTCTTTCCGGGTTATAAGGGAGGAGGGCCAATTGAATCTTGTAAGAATTTGGTTGAATCCCTGATCACCGATTACAATATTTATGTTGTCACGCGTGACGTGGATTTTGGAGACCGCAAGCCATATGCGAATATAGAATCCAATGTCTGGCTAACATTGCCTTCCGGAGTGAAAGTTAAATATCTCTCAGAAAAGAATCTGACGCTGTCAACCATCTTTGCAGTGGTTAGAGAAGTTTCTCCGAATCATATTTACCTGAATAGTATGTTTTCCCGGTTTTTTTCTATTTATCCGCTGCTGCTGAACTTTTTTGGGGTGACAGGTAAGGCAATTCAGATCACACTTGCTCCCAGAGGAATGCTATTGGCGTCTGCACTGAGTAAAAAGAAAATGAAGAAGGAATTTTTTCTGCGATTATCAAAGTTTCTCTATAGCAAAAAGAATGTTCGTTTTCATGCCACTAATGAGGCTGAAAAGCAGGCGGTGGCGCTTATGTATCCAGGGAATAGGATCTTTGTTGCTAATAATCTCCCTTTTTTTGGTCAGTTGCCCTATGTGGGTATCCAAAAACGAAAAGGGGAGTTAAGGCTACTGTACCTGGCAAGAATAGACCCGATCAAGAACCTTATTTTGCTGATCAAGATTCTTAAGCAGGTAAGAGAGAACGTTTTACTGACCATTGCTGGCCCTGTGGAAGATAGAGTCTACTGGGAAGAATGCCTCCAAGAAATGCGTGCCTTGCCTCCAAACGCAAAAGTCGAGATCATTGGGCCCGTGCCTAAGGAGCAGGTAGGGAATATTATTCTTGATCACCATCTATATGTTTTGCTTACCCAAGGTGAAAATTTTGGACACACAATTTTTGAAGCTTTGGTTAATGGGCGCCCTGTTTTGATCAGTGATCAAACACCGTGGCAAAAACTTGAAACACTTGGAATTGGTTTGAGTGCCCGTTTGGAAGATCATGCCAATATAATGGAATATATTTGCCGGGCCATTGATTGGGATCAGGAGGAGTATGATGTTTGCTCTCGGAAGACCTGGAAATATGCTCATGATTATCTTCATGGAGATCTGAACAGAGCTCTGTACTTGGAAATTTTTGTGTAAGGCATGAGTGAAAAAACATTTAGGGTCCTGATAACAGGTGGATCAGGTTTCATCGGGACAAATTTGATCGAGTATTTGCTTAATGCCGGTTATATCGTCATGAATATTGACGTAGAGCCGCCGAAAAAGCAGGAACACGAAGAGTTCTGGTGCAAATTGAGTTTGCTGGACAGAAAAGAGTTGGACAAGAAGATTCTGCAGTTCAGTCCGGAATATGTGGTTCATCTTGCAGCTAGAACGGATCTCTCTGGTAAAACTCTGGCAGATTATGCTGTCAATACTGAGGGAACTATGAATCTGGCTTCGTCACTGGTGGCAGTGTCGGGTCTCAGAAATGTGCTTTTTACTTCTTCTATGTTGGTTTGCGGACCCGGTTATATCCCATCAAGTCAAACGGATTACGCCCCCACCACGGTGTATGGGGAAAGTAAAATGAGAATGGAGCAGCTATTGCGTCAAAGCCAGCTGCCTTTTAGGTGGAGTATAATTAGGCCAACCTCTATCTGGGGACCTTGGTTTGGTACTCCTTATCGAGATTTCTTTGACAGAGTTTTACGGAAAAGAATGTACAATATAGAAAGAGACCTTTCTGCTACTAAAACTTACGGCTTTGTGTTAAATGCGGTTTTTCAAATAGAAAAGCTGCTCTTAAATGATAGAATCTATCAGGAGACTTTTTACATTGGGGATGATCCACCGTTGAATATTAATGATTGGGCAGGCTACATATCTGAAAAGGCGGGATTGAAACAACCTGTTACGTTGCCTTTCCCGATATTAAAGGCTGCCGCAGTGTTGGGAGATCTTTTTGTAATGGTAGGCATCCCCTTTCCATTAACATCATTCCGTCTTAAGAACATGACTACAAATAATGTGTTACCCCTTGACAACTTAGTGGCGGTAACAGGTTCTGCCCCTTACAGTCTGGCCGATGGCGTTGATATTACGCTGGGTTGGATAAAAAATAATCAATAGATATGTATATCCTAGGTTTAAATGTGTACCACGGCGATTCATCTGCTTGTATTTTTAAAGACCAGCAGCTTGTTTGTGCGTTTGAAGAAGAGCGTTTTACAAGAGTGAAACACTGGGCTGGCTTCCCGATTTTAGCTATAAGAGAATGTCTTAAGGAGGCAGGGATCACCATTGAGGATGTGGATCATTTTACTGTATCACGTAATCCACGCGAAAATTTTGAAAGAAAGGTCTTGCATGCATTGAAGTATAAGTTTAATCTTGCTAGCCTTAAGCAAAGGTTCTCAAACACCCTTAAAGCTGGCTCACTTGAAGAGGATTTTGCTGCACATTTTGATCTTCCTGCAAGTTATTTTAAAGGGAAGATTCATAATATCGAACATCATAGATCTCACCTTGCTAGCGCGTTTTTTGTTTCACCGTTTGAGGAGTCGGCTGTTATTTCAATTGATGCTTTTGGTGACTTCTGCTCAACAATGCTCGCTATGGGAAGCGGGAACAAGATAAAGGTTCTGGAGAAAGTGCTATTTCCGCATTCGATAGGTATATTCTACACCGCATTTACTCAGTATCTGGGCTTCCCGTATTATGGAGACGAGTATAAGGTAATGGGACTTGCTCCATATGGCAAGCCTACCTATTTAAAGGAAATGGAGGATATACTGTGTTTGGAAGAAGATGGATTGTTTCATTTAAACCTGGATTATTTTGTACATCATAAACAAGGAATTACTACCAGCATATTCGAGAATAATGATCCTACACCGAGTCTGATCTATTCAGAAAGAATGATCGCAAAGTTTGGTCCCGTAAGGCAAAAGGACGAACCGTTGACGGATCATCATCGTGATCTTGCTTCTTCTGTTCAGCGTCATTGCGAGAATGCGATATTCCATCTTTTAAAACGGTTGCATAAACTTACGGGATCAGATAACGTCAGTATTGCCGGGGGGGTAGCCCAAAATTCCGTTGCCAATGGGAAGATTACTGCCAACACTCCATTTTCAAAAATTTATATTCCACCTGCCGGGCATGATGCAGGTACTTCAATAGGGTCTGCTCTTTTTCATTTGAATCAGATCCTCGACCGACCCAGACCAGAACCCATGTTTAATCCTTACACCGGCTCAAGGTCCACCAACCAGGAAATCGAGAACTTGCTGAAAGCTGAAGGTGTGCCGTTCGAAAAACTGGAGGATCTTGAATTATTTGATAGGGTTACCGATTGCTTAATTGGGGGTGGAGTAGTGGGATGGTTTCAAGGGCGGGCGGAGTTTGGCCCAAGAGCATTAGGACATAGATCTATACTTGCCGATCCCAGGAGAAATGATGTAAAGGAGATCCTCAATTTGAAGATAAAGCGGCGGGAGAGTTTTCGTCCCTTCGCTCCATCTATCCTGATCGATCATGTGAAAGATTTTTTCGAGACTGTAGATTATGTTCCTTTTATGGAGAAGGTTTTTGTTATCAAGCCATCCATGAGGGAAAAGATACCAGCGGTTACACATGTTGATGGCACGGGCAGGCTTCAAACCGTTGATCGTAAAGTTGAACCCAAATACTATAACCTGATCAATCATTTCTTCACTAAGACAGGGATTCCTGTTCTGGTAAATACCTCTTTTAACGAGAACGAACCTATCGTAAACATTCCTAAAGAAGCACTGGATTGTTTCTTGAGAACAAAGATGGATATGTTGGTGCTGGAAAATTACATAATAGAGCGGAGGTAGGGAATGAAGATCACGTATTTCCATAGAAAGATAATCCCGAATTTTCACTTTAGTGTAGAGATCATTTTTAAAGATGTTCGCGCATATCTACCCAAGGATGTGGAATATGACATTGTAACATCCAAATATTACAGCAAAGGGTTTTTCCCGCGTTTGTACAATGTTTTTCAAGCTTTTTTTAAGCAAGGTGAGATCAATCATGTAACAGGAGACATCAACTACATTGGTATTTTTTTGAATGGGAGAAGAACCATTCATACCATGCTAGACAGTGTATTTCTTATCAATAGCAAGGGCATCAAGAAGTTTTTACTACAGCAATTTTGGTTGAAAATTCCTGCCAGGCGTTCGCGTTTTATTACTACTATTTCGGAAGCTTCAAAGAAAGAAATTGTTGCGTTTGCCAATTGTGCTCCTGACAAAGTGAAAGTAATTCCTATCGCGCTGTCTCCGGTGTTTAAGCCCGTGAAACGAGACTATAACTGGGAGCGCCCAAGAATTTTGCTGATTGGGACGGCTCCTAATAAGAATATGGCCAGGATCATAGAGGCGTTGCAGGGGATTGCTTGTACTGTTTCCATGGTTGGAAAATTCATGCCAGAGATCAAAGAGATGCTTCAGCAAAGGCGATTGGAACACAGTTATGAGTCAGGCCTTTCACTTGAAGATATGTATATCAAGTACCAAACTTCAGATATCCTGGTTTTTGCTTCTACCTATGAAGGATTTGGTATGCCAATTATGGAAGCCCAGTCAGTTGGCACCCCTGTGGTGACTAGCAATCTGTCTTCCATGCCGGAGGTTGCAGGAGAAGGAGGGGCTGTTTTTGTAGATCCCTACGAAGTTGGTTCCATCAGGGAAGGGATTTTAAGCATTATAAATGATGAGCCGCTGAGAAATAAGTTAATTGTGCAGGGGTTTAGTAATATAAAGAGATTTGATCCCACACACATTTCAAACATGTATCTCGAATTATACAAGCAAATATGAAAATAGCGATAATAGGAGGTGCCGGTTTTATCGGCATAAATGCAGTATACTATTTTATTGGCCAGGGCGACAATGTAGTAGTAGTTGACAACCTTTCGAGAAAAGGAAGTCGATACAATTTAGAGCAACTTCAATCAAAACATGAGATTCCCTTTCACAATATCGATATTAGAGATAGCGAGGGAATTCTTAAGTTTTTTAAACAGGAACAGGGGTTTGATGCTGTTTTGTTACTCGCCGGGCAGGTGGCCGTGACAACATCCGTAACAGATCCACGGGAAGATTTTGAGATCAATGCACTAGGAACGTTTAACGTGCTGGAGGGTTTACGTTTGAGCGGTCAGAAGCCGCTACTTATTTTCTCCTCTACAAACAAGGTGTATGGTAAAATGAGCGACCTGAGGATCGCCGAAAATCCCACACGATATACTTATGCTGACTTGCCCTCGGGCATATCAGAAAACAGACAGCTTGATTTTTATTCACCTTATGGATGCTCGAAAGGCACGGGGGATCAGTACGTGAGAGATTATTTCAGAATTTTCGATATTCCTACCGTCGTTTTCCGTCAGTCTTGCATATATGGTCCAAATCAGTTTGGTATAGAAGATCAAGGTTGGGTAGCCTGGTTTACTATTGCAACACTTATGGAGAAAGATATCACCGTTTATGGGGATGGAAAACAAATAAGGGATATTCTTTTTGTTGAAGATCTCGTTCATCTTTATAGGAAGGCTATATTGAATAAAGAGAAGTGCGCTGGTGAAGTCTATAATGTAGGCGGGGGACCGTCCTTTACACTTTCTCTTATCGAACTGATCGACAGACTTGAGAGAAGATTTGGCAGGCCCATCGCGAGGAAAACGAGCGATTGGAGACCAGGGGACCAAAAAGTATATATTTCTGATATCACCAAGGTTAGCAAGGATTTAGAATGGAGTCCGTCTACTGATCTTGCAACCGGTATAAACTCCATGGCCGATTGGATTGAGTCTAACAGGGACATTTTAAATTTTTATGTATTTGGAAAGAAGTTGCCGGGAGCCTGAAACGGGAGTATCCATATGAAGATTTCCATCATCACTGCCACCTATAATAGCGCCTCAACAATCAAACATACGCTTCAAAGTGTGAGCGAGCAAGAGCAAAGTCTTGTCGAACATATTATTATTGATGGTGACTCTACTGATGAAACAATGCGCATCGTTTCATCTTTCCCTCATCTTAAAATCAAGATCAGCGAGAGAGATGCGGGCATTTATGATGCAATGAATAAGGGCATTCAAAAAGCATCCGGGGAAATCATTGGAATATTGAATTCCGATGATTTTTATTCGTCTGACCAGGTGCTTTCTGAAGTAGTTTCTGTTTTTGAGCGGACGAATTGCGACGCCCTCTACGGGGATTTGGAGTATGTGGATAAGGACGATATCACGAGAGTTATTCGGTATTGGAAATCCGGCAGCTATAGGTCAGGTGCCTTTAAATGGGGCTGGATGCCGCCTCATCCCACATTTTTCGTAAAAAGGGAGGTATATGAAAAATATGGGCTGTTTAAACTTGGTATGAAAACTGCTGCGGATTACGAATTGATGCTGAGATTTATACATAAAGAGCGAATTAAGTTAGAATACATACCTTCTGTCTTAGTAAAAATGAGGACAGGTGGAGCTAGTAATCGATCATTGCTAAGCCGGTTGCAAGCTAATGAGGATGACAGGACAGCATGGGCAATTAATGGCATCAAACCTTATTGGTTTACTTTATATCTAAAACCATTACGCAAAATTTCACAGTTTATATTTAAATAATTATGTCTAAAGTTGCACTAATCACCGGTATCACCGGCCAGGACGGAGCTTACCTAGCAGAATTACTGCTCGAGAAAGGCTACGTGGTTCATGGAATTAAGAGAAGGAGTTCCTTGTTCAACACGGAGCGGATCGACCATCTCTACCAGGATCCGCATGAGAAAAACGTTCAGATGCACCTGCATTATGGCGACCTGACGGACTCTACCAATCTCATCAGAATAATCCAGGAAACACAGCCGGATGAGATCTACAACCTGGCCGCTATGAGCCATGTTAAGGTGAGCTTTGATACGCCCGAATACACCGCCAATGCTGACGGCATTGGAACACTGAGAATCCTTGAAGCAGTACGCCTGCTGGGTCTCACCAAAAAAACAAAGGTATACCAGGCATCCACCTCTGAGTTGTATGGATTGGTCCAAGCCGTTCCCCAATCGGAAACTACCCCGTTCTATCCGCGCTCGCCTTACGCAGTGGCAAAACTGTACGGATATTGGATCACCGTAAATTATCGCGAGGCATATGGTATGTACGCAGTGAACGGTATCCTGTTCAACCACGAGTCACCCTTGCGCGGCGAAACCTTTGTTACCCGCAAGATCACCCGTGGCGTGGCCAAGATCGCATTGGGTATGCAGGACAAAATTTATCTCGGTAACCTGGATGCTCGCCGCGACTGGGGGCATGCCAAGGACTATGTGGAAGGTATGTGGCGAATCCTGCAGCAGGATGTTCCGGAAGACTTTGTATTGGCGACCGGCGTGACTACTACAGTCAGGGATTTTGTGAAGATGGCTTTTGCTGAAGTGGGTATCAAACTGGAGTTCTCTGGGAAAGACGCAAACGAGAAAGCCGTTGTATCATCCTGCTCAAATCCGGATTACCAGGTGGAAATAGGGAAGGAAGTGGTGTGCGTGGATCCTGCTTATTTCAGGCCCACGGAAGTTGATCTGCTGATCGGAGACCCTACAAAAGCACATACCAAATTGGGCTGGAAACCGAAATACGATCTGCCTATGCTGGTGAGTGAAATGGTACAATGCGATGTTGATCTGTTCAGGAGGGAAAAGCTGTTAAAAGAATCTGGTTTTGAGATCAAGAACCAGTACGAATAATCATAATGGAATTATCTTCTAAAATATTTATTGCGGGGCATCGTGGTATGGTGGGGTCCGCCATCTTGCGCAGGCTGCAGGCAGCCGGTTACTCCAATTTTGTCTTGAGAACCTCTGCTGAACTCGATCTGCGTAACCAGCAACAGGTGAACGATTTTTTCAGGACCGAGACACCGGAGTATGTTTTCCTGGCTGCTGCCAGAGTAGGGGGTATTCTGGCTAACAACGCGTATCGGGCGGATTTTATATACGAGAACATGATGATCCAGAGCAATGTGATCCATGCTTCCTATGTAAACAACGTGAAGAAGTTACTGTTTCTCGGGTCATCTTGCATTTACCCGAAAATGGCTACCCAGCCCATGAAAGAGGAATATCTGCTTACGGGGCTGCTTGAGCATACCAACGAACCTTATGCCGTAGCCAAAATAGCAGGGATCAAGATGTGTGACGCTTATCGCGCACAGTACGGGTGTCATTTTATTTCAGTTATGCCAACCAATCTGTACGGCCCGAACGACAACTATGATCTGCAGAACTCCCATGTGCT
>Ga0315904_10003042_pt1 | contig 25206 bp, 17 predicted proteins | sample LakEriMetagenome_6_FD_203529 | JGI IMG/M metagenome (GOLD analysis project Ga0315904, IMG submission 203529) | Freshwater fungal communities from buoy surface, Lake Erie, Ohio, United States - Buoy 12 MA120 | ecosystem: Environmental > Aquatic > Freshwater > Lake | place: USA: Lake Erie, Ohio... | reverse complement strand
GTTGTGTCGGTTTGATTCTCCATCCCATTTTACTCGGAAACCGAGCTGTCATAACCGCTTCGACCGAAGATATCCTACCCCTCGTCATGAGAACTGCGTTACAATTCCCGATCGATTCCCTGTTCGATCTGCGAGTCCCTTTTTCCCGTCGAGCTCTCCAGCGATTCCGACCATGAGCATGAAACGAATCCTTATTCAATTGGATACTGACCCACAGCCCAGTGTTTTCGATGCCGTCGTGGCTATCGATGCGGGAGTGGATCAATTGCTACAGTATGGAAACGTGAAAGCCGAACAGGTTCGCGATATGGTGCACGGAGCGATGTACACCCGCGGTCCGAGGGATCTGCGAAACACGGCTGTGTTTGTCGGCGGTGCCCATGTCGCCCATGCCGAACAAATCTTCTCGATCGTTCGGGAAACCATGTTCGATCCGTTCCGCGTGTCGGTCATGCTCGATTGCAACGGAGCCAACAGCACGGCGGCGGCTGCGGTGCTCAGCGCGGCCAGGCACGTCGAACTCGAAGGAGCAACGGCGCTGGTGTTGGCCGCGACCGGCCCCGTCGGCCAGCGGGTTTGCCGAATCCTGGCCAACGAGAAGTGCCGGGTCTTCGTTTCCTCCCGGACGTTGGATCGCTCCCAGGAAACGGTCGATCGATTGGTCGAGGAGGGGAGTGTCTCCAGTCGATTGATCGCCATGGCAACACATGACCAGGCTTGGTTCGACAAAGCCCTGCAGGAAGCCGACGTGATCTTCGCCTGCGGCGCCGCCGGAATTCGGCTCCTCACCCAGGAACAATTGCAGCAAGCCAAACGGGTCCGCGTCGCAGTCGATCTCAACGCCGTTCCCCCCTTGGGAATCGACGGTCTGAACATGACCGATGCAGGTGTCGAACGGGGAGGTCGCATCGATTACGGGGCACTCGGGATCGGCCGACTGAAAATGAAGATCCACAAGGCGTCCATCGCCGCCCTCTTCGAAAGCAATGAAAAATCGATGGATAGCCAGGAAATGATGTCCGTGGGCCGCGACATTCTGGCCCGGGAAGGCCAGTAGGGTAGCCAACAGCTTGATTTGACAGCCCCCGGCGATCCAATAAGATAGAGGATGTCGACGCAAAGCTTCGGCATTTGGTTTGCCCTGCCCCCAATCCCCTCTGGGATCCACTCATGTTTGGACTAGGCACCACCGAATTGGTAATCCTCCTGGTTGTTGCCATCCTGTATTTTGGAAGCAAGTATCTCCCGCCCACCCACTCTCCCCTCTAGGATTTACTCATGTTTGGACTAGGCACCACCGAATTGTTGATCTTTCTGGTTGTAGCTATGCTTTTGTTCGGTAGCGCGAGGCTCCCATCCTTGATGCGCAATCTGGGGCGTAGTGCTGTCGAATTCAAAAAGGGGATGCGAGACGACGACGACAATCCCGTTGCGGACTCGAACAAGCCGTAAACTGGAAAAGGTCCTTGCACGATGTTTGGTGGTATTGGTACGCCTGAATTGGTCGCCTTTGGAATCCTGGCCCTGATGCTCTTTGGCGCACGGCTCCCCGAGGTGGCACGCAACTTGGGAAGCACCTACCGCGGCCTGAAGAAGAACGTCGATGAATTCAAGCGGGAGTTCCAGGCCGTCGAAACTTACGAGCCCAAGCCGCGATTGACTCATCAGGCCGACGATTCCCCACCCGTCGAAGACGACGCTCCCCGCTTCTCTCCCCCACCTCAGCAGGATAACTGATCCGTTCGATCGGTCCGATCGGTCCGATCCGTCTCATCGGTCTGATCCGTTGGTTAAGTCTACCAGCAGGATTGCGGCTTTCTTTCTATTGCCTTGCCGACAGGCTATACTTTCCCTGCGGATTCCGCTTGGGGCAATTGCGCCCGGACGGAACCTGACGTACTTTATTGAAAACCAACTTCCCTGCTTGTTCTCGGAGTCTCCGATGAAAGTCACCCTGTTCCCCTGTCTCGCGCTGGCTCTGGGATTCGCTGCCGGTGCCGCCATCGCTGTGGAAAACGTACGACTTGGCGACCCAGGTTTGACCTCTGGCATCCCCGGTACTGGGCCCCTCAAAGTCGCTGACATCAAAAAATTCCTAAACGACCCGGCCAACCACGCGGAACTTTCGGTCGAATTGCCCGATGGACTGGCTGCAGGCAAAGAAGCCGTTTACATCCCGGCTGACAACCCGCTGACCCGCGCCAAGATCGAACTCGGGCGACAACTGTACTTCGATCGCCGCCTTTCGGTCGACGCGACGGTGAGCTGCGCGGATTGCCACTCCCCTGCGGCAGGCTACGGTGCGAATACGCAGTTCGGCGTTGGTGTCAAAGGCCAAACCGGCAATCGCAATTCCCCCACCTCGTTCAACCGGATCCTGAGCAAGGCCCAATTCTGGGATGGCCGCGCCAAGAGTCTCGAGGAACAGGCGGTCGGTCCGATCGCCAATCCCATCGAAATGGGCAACACCCATGCTGCCGTGGTCAAGTTCGTGGCTGCCAATGAAGGCTACCGAATCCAATTTGAAAAGGTGTTCGGCGGTGCTCCAACGATCGATCACGTGGGCAAAGCCATCGCGGCCTTCGAGCGAACCATCGTCACTGGCTCGAGTCCCTACGATTACTACGAACCCCTTCGCAAGTTCGAAGAAGCGTTCAAGGAAGAGCTGGAAGACATCGACAGCTTTAAAAGCGATAATCCCGAGAACTACGACAAGTACGTCGCCCTGAAGAAAGTCAGCGATTCCCATCCGATGAGCGAATCCGCCAAACGTGGCCGCGATTTGTTCTTCAGCACCAAGTCCAACTGCTCCGCATGCCATGTCGGCGCCAACTTCTCCGACGAGTTGTATCATAACCTCGGAGTTGGGATGACCGCCAAGGAACCGGATCTCGGTCGCTTCAACCAAACCAAACTGGAGAAGGACAAGGGCGCATTCAAGACGCCAACGCTTCGAAACGTGGAACTGAACGCTCCCTACATGCACGACGGAAGCCAACAGACTCTCGAGGAAGTGGTCGAATGGTACGACAAGGGCGGTCACCCGAATCCGTACCTCAGCGACAAGATCAAGAAGTTGGACCTGACCGAGCAGGACAAAGCGGACCTCGTCGCCTTCATGAAGGCCCTCACCGGTCCGCTTCCCAAAGTGACCGAAGCACGTCTGCCCGAGTAGACCGATCGATCAGGTACTTGGCTGAACAACTGCGGCGATTCTATCTCGGGATCGTCGCAGTGCTATTTTCGCGAGCGATCTCTTGGTAGACGGGCAGATAGCGGTAGTAGACCTCGAGGCACATGCAAGCCATGGCCGTCGAGTAAACGCGTCCGCCGTAGGAACCCCACACGCACGTCGGGTGCCATGAGCCCGCATCGGGCCCTTGGACCATCTGCGAACCACACAACTGCTGCTTCATCGCATCGTTCCAGCGATCCCAAGCTGCTTGGCTCGCTGACGGGATGCTTGGGCTCTGGGAAAGCGAGTGTTGGCTGCGCAACTGAAACATCGTCAGTGCGGCGTAGTACCAGTAATAGAGGTTCTCTTGGCTGCGACCGGGAAGATTGGCGAGAACCATATCGCGCGTTTCCTGGGCAGCGTTGGCGGAGATTGGAAGCTCGAGCATGCATCGCATCGCCATCGCTTCGGCCGTCATCGCGGGAGTCGCGGCAGCGATCAAAGGACGCACTCCCGGCGAGGTATTGCGATAGACCGCCAGACCGCCATGCCTGCCCGTGCTCACCGAATCCAGAAAGCGTTGCAGCCCAAGTCGGCTCGATCCGGGAATCGTGATAGCGCCGCTTTTGGTAGCGCTGTTGAGGAACATCGCCTGCCAACCAAATTGGCTCGTGTCGCCGGGGTCATCGCTCGCGAAATCGTACCGCCAGCCGCCGGTTCGCGGATTCATGGCTTGCAGTGAATAAGCCGCTGCGGACTGCAACGGGCGCAGCAGTTCTGCGTCCTGGGTCATGGCGTACGCTTCCGCGATCGCAAGGCCTGCCATGCCGTGGCTGTACATCCTGGCGTAGCGAACCGTCGGTTCTTTACCTACCTGCGAGCGCCCAGACAAGTCGCCGGAAGGGAACTGCTGAGCGACGAGAAACTGCAGTCCTTGACGGACGGTGTGGGCGTATGCACCTTCGCAGTGGGTGTGGCCGGCGCCGAGGAAGGCGAGGAGAGCCAACCCGGTCATGGCTGTGTCCGCGCGAAGACCTGCGTTGGCGCGATACTGCCCCTCGGGTTGGGCGGCTGCGCCGCGTGGATCGCTTCCCGCCCCGTATCGCTGGGCGTTCCAAGATCCGTCGGGCGATTGGGCGCGTGCCAACCAAGTCAACGCGTTCTCAACCGCAGTTTCGGTCTGAGCATCTCCACCGACACTGGCGGCGTAATGCGCTCGATCGGGAGCCATGCGCATCCGATACAAGGTCGGGATCGCTGCAAGTGATGCCGCACTGCGCACTGGAGGTGAAGGGAGCGGTACCGCCGCGGGTGGCGTCGCCGCCGACGGTGCAGCAGGCAGTTTCGGATCGATCGGCAAATCCGCCATGCTCAGCAATTCGGCTTCGGACCGAGCCTCGGGAATACTCAACAGTCCTTCGATCGCGTTGCTTGCGTCTGCGTTCCTCGCGCTAGAGCTCGGCGGTTCCTGCGGTAACTTCGGCGCATCGACTTGTTCAGAAGTCGAAGGGGAACTCGCCAGTTCCCACGGTTGTGCGGTTGGGGTGGGCTGTTCGTGGGCCGTTGGCTGGGTCGCGGGGGAGCCTTCTTCGAGTGGATCCTCAGGCGATGGCGCAGCGGTCGCGGGTTCCTCGGTCATTCCTTGCCAAGCGAATGTCGCAGGCGGCTCGCTTGTCTGGTGTATTCCTCCGTCCGAACCGGGTCCGAAGCCGGGCGAAACAATGCGAGTGCCATACGCATACATCAGAAGCCAGATATGCGCGAGCACTGCGATCCCAACGCATTTTGCGAGCGGTTTGGTCTGTCCCCACCGGGTCCAGGAGGCGACCAGCAGACTGATTGCGATGACGGCAAAGACGACCCCTAGAACAATGGCCCATGCGCGGCTGGCGGTCGGGGCTCCAATCGCTGCGATCCACCCTCCTCCGGCAATCCATTCAACGATGAGTCCCGTGATGAGCATGATCGTCACCGGATCGGAGCGTTGGGCATGCGCGAAGCGGTCATCGTCCAAGCAACATTTTTTACTCCCGCGCGACTAATCGCTTCCATAACCTGCGACGCCTGCATGACCGAGCCTCCGGCGTCGGCTCGCAGTTGGACCCGTACGTCGGGATAATCGCGGACGGCTGGGACCAGGACTCTGGTCAGTTGCTCCGAGGTCAATCGTTGCCCTTCCAGTTCGATGGTTCCGTCCGAATACATCGTGACTACTTTGGCCATGGGCTGTGCCGCCATCGATGTGGGGGAGGAGGATTTCGGAAGAGTCAACTGAATCTGGTGTTCGCTCTCCGAGAATCGGGTGCCGACCATGAAGAAAATGATCAGCAGGAACAGCACGTCGATCATGCTGGTCAAATTGATGGCGGGTAGCTCTTCCGAACTGGTCTTGAGAGGCATCGATTACCATTCCTCCCGGATCAAGCTGCCTTGCGCGATCGACCGCGAGAACGTCCAACGTCGTTCTCTTGCAACCCTTCGGCGCTGACCACATCGACCAATCGCTGCCCGTGGTGATCCATTTCCATGATCAAACGGTCGATGTGCCCGACGAAGTAGACGTACATTGCGTACGCGGGAATCGCAACCAGCAAACCCGCGGCCGTGGTCAGCAGCGCCTGGCTGATTCCTCCCGCGAGCATCTCCGGCCGGCCCATGGCTTGGGAGTTGGAAATATCGTTGAAGGATTGGATCATTCCCATGACCGTTCCCAGCAATCCCAGCAGCGGAGCGACGTTGCTGATCGCGCTCAGGAGCCGCATGTATTTCCGGAGTTGGTTGCTCTCCCGTTCACCGGCGTCGAGCACGGCTTGTTCCACTTCGACCGAGGGGCGGCCATAGCGCTTCAAGGCCGCTGTCATGATCTTCGACATCGGATTCGGGTTCTTTTCGCATAACTCGATTCCCTCCTCGCGATCGATCTGCTGCTGTTGTAATTGTTCGATCAGACGATTGACAAAGGGTCTGGGAATAACCCGTCCTCGTCGCAAATGGATCAATCGTTCAAACGAAAAGACCATCAGTGCAAAGGAGCACAGAGCGATCGGGTACATCATCAACCCGCCGTCGTGAAAGATCTGCAGCAGGTTGCGGACCGGAATTTTTCCGTCGGTGTTCGCTGGGTCTGCGGAGCCGTCCGGCCGCGCGCTAGAGACGGCAACTCCGCTGGTAACATTCGGATTGCTGGTATTGGGCAAGCCTGCGATTCGCGGGTCCATGCGGCTGGAGTTGCCGTAGTTCACATTGCCGGCGGGAGCATTGAACGCACCGTTGTTAGGTGGCAATCCGTTGTTGGGTGGCAATCCGTTGCTGGGAGGCAGACCATTGAGAGGCTGTGGGCTTGGTCGCCAACCGTTCCCTTGTCCGAGCGCTGTCGGCGCGTACGCCAAGAACAGCACGGCGATCCAGCCGCACCAGGCGCATCGAACTGCGGACAAGCAGACTTGAGTTTTCATCGTTGTTTCACGACGGGAGTGTCGTTCAGGGTACGGGCTGTCGATTGCCGCGGCGCATCGGATGATCCCAAGGAGTCGAGTCTTTGCTGGGCGATTTCGCCAAACGGACCGTCGGCGTACCTGTCCATTAAGGTTTGGTACGCCTCGCGAGCCGCCGGCACATCGCGCAGCAATTCGTGGCACTGACCGATCTGCATCCACGCCGCAGACTGCCAGTAGGAACTGCTCCCGGTTTCCAAGACGCTTTCGTAAGCCTGCAATGCCTCGGCATACCGCCGCTGCATCAAGAACGTTTCCCCCATCATCCATCGCGAGCGAGCCGCGAGTTCCAGTGAACGGACGGTCGGCTCCCTGGCGATGCGGTCGAGGAGTTGTCTGGCTTCGTCGAATCCCGCCTTGGAAATCAAACAACGCGCCTTGAGATAATCGACATCATCCCTACAGTCGCATTCGGGAAACTGGGCTTGAATTCTCGAAACGATCGCTTCCGCCTCTATCCAATTCTGTCTCAATGCTTGCATTTCAGCTTGATGAAGCCAAACGCGAGCGAGCCAGGAAGGTAGCTCGGCGGTGGAATCCTTATACCGGCCGGCGAGGAACTCCCAGTGCTCGTTGGCTTCGTCCCAGCGTTGCGACTGCATGAGAGCTTCGCCGAGCTCGAACCGGATTGCGGTCTCTAGCCCGACGTCCTCCCCAACGTACTCCAACGCCACGGTGAGATCGTCGACGGCCGATGCGGGGAGCCCCAGTTTCAGGTGGGCTTGTCCGCGCGCCAGGCGAGCATGGGGAATCCAGGCCGGGGCGCAACCCATCGCGATCGCTTCATCGAGGCGTTCTTTGGCTTGCTGCCACGCTCCGCGTTCGATCGCTCGCCGCGCGATGTGGACCCGAGCCTCAATGGTGACAGGATGCTTCGGATCGCGCTGGACGATGTGGATCAAAACCGCCTCGCCGTCTTCCTCCTCTCGAGCTTCCAAAAGCGCCAAGGCCAATTCGTAGGCGAGTTGCAAATCGGTTCGACCGGACAGAGCCCATGCCACCGCTGGCTGCAACGCCTTGGCAAAGGCGGCGGCGTCCTGCCGAGCTTTTGCGATGTCCCCCCGCAGAAGCGCAGCCTTGGCTCGCCAATGATCGTTCATTGCCAAGGACTCGAGTTGGGCAATCGACTCCTCGCTCGCGTCCCATTCCGCGAGTTGAATGTGGGTTTTCGCGATGGAACTGACGAGCTCACACCGAAGCTCGGACCCGTCGGGACTGGCATCCAACGCCTGTTGAAAACAGTCCTTGGCTTTCCCCCAATCCTGATGACGGTCCTGAGCCAAGAGCCCTCGTTCGTACCAAGCATTCGCGATGGAAACCTTCTGCGCGGGCCATGCAAAATCCTGGGATCGCTCGCTATCGGCCAGTTCTAGCAGCGCAGCGAGCCTCGACTCCGCGGACTCCCATTGCTGCCGCTGGCGTTCGGTCTGGGCCAGCAGCAAATGCATGTTGCCAATCCACGCATCCCAAGACGACGGGGATGGCCGATTGGCGTGACGAAGTCGATCCTGCAGCAGTTTGGCTTCGCGCAGCCAAGCCTGCATGGACTCGTGGCAGCTGCGATCCCCGCGTTTCCATTCGGCGAGGGTCGCATAGTAGTTCGATTCCAATGCCAACGGCGATCCCGAGCACTGCTTGCTGACCTCGCGGAACTGCTCCGATGCCTTTTCCCAATCTTCGCTAGCGAACGCATCGCGTCCTTGGACAAAGGACCGAACGAGCAACTGCTTCGCCTCCTCCGAATCCGGAGGCTGGGCACGTACCAACAAACCAGGAAGCACAACGGCTGCGCACCACACCAGGAGTGGTGCGGTGCGAACTGTTTTGCTTGCTATGTGGGCTCGCACGAACATCGATATCATCCGGACAGGAATGGACGACGATTTCTCGAATCCTAGGAATTAGAAAATCGCGAGTCCGGAATCAAGGCAAACTGGGCGAAATACCGCCATGAAGGGACACAGCCGACAAAAGTGAGCCTGCGGCGCTAGCCTAGTTCGTTCGCAGTGCAAAGATCGGCTAGCGCCTCAGGCTCATGGAAACGAAAATTAACTTTTGTCGGCTGAGTCTGAAGGGGCTTGAGTTGTGGAGCCAAGCTTTGCTACAAGCAAGGGTGAGTGAGAGGGAATCGAGGAGCGAGGATCTGGGAATCCATGATGGTTCGTGCCAAGACCGTCGAGAACGATGGCCGGATCAATGCGTTTAGATCGCGTTGGTGGACGCGGTGCGCGCTGGGTTTGCTTGTAGGACTGGTTGTTTACATGAGCGGCGGATGCCGGGCGTTTCGCGTCGATGGGACGAACAAATCTTTGGTCACGGCCCGTCAATTATCGCTTCGCGGCGCGGATGCGCTTCAGCGATCACGAACTCAAGATGCGGAGCTACTCTTCTCGCAGGCGCTCGCGCTCTCGCCGTTGGATGAGCGGGCTCAGTGGGGGTACGCCATGACGCTGTGGGAGCGTGGAGACAAACAGCAGGCGACTCAGCATATGAGTGAAGCGTTGCGACTGTCGGGGCGAAATCCGGAATACGCGATTCAATTAGGTGAAATGTATCAAGAGATTGGGGACCACGCGGCCGCGAAGAAACTCGCATTGGATGTCCTCTCAGGCAATCGGAATCATGCCCGAGCTTGGGCGCTCCTGGGGGATACGCACCAATCGGTGGGCGAGTGGGCGGACTCGTTGGAGTGCTACCATCGAGCTTTGCTGATTCGCAGCGATTACCCAAAGGTTCAATTGGCGATTGCGGAGATCTATCGCAAGCAGGGGAAACCGGAGCGGGCCTTGGCGACCTTGGACCGCATGGTGGATCTGCACGGATCGGTGCGAGACAACCCGGAGCACATGCTGTTTCGAGGCCTCGTGTTCGCAGATCTCAATCGACCTCAAGAGGCGGCATCCTTGCTCGCCAAGGCTGCCGAGCAGTTGCCTACCGACCAACTTGCTCGTCACTTGGAAATCGTCGAGGTCCAGCATCGCATGGGAGAATTCGTCCAGGCTCGGATCACTCTCGGGCGATTGGCAGCCACGCACTCCCAAGATTCGCGGGTTCTGGCTGCCAAGACGCAATTGGATCAAGCGTTTGCGGCGATGGCTCAAGGGGACGAATCTCGGGGATTGGGAGGCGTTACCGAACCCGGTCGCGGAGTTGCGGCCCGCCCTGTTTCCGGACAACCCCTTTTGCGGTGAGCGATGGCGGATCCACGTGGAAGCGGGGATCCCAACGCGAATTCTCAAATGGCCGCGAATTGGTATTATTTTCGTCAGGAAGCCCGTCGCAGGTGACGCGATGCACCAGCCTTCCGGCCGATTCCGTCAACAAGCCCCGCAGAAAACGGTTTGATCCGATGCCATTGATTGTTCAGAAGTTTGGAGGCACCAGCGTTGCGACACCGGAAAAAATACAGTCGGCAGCCCGCAAGGCGATCCGCGCGCAACAGGAAGGAAACCAGGTCGTTGTCGTCGTGAGCGCCATGGGGCATGAGACGGACCACTTGATCGATCTGGCGAAACAAATCAACGACGAGCCCCCCGCTCGCGAAATGGACATGCTGCTCAGCACGGGCGAACAGGTCAGCGTGGCGCTCATGGCGATGGCGATCCATCGCTTCGGATATCGCGCGATTTCGCTGACCGGCGCTCAGATGGGGATTCGGACCGACAACTCGTTCACCAAAGCCCGCATCAAGACAATTTCCACCGAACGGATCCGAAAGCTGCTCGATGCCGGCAACATCGTCATTGCGGCCGGATTCCAGGGAGTCGATGACGACTACAATATCACGACTCTCGGCCGGGGCGGGAGCGATACCACCGCCGTCGCGCTCGCCGCCGTTCTCGGCGCCGATGCGTGTGAAATCTATACCGATGTCGATGGCGTCTACACAACCGATCCGCGGTTGTTGCCCGAAGCGCGGCAAATGGATCTGATCAGTTACGACGAAATGCTCGAACTGGCGAGCCTGGGCGCGAGTGTGATGCACAATCGCTCGATCGAGTTCGCCAAAAAGTTCGGTGTTCCCATCCGCGTTCGGAGCAGTTTCTCCGATGCGCCGGGATCCATGATCGTTTCCTTGCCAGAATCCAACACGGTTCCGGTCAGCGGCGCGGCGTTGACGCGCGAGGAAGCTCGCATCACCGTCCAAGGAGTCCCCGACTCGCCCGGCATGAGTTACGAAATCTTTCGACGCCTCGCCGATCGCAAAATCACCGTCGACATGATCGTGCAGAACATCGGCATGGAGGACCGAGCGGACATCTCCTTCACCATTCCCAACCACGAACTCAAGGAAGCCCTGCGGGCGATCGAAGAAGGAGTGAAAGTGACCGGAGCGACCGGCTACACATACGACGACGCAGTCGCTAAGGTTTCCGTCGTCGGCCTGGGAATGGCAAACCAAACCGGGGTTGCGGAGAAAATGTTTTCGTCGCTGGCTAACGCGGGGATCAATATCCAAATGATCACCACCAGCGAAATCAAAATCAGTTGCCTGGTGCAGCGTTCCGAAGCGACCGCCGCACTGCGAGCGGTGCATCAAGCCTTCTCGCTTCATGTCAAGCCCGCCGATGCCAATCAATGGCGAATCGGGCAGTCGATTTCCGGCAGCCAAAGCGCCAGCGAAATCGTCGATCGCTTGAGCAAATCCAATCTCGAACAATTGACGCTCCTGGACATCTCCTTGCTCGGCGACCAGGCTCGCGTGACATTGACCGGTGTCCCCGACACGCCCGGTCTAGCCGAAAAAGTATTTCGCGAAGTCGCCGAAGTCGGCGTATTTGTCGACATGATCATCCAAAGCTGCGATGGCTATCTTGGCGAGACGAGTATCTCTTTCACCGTGCCCGAAGAACAAATGCCGCTCAGTTTGGATGTGCTAGGCAAGACGGGATACAACTTCCGCAAAATCGGCGGATCGACCGACATCGCCAAACTCTCGGTCAGCGGCATTGGTTTGCGGAGCCATACCAGCGTCGCTATCGCCATGTTCAAGGCCCTCGCCGATGAGGGGATCAATGTATTGATGATCAACACCAGCGAACTGCGAGTGAACGTTGTGATCGAAGGCAAGGATGGTCAGCGCGGTCTGGCAGCGCTGCAAAAAACATTCGCCGGAGCGTTGGTGTAATGGCCGCCAGGATCCCACGTCCCGATTTCATGTACTTTGACCTGGGCAACGTCCTCCTCTTTTTCGACCATGGGTTGGCCATGCGCTCCATGGCAAAAATCGCCGGCGTCGCTCCGGAACGGATGCGATCGGTCGTCATGGATTCTCCCTTGCAAATCCAATACGAAACCGGCTTGATCACCGGCGAAGAATTCATCGAACGGATCGCTGGGAGTTTGGGGATCTCGCTCGACACGCGTGAAATGCTTCAAGCAGCCGCGGATATGTTCATTCCCAACCATCAAATTGTTCCCGTGTTGGAATATGTCAAGCGAGCCGGAATTCCGATCGGGCTCCTGTCGAACACATGCCAAGCCCATTGGGAATGGATCGTCGAGCAGCGTTATGCGAGCGTCGTCGACCATTTCGGACCGATCGTCCTTTCGTACGAAGCCAAGAGCATGAAACCCGATCCCCTCATTTACCGTGTGGCAGAATCGCAAGCAGGCTGTCCCCCGGAAAAGATCTTCTTCGTCGACGATCGTCACGACAACATCGAGGGGGCCCGCAATGCGGGCTGGATCGCCGAACCGTTCACCAGTGCAGATCGGCTCATGGAACAGATCAAGCACTGGGAGGTTCGATAGAGGACCGTTTCACCGAGGGGCTCGCTTGGATCGCCGCGACGGCGTTGCAACTCCCTGGAGTTGGATTGGTTGAAGATCTTGGTTTTTCTTCCGATGGTAGACAACCGCTGCAAAGGCAGCAGCGAGCAAGGAACCAGTCGCCTTCCATCCGTTCGACGCGTAGTTCGACGAGGGCACTGCAGATGGAGATCCGATTTCCTCGCTTTGGGCCACCAACTCGAGGACCGCTTGCCGTTTGCTGGCCAAATCACTCGATTCCGTGTCTTCCGAGAACGGGGAGGTTGATTGGACCACACCGAACAGAAGAGACCACGATCGTGGTGCTGAGGGTAGTGCATCTTCGGGCATCGCAACGTTCGGGAAGGATTTTGCGAACAGTTCGTTGCGGCTGATTTCGAGCCACGATCCTTCCGGCGTTTGTTCCACGTCGGGTCGGTTCGCGATCTGTGATTTTCCAGCAACGCTTTCGGTGGGACGATCGCTGGATAGATCGAGCGATTGCAGGCGCGATTTGTCGATGCTGCGGGCGCTGGTATTATACGTTGCAGAGATCAGGGGAGATTGGGTCATAAACGCATCGTCGACCGACCTCGCACGCAGAAATGGCGTGGAGGAACGCGGGGTTGCTGCGATGTCCGATAATCTCTCTGGACTCGAAAAGCCTTGCTGTTGGCCGGCAAGCAAACCGCTCGGCATCGATGCGGCAATCGAAAGACCATCCCCAACCATCGATGCGGGAACCGCCATGGCCTCCGACGATTTCACAGCATGACTCGAATTGGTGGTTGCCAACGGGTGCGTCACCGTACTCGAAGAGTGCGTCTGCATTGCGATGGAATCCTGCGAGGTCGATGCCGCGGGGACGACTGACGAGGATGGTATTAGCACATGAAGATTGGAAAGCGTGTTCGAATTCGCTATCCCCGAGCTTTCTCCTTCGCCCGCCGAGGAAAAGTGCGATGGAGCGATGAAGGTCGTGGTCTCATGCTGTGGAGCAACCGTGACCGCTGCGAGGTTTCCCGCGAAGACGATGCGGTTTTCCAAGCATTCGACCCGCAGCGAGCGAAAATTCTGGGATGGTTTCATGGTTGCATTTGCCGTTTCTAAAGCGAATCCAGTTGCGCTTCGTAGTACTTCAATCGTTCGCGATACCGCTGGGCAGAGGGAGCTATTGCCAGCGCAGTCTTTTGGAAATGGATCGATTTCTCAAACGCTTGCCGTGCGGAATCTCGGTCGCCGAGAGAGCGGTCCAACTCCCCGGTCTGGCTCAGGATGCTGGCCAGGATATCTTGGGCTTTGTGGTCTTCGGGAGACGATCGGACAATACGGTCTTGGACTTCGTAGGCCCGTTCCAAAGTTAACGATGCCTGTCGGGTATCCCCTGAGGCTGCATAGGCGAGGCCGAGGTAGCTGTAATTGATGGCCAACTGTTGCTGCAGCGACGGATCGTCCGGCCAGAGGGGCGAGAGCCGACGAACAACGCTTACCGCTTGCTCGAACGCTTCGACGGATTCCCGTTTTTTCCCTTGCTCGCTGCGAGCCGAGCCCAGGATTGCGAGGGCGCGAGACTTGTCCATCGACAACTTGACATTGTTAGGTTGCTGCTCGAGTTGTCTGGAGAGGATTTGAATCGATCGCTCAGCGCTCTGGACCGCTTGATCGGGCCATTGCGAGACCAACGTGTTCGCCAGGTTGAGTTGGGCAAACGCCATGCGGTTGCCGTCAGGCTCCACCTCGTTCAATCGATCGATCGCTTGCTGGAAAAACTTCGAGGCTTCTCGAGGTGAATCCATCTCCGCGAGGAGCAGACCGAGGTTGTTTTCGGTCGTTGCCAAAGCCAGGCGAACGTCGAGTTCAGAGTCTGCCGAAAGCGCTCTCTGCCGTTCCATCGCGCGCAGAAACAACGCGGTTGCCTCCTCGGGTTGGCCTGAGGCTTGCAATGCCCTGGCCAGATTGTTCTCGCAAACCGATCGCTTCAGAATCAGTGCATCGCTTCCAGGAGATGCGATCATCAATGCTTCGAGGAGATCATCGGCAGCCTGGAACGCGGCGATCGACTTGGAGATGTTTCCTGTCTCCAGCAAAAGCGAGCCGATCTTTTCGTGGGTCGACGCCAAGTCCTGCCGCAAACTGGGATCATCGACCGACTCGGACACGAAGTTTTCGTAGTAGGTGAGCGTTTCCTCAAGCAATTGCTTGCGGACCAGGATCGCGGAGGGAACATCCGCCAACAACTCGGCAACCTTGGACCCAAGGCGATCGACGGCATCGCGTGCAAGCTGTGCGCTTTGCCGAGCTCGCTCGCGATGAATGTCAGATTCCCGTTTTTGAGCCAGAATGATGGATGACACGAATACGGAACCGGTTGTCAACAGCATGCCGAACAGCATGGCTACCGCAACGAGCTTTCGATGCTTCGAACTCCACCGCGCGATTCGATCCAGGGGAGTTGGTGGCCGGGCGACCGTTCGCTCACCTCGCAGAACCCGTTGCAAGTCCTCTGCGAATAAACGCACCGATTCGTAACGATGCTCCGGCAACTCAGCAGTGGCCTTCTCCAGCACGGTCCGCAAATCCGCGGGGGCACTGCTTAGCCTCGAGATGATCGTCACGCGGTTCGGGACCATTGCATTCGATTCGGCAAACGAATCTTGATCGAGTTGGGAGTCGGGCATGCACGTGAGCAATTCCCGAAGCGTCACGCCGAGCGAATAAACATCGCTTCGCCCGTCGACCAACGCGGATTTGCCCGCAGCCTGCTCGGGACTCATGTATTTGACCGTCCCCAGGACATCTCCTGTCTGGGTCAATGACACATCGTGGGGAACACGAGCCAACCCGAAATCCGAAAGCCAAACCTTGCCGGTTCGATCGAGCAGCAAATTGGATGGTTTGACGTCGCGGTGAACAACACCAGCATCGTGGGCGGCTTGCAACCCGTCGGCAGCTTGAATTCCCCAGTCAACGATGGTGCGCCAATCCACATCCTGGCTGCTTTGGGCTGCTCGGGTATTCGGTTCGGACGAGAAACGCATCCATCGATCGAGCGACTGGCCTTCGATCCATTGCATGGCAAAATAGTGGATGCCATCCTCGAATCCAAATGCGTACACCGGCACGATGTTGGGGTGATTCAAACTTGCGGCGTACTCGGCTTCGTTCTGGAATCGCCGAATCTGACTAGCGTTCATTGCGCTGATGAAGGGTAGCAGTTTGATGGCTACTGTTCGTTTCAGCGAACGCTGCGTCGCGCGATATACCACTCCCATGCCGCCGCGGCCCAGTTCTTCGTGGAGGTCAAAATCCCCCAAGCGACGAGAATTCGGAAACAGATTTCCAGAGTCCGATGCCGACGCGATCGTCGACAGACCGAGTGTCACCTTGGAATCCCATCCGGTTGCCATCGTGTGCAGAGCTACCAAACTAGCAACACCTTCGGCCAACGCTTCCGTCAAGTCGGGATCGTCTTGCGCGAGTTGTTCGACCGACGGGGGTAATCCGGACTCGAGACCGACCAGATACCGCTCCAGCAACTCTCCCAATCGAACACGCTGGTCTGGCGACAGGTTGCCGCAAGCGATCGAACTAAGGGTGGAGTTGCCGGTCTCTGATTTCATGGAATGCATCAATCGATCGGAAGACATGTACCTCGGAACTTCTCGATCGCACGTAGCCACAGCATACGAACATTGGTCGGCTTGCGTCCCATTCGCGAAGCCACTTCGTCGAAGGATAGCCCCTGGAGATTCCGATAGATGATCACATCTCGGTATTCGGGCTTGAGCTTGGACAATTGCTGGAGCAACTTCGTCGCCGCCTCCCCCCGTCCAAAAATCTCACTAGGCGTGGAATCGCGACCTGAAATCGTGTTGATCCAGAGTTGGCCCGCGTCGGACATGTCGGTCGAGGCGTGCTGGGGTGCTTCGCGTCGGATGTCTCGCTTCCGGGCTTTGACATGCGTTTCGATGGCGTGGCCGATGCAGTGGACCAGAATTTTTCGAAGCCAACCCATGAACTCCCGCTCGGTGTATCCCCTAAAATCGGCAAAGTCGCGATGGGCGGCCAGCATCGCTTCTTGAACCAAATCCGAGGGGTCGACCCGCTGCCGAAGCCGCCGGTCCAGATGGTTTGCGGCAACCACCAGCAAATAGTTCCGGTACAGGCTGAGCAATTGACCCAGAGATTCCGTGTTCCCCGATCGCACTTGCTGGAGAATCGCAGAAATATCTCGTTCCTGGAAAAGCGAACTGTCAGTCTCTCGGGTCGTCAACAAAATTGCCCTACTCAGCTTTTTGATGGAATTTCAGGATCGATCGCCAATCCAGGCAACGACAATATCCTTCGTGTTAGGACGATTCGGGCACTCCGTTGTCACACTCGCGTTCCAGATTTTTCAAAACCTCAGATAATTCGTATATTAATCATCGTATACAGCTGTCAACCTTTGCCCGAAAAGTCCCAGGGCCAGTCAGAATCATGGGCCGCAGAGTCGGGGCGGAAGGCGGTCTTCGGGTAAACTGAAGGGATCCCTTCGATCCAAGGGTATCCCTTCCAACATCTTCCCTTTTCGTAACACGGCTTGCGTTATGTTTTCCCCCACGCAGTTTTCCGTCGGTCGATTCGTTCCTTTTGCCATGGCGTTGGTTGCCCTGTTTGCCACCGCAACGATCGGTGCGTGTGCCGAGTTTCGAGCGGGTGCGGCGACCGTCAATATCGATCCAGCTAGCCCTGAGTCGATCGTCGCCGGAGGATTTCTCGAGGGCCGCGCATCGACGGTCCAGGATCCGCTGTGGGTTCGGGCGATCGTCCTCGAGGATGGAAGCACGCTCTTGGCGTTGGTGGTTGTGGACACGTGCATGATGCCCCAAACGCTGATCGACGAGGCCAAACGGATTGCCAGCGAACGGTGCGGCATTCCCACCCAGCACATGCTCGTCTCGGCGACGCATACCCACTCTGCGCCTGCAGCCATGGGATGCCTGGGGACACGCCAAGACGAAGCCTATGCCTCCACGTTGCCAGGGAAAATTGCCGAGGCAATCATCGCGGCGCACGCGCGACGGGAGCCAGCCCGCATCGGTTGGGGGTCGGTCGACGATTGGGAGCATACTCACAATCGACGTTGGATCCGCCATGTGGACCGCAAAGTGGTCGACCCTTTTGGCGAACCGACGGGACTCGCCAACATGCACCCCGGGTATCAAAGCCCCGATGTGATCGGTCCCTCGGGACCAGTGGACCCCACGTTGTCGGTCATTTCTATTCAGTCGCTCGCGGGAAAACCGATCGCGGTTTATGCCAACTACTCCCAGCATTACTTCGGTAGTGCCGCCATCTCCGCGGACTACTACGGGCTGTTCTGTAAATACATCGCAGACATGCTCGGAGAACCTGGGGATGGCAATGGTCCCTTCGTCTGCGCGATTTCGCAAGGAACGAGCGGTGATCTGATGTGGATGGATTACGGTGTTCCCGCTGAAAACATCACGATGGCCCAATACGCCGAAGGAGTCGCTCGTTACGCGGAGAAAGCGCTCGATGGTATCGAGTATCAATCTCACGCGCCACTCGGTTGCGTCGAGAGCAATCTCAAGCTCCGGTACCGCGTGCCGAGCGAGGCGCGGCGCAAGTGGGCCGAACCGATCGCAGCCAAGATCGAAGGGGATATCCCGAAATCGATTCCCGAAGTCTACGCACGAGAAGCGATGATCCTCCACGAACGCCAGGCGACCGAGATCAAACTGCAGTCGATCCGTATCGGCGACCTAACCATCGCAGCCCTTCCCAACGAAGTCTATGCGTTGACCGGCCTGAAACTGCGAGGCCGATCGCCGGGTTCGCATCACTTCAATGTCGAATTGGCCAACGGTGCCGACGGCTACATTCCACCTCCCGAGCAACACAAACTCGGGGGCTACACCACTTGGCCGGCACGTACCGCCGGCTTGGAAATTCCCGCCGAAACCAAGATCGTCGACGCCCTCGTCGAAGGACTAGAACAAGTCACCGGCAAACCGCGGCGCACCATGGGCGATGACCATGGCCCCTACGCGCAGCGCGTTCTCGACCTGAAACCGATCGGCTATTGGCGACTCAACGATGAAGACGGCCTCATCGCTCGCAACGCCGTCGAAGGAGGTGCAAAAGGAAATCTGTTGGGGAGTTATGCGTGGTACCTGCCCGGCGTTGGGAGCGGTACCGGCATCGGAGACGGCGAAGCACTCCGTGCGTCTCGATTTTCAGGACCCACTCAAATCAATCGCGCGGTGCATTTGGTCGATGGACTTTTCTTTGCTAACACCGATGGAGTCGGCGATCGCTACACCCTCTCGTACTGGTTCTGGCTGGGTGAAAAGAGCGGGGCCAGCCAGCGCAGCGGCATCCTCAGTAGCGGCCCGCAAGGGGAACGATTGATCGCAGACCAAGATGCCGAACATCGCGTGCGGCTCAAGCTCGAATTGCCCACCCCACTCGACCAGCAGCCTCGTACTCTGGTAAGCTCGGTTCATTATCTAGCCGATCGCTGGAACCACGCCACCGTCTCGCGAAACGGCAAGCTGCTTCGCGTCTTCGTCAACGGCCAATTGCAAACCGAACTCAGCATCGACGACGCGCCCTCCCTCCCATCGACGATGCAGTGCGGCATAAAGCTGCAAGGTAAACTCGATGAGATCGCTCTGTTCCGGGAGGCACTCCAAGAAACGGAAATGGAAACACTGTGGAAAACATCGGGCATCGAGGATTCGCGAGTGGCAGCGGTTCCAGAGACAGCACCTCGCATGCGACCGCTCGATCCCGAGGAAGCGAAAAAATCGATCCATGTTCCACCCGGATATCGCTTGGAATTGGTCGCCTCAGAGCCTCAGGTCATCGACCCGGTCGCATTCGATTGGGATGTGCAGGGGCGATTGTGGGTGGTAGAGATGGCGGACTATCCCTTGGGGATGGACGGCAAAGGCAAGCCCGGCGGGCGCGTTCGCGTGCTCGAAGATCGCGATCGAGATGGTACCTTCGAACGAAGCCAACTGTTCGCGGATGGCCTCAGTTTCCCGACTGGTATTCTCTGTTATCGCGATGGCGTGATCGTCACAGCAGCGCCCAAGCTGTGGTTTCTGAAGGATACCGATGGCGATCTGTGCGCCGATCATTCGGAGGTCTTGTTCGAAGGGTTCAATGAAGGCAATCAACAATTGCGTCTTAACCATCCACGATTTGGTCTCGATGGTTGGGTGTATTGCGCCAGTGGCGGGCATCATCCGGGTCACGGTGTCGGGGTCGAGATCCGCTCGCTTCGCAATGGCAAAACCTACGCGCTCGGAAGCCGCGATTTTCGATTCCAACCGGAGACAGGCGAAGTGGTACTCGAGTCCGGGCCGTCGCAATTCGGACGCAACGCTGATGCGTGGGGCAATTGGTTCGGAACGCAAAACGCGAGCCCCCTATGGCATTACGTCCTCCCGGATCGCTATCTGGCTCGCAACCCGCATGTTCCCGTGGCAACTTCGGTGCATCATGTTGTTCCGACCGGAAGCCCTCCGGTCTACCCCGCGAGTCCACTGGAAAAACGTTATCACAGCTTTGAGCAGTCCGGGCATTTTACCTCGGCCTGCAGCGGCATGATCTACAACGACAACTGGTTGTTCGGTTCGACTCGGACTCGGCACGCGTTCACCTGCGAGCCGTTTCATAATTTGGTGCAACACAATGTTGTTCACGATGAAGGAGTCAGTTTTGCGTCCACACGGCCCGTAGGTGAAGGACGCGAGGATTTCTTCGCGAGCGAGGATCGATGGTGCCGACCGGTCATGGTGCGAACCGGTCCCGATGGTGCACTCTGGGTCGCCGACATGGTGCGGTACATGATCGAACATCCCGATTGGCTCCCTCCCGAAGGCAAAGAAGAACTGCGCCCGCATTATCGGCTCGGCGACGATTGCGGACGGATTTGGAAGGTCGTCCCCGATCGCGGCCCGCGAGCTTGGCCTGCGCTCGATCCGAGCAACACAGCAGCCATGGTTCAGGCGCTCGACAGTTCCAATGACTGGCAACGGCTCTCGGTTCAGCAATGGTTGCTCTGGAAGAGACCGGCGGATGCGATCCCGCTGCTGAAGGAACTCGCTCGCGATTCCTCGCGCGGCGAAGTTCGGCTTCAGGCGGCCTGGATCCTGGATGGGATGGCGAGTCTCGATGGGAGATTGCTCGCAACGCTCCTGGCAGACCCCATCGCCGAGGTTCGTGTCGGTGCGTTGCAGTTGGCGGAGCGGCGACAGGAACAATCGCTCATCGCCGATGCGTTGAGTCTCGCAGAGGACGATCATGCGAAAGTGCTTTTGCAGTTGGCCCTTTCCTGCGGTGAGTGGGAGTCGGAGGCTGCGGGGGCAACCCTGGCTCGTATTGCGAATCGTTATCCGCAAGATCCCTTCTTGAAGTCTGCCGTGATGAGTTCGTCGCTTCGCCATGCCGCGAACTTTGCGACAGCCATCGCGGCGGGAGATCGGGCCGCATGGTCCGCGTACCGCGAGCATTTGTTGCGTCAGTCAGTCGCCATCCGCGACATCCAAACCATCGCATCCCTCCTGGACAATGAAATCGATATCGCAGAAAAAACCAAGGACACCATCGGATTGGACGCCTGTTTGCTGGATCTGCAACGCATTGGTTTTTCCGTTCAGGATCTGTCGATGCAACAGGTCAACCCCTCGCTGCTCAAAGTAGCGGACCGGCTTGAGCGATGGGCTTTGTCGACTCTGGACTCGTATCGCGGGAACTCGAGTCCCACCGAACCACAGGTCCGATCCCTCATCCCTTTATTGCGCTGGAGTGATCATCGCGATGAAGCGGTAGAGTTGCTGTCGGAGCAGCTATCGGCTCGGCATTCGGACGAGCTTCAAACATCGATCCTTCGCGCGTTGGGGCAAAGCGGTTCCGAGTTGGTGTTGCCGAGAATCGCGACGGCGATTAAGCGACTGACCCCGGGACCTGCCGCTGCGGCGATCGATGTTTGGTTGATGCGCGACGGCTGGGTCGCCGATTTGATCGCCCGTTTGGAGAAAAACGAAATCGATCTGCAGTTGCTGTCTCCCGTTCAATCGGCGAGGCTTCGCACACACGCCGAAGCAAGTTTGGCCCAGCGGTTTCTATCGCTCGCAGATCGGGTTCAGTCCCCGGACCGCGAGAAAGTGATGGAAACTTATGGCGACGCAGCAAAGCAATCGGGAGATGCGGGCAGCGGGAAAGTGGTATACCAAAGGGCGTGTTCCGCTTGCCATCGCCGTGGAAACAGCGATGGAAACGACATTGGTCCCAACCTGGCGAGTGTCGTGTCGCACAGCAAGGATAAATTGTTGCGCAATATCTTGGTTCCGAGCGCGGATATTCAGCCCGGATATCATGCCTTGACATGCATGCTGGAAAGTGGCGAGGTCCTCTCCGGGGTCTTGGTCAGCGAGAATGCGGGAAGCATTGCGATCAAACAAGCCAACGGCGAAGTGCGGACAGTCGCTCGTGGAGAGATGGAAGCGCTTCGCAATACCGGCCGCTCCCTCATGCCGGACGGCTTGGAGGCCAACATCTCCGTATCAGAGATGCGCGATCTTCTTGAATTTCTGCAACAGCCCATTGCCCCGTAGGTTAAAGCCAGCTTGATGGCACTCAGACCGGGCTCTGCATGTAAGACGGACTTCCGAGTCGGTTGTGCCACGCAATTCTTCGCTCAATTACTCACCCTTTCTAGTGATTGCACCGAAGAGCCTCGGTCGAAAACCGAATGGCAAAAGATGGAGGGCAAAAGATCGAATACAAACCACTTATGAACACTGATACACGCTCATGGGAAAAGGGGTTGGAATCGGCAAGCGCCAGAGGGGAATCCGAAAGAGCGATCTGTCTTATGCTTTCCTGTTTCGCCCTCCATTTTTTGCCAGAGTGGATTGGGTGCAGAGTGCCTTGAGAATCGTCTGCGTGGACAGGCAATTCTTCCCGTTGCTGTTTTGCTAGCGATTGCCGGATGAAGAAACCCGTGACGACGGCGGAGCGTCGTGCCACGATGGGAGCCTGCATCGAGTACCAACGCCTCCGCATCCGTCCGGTACAATCCTCCGCATGAGTACCGAAGAGAACCCCGATGAACGAATTCAGTCGCCGCATGATCGATTGATCAATCAAACACTCCAGCAAATCGATTCCGCTCGAGCTTTGCTGTCAGAGCATCTTCCGCGCGAACTTGCAGAGCACTTGCAGTTTCATACGCTCGCTCCCGTCGATACCAGCTTCATTGACGCTAATCTGCGCCGTCGCTTTGCCGACCGACTCTTCAAGGTCGACGTCGACCCAGAGGTCGTCAAGAACTTGGGGATGAAGGTCAATTATGTCTACATCTTGGTCTTGATCGATCACAAGAGTACCGACGAACCGTTCACCCTTATCCAGATGCTTGGCTATCTCGTTCGAATTTGGGAGAACGCGTTGGCGAACCGTCAGCCGTTGGTACCGATCTTGCCCTGGGTCATTTATAACGGCATCGGGCCCTGGCGATCCAGTCGCTCGCTGGCTGAACTCATTCCGGTCCCAGATAACTGGAAACGGTATCTACCTGCGATGGAATTGGCCATTCTGGACGTCGGTCGTATGGACGACGCCAAGATGACGGGGGATCCGATTTTGCAAGTCGCGCTGGCGCTGCTAAAATATGGAAGAGCTCTGGAACTAGAGTCGGTACTGAGGTTCTTGTTTGAGTTGCTTGCTCAGGCGCTGCCGCCTCAGCAAGCGAGGGATGTGCTCGATACGGTCAGGGTGTACGTGATGTCGGTCAATCCAGTAGTAGGGGAAGAGAAGATGAACGATTTGGTTTCAGAATTTTGGCCAGTCCAACCCGAACCCGGTTCCGTCGCCGACCAATTGATCAAGAAGGGGGAGGCGCGTGGTGAGGCGCGTGGTGAGGCAAGGGGTGAGGCAAGGGGTGAGGCAAGGGCGAGCGTCAAGATGATTCGGATCCTTCAATCGATACTTGGCCTCCCGGAATCGCCTGATGAGGACTTGGTTGACAAGGATTTATCCGAGTTGCAAGGTATGATCGAAACACTTCGAGTCCAAGTCATCGCTCGACCTTCTGAATGATTGCCTTGCATCGGAATCATCAACGTTTGCTTGGACACAGCCGACAAAAATCCATTTTGGTCTCCATGAGCTTGAGGCGCTAGCCGACTTTTGCGTATCGAACGAAATCGGCTAGCGCCTCAGGCTCATTTTTATCGGAGGTGTCTCTCGCAGAGCCGCAGGGACGCAGAGCCGAACCAAAGCCCGAAACGGATGGCTACTGGAGATCACCTAAAAGTGCCCGGTTATTTTCTCCGCGTCGCCGCGAGAGCACTGGTTGCCTTCTTGCGAGTCGTACGTGCGAACAGCGACTCGTAAGTGGCTGGCGAATCATGAATGCACCGAGCTCGCGGTCCGGTGATATAATGAGGCGGCGGCGCGATCCCAATCACGACCTATGCCTCCCATCCCTCCCATGATTTTCCATCTACTCAAGCTGCCGAATCGATTGGCGCCGATGTTCCGATCGCGCGTGCTGCAGACGGTCTGGGTTTGGATGGTGCTCGCGGGCCCAATCCTGGCCCAGGATTCGGATTGGTTCGAAACGAACGTTCGGCCCGTGCTGGTCGAAAAATGCTCCGAATGCCACGGCCCAACGAAACAGTGGGCGAGTCTGCGTCTCGACAACCAAGAATCCCTCGACCTCGGCAGCGAGAACGGGCCGGTGATTGACCAGCGCGAGCGGGCTGCAAGCCCCTTGCTCGCTCGCATCGAATCCACCGACCCCGAGGTCCGCATGCCTCCCCCAGACGCGATGCGCACGTTAAGCCCGCGCGAAAAGGATGCGATCCGGCAATGGGTCCTAGACGGAGCCCGCTTCCCAGCAACCCAGCCTAACGCTCCCATGATTACGAACGGATCGATCCATGCTCGCGACGAGATCGCTGCCAATCATTGGGCGTTTCAACCACTGCGAAGAACGATATCCGCCCCCTCAAAACTCGAAGAGGTTCGCCCCGACAGCACATCGGGTAGCGCGTCAAGCATCGCTGTGCATTGGATCGACCGCTATCTTCACGACACCCTGCAGGAACGCGGCATCGATCCGCTGCCCCAAGCAGATCGTCGAACGCAAATCCGACGATTGCATCGAGTGCTGACCGGATTGTTTCCAACATGGGATGACGTGAAATGCTACGAACAGGACTCGAGCGCCCAGGCGTGGGAGAACGCCATCGAACGCGTGCTGTATCGACCGGAAGTTGCGGAGAAATGGGCTCGCGTATGGATGGACATCGCCCGATACTCGGACACCAAAGGATATGTTTACGCTCGCGAAGATCGAACCTTCGTATTCTCTCGAGCTTATCGCGATTGGTTGATCAAAGCCTTTCGCGACGACCTCCCCTACGATCGCTTTCTCGAATTGCAATTAGCAGCTGATCACTTGGTCCCGCCGGGTTCGCCGGATCTGGCAGCGATGGGGTTCCTTACCTTGGGGAGGCGGTTCCTTGCGATTCAATACGACATCATCGACGATCGTATCGATACCACCTTCCGCGGGCTCATGGGACTGACGGTCCAGTGCGCACGCTGCCACGACCATAAATTCGATCCGATCAGCACTCGCGATTACTACAGCTTTGTCGGTGTGTTTCAAAGCTGCATCGATCTGCGCGAGGAAATTCCGGATCATCTCCGGTCTCAATCAGACGACTTTCGCAAAGGGCTTATGGAGCGAAAGCAGAA
>Ga0315904_10003040_pt1 | contig 25212 bp, 20 predicted proteins | sample LakEriMetagenome_6_FD_203529 | JGI IMG/M metagenome (GOLD analysis project Ga0315904, IMG submission 203529) | Freshwater fungal communities from buoy surface, Lake Erie, Ohio, United States - Buoy 12 MA120 | ecosystem: Environmental > Aquatic > Freshwater > Lake | place: USA: Lake Erie, Ohio... | reverse complement strand
TTCGAATCCTAGTGAGGCTACTTTCCAAGGAATCGCAGGCACTGCCTCTTCCACACTTGGTTTCCGCCAATTCCCCGCTTGTCGGACCGGCTCTTTTCCCCGCATACTCGCGCCAATGAATGAAGAAACCTCTTTATGGAAAGGCAGTTCCTCGCAGTGGCTCAATCTCGGCAGCCATGCGGCGGCTCTCATCTTCGCGGTCGGCATCATCATCGGCGGCGTTTTTTTTCCGCCGGTCCTGATCGCGCTGATCGCCCCGCTGCTTTTCGCGGTTTGGAAATTCCTGGTCGTGCGCACCCGCGTCTTCGAACTGACCTGCGAGCGCCTGCGCATCACCAGCGGAGTGATCAACCAGCACATCGATGAAATCGAACTCTACCGCGTGAAGGACACACAAGCGGTGCGCACCTGGTGGATGCGCCTCACCGGCCTCACCTCGATCAAACTGGAAACATCAGACCGCACCATGCCCTCTCTCGTCATCCCGGCCATCCCCGATGGCATGGAAATGCGCGAAACCCTCCGCAAGCAGGTCGAAATCCAGCGCGACAAAAAACGCGTGCGCGAAATGGACTTCGAAGAGGCCACCGTCGGCGATCCCGTTTCATAAACACTCTCTTCAACCCATCCCCATCATGAGCGACAAAGCACCGTGGATCACCTATCGGCCGGAACTCAAAGTGCTCGACTGCACCATCCGTGACGGCGGGCTCATCAACAACTCGTGGTTTACCGACGAACAGGTACGCTCCGTCTATCAGACCTGCATCGCCGCCGGAGTCGATTACATGGAGATCGGCTACAAGAACGATCCCGCCGCGTTTCCCAAGGACAAATACGGACCGTGGCGGCATTGCGACGAGGATGACATGCGCCGCGTCGTCGGCGATCACACCTTCGAGTCCACCGGGCTGAAACTCGCCGCCATGGCCGACGCCGGCGGCAAGAGCGATTGGAAAAACCAGATCATCCCCGCCAGGGACAGCGTCTTGGATGTGATCCGCGTCGCCTGTTACGTGCACCAGATTCCCGAAGCGATGGAAATGGTCGAATTCTGCACCGCGCTCGGCTATGAAACCACGCTCAACATCATGGCCATCTCGGTGGTGGGCGACAGCGAGATCGACCAGGCGCTTGAAATCGCCGTGCAATCCCGCGTCGGCACGATCGTGGTGGTGGACAGCTATGGCAACCTCTACCGCGAGCAGATCGATCACCTGGTTAGAAAATATTCCAAAGCCGTTGAAGGCACCGGCAAGGAAATCGGCATGCACGCGCACAACAACCTCCAACTCGCCTTCGCCAACACCGTGGAGGCCATCATCCTCGGAGCCAACCGCGTGGACGCCACCCTGATGGGCCTAGGCCGCGGCGCGGGAAACTGCCCGATGGAAATCCTGCTGGGTTTCCTCCGCAACCCGAAGTTCAAGCTGCGCCCTGTCATCGACTGCATCCAGAACACGATCCTGCCGATGAAACAGCAGTTCGACTGGGGACCCTCGATCCCCTACAACCTCACCGGCCAGATGAACCTCCACCCGAAAAGCGCCATGGCCTGGCGCGAGGGTCCGACGCCGGATGATTACCTCGGGTTTTATGACCAGACGTTGACGGATGTCTGAAATGCAGCCGACGCCACACTCAAAGTGGCGATGTCCGCCGCAGTCCAAGGTTTCGCCCATGTTTTTGGATTGTAGCCCTGATCCTGATCCCAAAGTGATTGGCATGAAGCCCTCGTAACATTTACCCCGAAATCCGAAGTTGAGTCTTTGTCTCGAGCTGTTTTGACCACAGATTACACAGAATTGTTCGTTTCATGAACGGCATCTTTTCGAGCAAGGCTTGTTTTTCAGAACCTATTCAAAATCTGTGCTCTCTGTGTAATCTGTGGTTCAATTTCCGAATTCGGGTTTACGGGAAGCATGCCGTAGTCTGGCACCTGCCCGAAACCAAACGAATGAACGCACTCACATGGATCACCAAAACCCGGCGGTTCGCTGGAATCATCGCTTTGCTGGTGGTTAGTCCGGTCTCTGCCGGAGAAAAGCCGGAACTCACACTGATGGGCAACCGTTTCCTCACCTTCAACACCGTCGTCCGCGTGCGGCAGATCGAGGTGACGCGCGACAAGGCGCACGGCCCGGACGAATCCAGCGTCCACACGCCCGCCGAGGCGCGGACCTTCCGCGAGGCCATCGAAAGGGCGTGGCCCGGAGCACGCATCACCTGGGCCTTCAGTTGGCTCGCGCTTCACGACGAGCGGGACAGCTACCGCGAACTGCGCGAACTCGTCGTTTCCTATCAGAAAAAATTCGGCGACGAGATCACCTTCATTCCCGGCGCCTATTTCGCCAACATGTACAACACCCGGGAACAGGTGAACCGCGACCTGCACGAGGGACTCAAGCGCGTTTCCGAAATCGTCGGCGGCGGCTACCGGCCGAAGAGCGTCGTCGCCGGATTCCTCTCGGCACACAACCTGCGCTACCTCGCGGAAAAGGAAAACATCCATGTCTGCCAAGGCAACATCTGGAGCCAGTTCGCCGTGGACAATGGCGATGGCGAGGGTTCGATCTGTTATCCCTACTACGCCTCGCGCGAGCACTTCTGCAAACCCGCGCGCGGCAAGGACGACTTCATCGACTGCGTGAACCTCGACGGCTGGACCGTGGATTTCCTCTGCGCGCGGATACCCGGATCACGCATGGTTAACGGCGAACGCTGGCGCAGCCGCCAGGGCGTGGGTCCTATCGAGACGCTGCTCGACATGGGCACCGAGCGCGGCCACCAGGCGATGATGGCCACCACCGCCAGCCACTTCGACGATGGCTTCAAACGCAATGGTTTCGCGTGGGTCACCAACGGTTGGGAAATGAGCCTCGTCGAGTCACGCAAGATCTATGGCTACGGCGGCCGCAACGGCATGGAGGGCCTGCAGCTGTGGCTCACCGGGATCCGCAAACGCTGGCCCGATGCGAAACTCATCACCCAGGGCGAGTTCGGCGAAATCTGGCGCGCACATTTCAAATCCAACGACAAGCTCAACTACACCTTCAGCCATCGCGGTTGCGGCATCCGCGCCTCGGAGGCCAGCAAGGAAATCCAGTGGTTCATGAACCGAGACTTCCGCCTCGCACTGATCCGGGATTGGGAAAAAGACGAACCCGCCAAAGTACTCGACTTCACCCGTTACGATCTGGCTGCCAAGGAACCCGCCGATCCCGAACCCGGCGGCCACTCCCGCAACTGGAGCCTCATCAACCGCATCAACCAGAAAGGCCTCCGCCCGGAAGACAAGCCTGTGGCGATTGAGGAACTCTCACCGGATGAGCAGGCGTTGATCCGGAAATACTATTCCGAGTTGGTCAAGGACGCCGAGCGTTAGCCGCTCCTGAAATCCATTTCCAAATCACTAAATCCGAAACCCCATGTCGAAAACAATTGGTTCACTCACACATGCCAAACTTGGCCTGCTGTCCGCTGTGTTCATCGCCCCGCATCTGGCGTTGGGAGCGGAGCAACTCCAAACAGATCCCTCCACCACGCTCTGGTATTCGCAACCCGCCGCCAGTTGGGAACGCGAGGCCCTGCCCATCGGCAATGGACGTTTGGGCGCGATGATCTTTGGTGGTGTGGGGCATGAGCGCATCGCCATCAACGAGGAATCCGTCTGGTCCGGATCGAGGAAAAATTGGAACCGTGAAAACGCATCAGCCAATCTTCCCAAGATCCGCGAACTCCTTCTGGCAGGAAAAAACGACGAGGCCGAGGCGTTGGTAAACCAAACCTTCACCTGCACCGGTGGCGGCTCAAAAGGCGGCGCGCGCGGCCCTTGGGGATGTTTTCAGGAACTGGGAAACCTGAGGCTGGTATGGGCATCCGATGTCGCAGGTCTTCCACTTAACGATTGGAAGATTCAAATGATCGAAACGCCCGGCATCACGGATGCGCGCAAGCAGCAGCAGGAAGCGGCACGCCTCGCGACCGAAGCGGTCAAGGTGGAAACCGACGACAGCAAGTGGCAGCAATACAGCGTTTCCAGCGGCAAGGCGGTGAAAGGCACCCGAGTTTTCCAGAATGGCGACCGGGCGGTGCTGCGACATCATCTGGAACTGACCAAGCAGCAGTTGGACGGCCTCGGCATGCTGCGGATCTCATCGGAAGCCAGAAACGGAAGTGTTTACATCAACGGCGAAAAAGCCGGCGAACTACACGGCTGGCAGGCATCGGGTCACGACAAGTTCGAGGTCGACATACGTTCCTTGCTCAAACCCGGCAAGAACCTCATCGCCATCCACTGCTCCAGCTACCGCAACCGCGGACAGCTACCGGTTTCCATCTCGCTCGATCCCCGGGAGGATGTGGAGCACTACCGCCGCAGCCTCGACCTGCGCGAGGCCGTATCGAAGGTTGAATACCGTCGGAATGGAGTCACCTACAAGCGCGAGGCATTCTCCAGCGCGCCGGACCAAGTGATGGTCTTCCGTTTCACCGCGGACAAGGGCCAAAAAATCTCCTTCACCGCCGCGCTCGACCGTTTGGCCAACTTTGAAACCCGCGCCGATGGCAGCGCCGGGCTGCTCATGACCGGCAATACCGCCAGCGGACAAGAAAACGTCGAAGGCATGAAGTTTGTCGCTCGCCTGAAGGCTCTCAACACAGGCGGCAAGGTCGCCGTCGCCGGCGGCAAACTCCATGTGAAATCCGCCGATGAAGTCGTGCTGCTTGTCGCCGCCGCCACCAACTACCAGGGCTTTGCCGGGCGCAACACCGCCGATCCCATACAAGCCACCGCCGACGACATCGCGAAAGCGGAGAAAAAATCCTACGATCAACTACGCGCCGCCCACATCGCGGAATACCGCGCGTTTTACGACCGCGTGAGTTTGAATCTTGGCGACGGCAAGGACCTTGGATTGCTGCCGACCGACCAGCGTCTCGCCGCTCTCGCCAAAGGCGGCACGGATCCCGCGTTGGATGCGCTTTATTTCAACTTCGGCCGCCATCTTCTCATCAGCAGCTCGCGTCCCGGCACCATGCCCGCCAACCTGCAGGGCATCTGGGCCGAGGGTCTTCAGACACCATGGAACGGCGACTACCACATCGACATCAACGTGCAGATGAACTACTGGCCCGCCGAAGTCACCGGCCTCGGCGAATGCCATACGCCGCTTTTCAAGCTCATCGAGTCCCTGCAAAAACCCGGCGCGGAAACCGCAAAGGCTTACTACAACGCAGACGGCTGGGTCGCCCATGTCATCACCAACATCTGGGGCTTCACCGCGCCCGGCGAGCAGGCCGGTTGGGGAGCGACGGCCACCGGTTCACCGTGGCTTTGCGATCACCTCTGGGAGCACTACGACTACAACCGCGACAAGGAATATCTCAAGTGGGCCTATCCGATCATGAAGGGCTCCGCCGAGTTCTTCCTCGACATGCTCATCACCGATCCCAAGACCGGACTACTCGTCACCGCGCCATCGAACTCGCCGGAAAACACTTTGAAAATGGCCGATGGCAGAACCGCCCGCGTCTGCATGGGACCGACCATGGACAACCAAATCCTGCGCGAGTTATTCGACAACTGCATCAAGGCATCCGAGATCCTCGGCATTGACGAAGCGTTCCGCAAACAACTTACGGAAACCCGCGCCAAACTCCCGCCCAACCGGATCGGCAAACACGGGCAGATCATGGAATGGCTCGAAGACTACGACGAACCGGAAATCAACCACCGCCATGTTTCCCATCTCTACGGCCTGCATCCGCATGATGAGATCACTCCCGAATCCACGCCCGAACTCGCCGCCGCAGCCAAGGTTTCGCTCCAACGCCGCGGCGATGCCAGCACCGGTTGGTCGATGGCGTGGAAGTCCAATTTCTGGGCCCGTCTGCACGATGGAAATCACGCGCATAAACTGCTGACGATGCTCATCACCAAAGGCGGCAATAACCTTTTCTGCCTGCACCCGCCGTTCCAGATCGACGGCAACTTCGGCGGCACCGCCGCCATCGCCGAGATGCTGCTGCAAAGCCATGGCGGAGCGATCCACCTGTTGCCTGCCCTTCCGGACGTCTGGCCTGACGGGAAAGTCACCGGCCTGCGCGCCCGCGGCGGCTACGAGGTGGACATCGAGTGGAAGGACGGAAAACTCACCGGTGCAAGCATCCGCGGCATCTCCAACACGAATGACGAAGTGGTCGTCCGCCACTCCGGACGGGAGATTCGCTTGAAGGTTGCGAAAGGCTGCACACAAACTGTGACAGCGTCATCATTTCGTTAGCCGACAGGAATATGTTGACCACAGATTCAAATGAATCCAGTGAGGAAAATGTATTTCAGAAACGGAACTCGAAGCCGAGCACTGGGCCGTGAGTGATCGTATCCATGGGACTGAATGCATTGGATGTGTAGTCCAAGCCCATGCCGCGGTAGCCGATCGCCACGGTTGAATTCTCCGTCATGCGGTAGCCAAGGCCGAGGAACGCCTGCCAAACCAGATCGGAGCTGACACCAAAGCCGCCAATGTCCGCATTGTAGCGCAGTATGAACCGCTCGCCCAAATCGGACTGGCCGCGGATGCCGATGATCGGATCGGTCCAGGTATCGCCGGGACTGCGTTGGAGCGGAGGACCGGCACCGAGGGCGGTGGCGGTCGCGTCAAAGTCGGTCGTGCGTGTGCCGGCGAAAAAATCCATCGCATAGCCTTCGGTTTGAATCACACGGTAGCCGACAGTCGCAGATAGCACCCATTGGGTGAACCCGTAGTCAATCCGTGCAAAGGGCGGGGGACCCGCGATGTCATTGGAAAAATCCCCGTAAACGAAGTCCGCCGTCAGAGTCCAGCGGCCGTATCCGGCCTCGGCGAGGAACATGTATGCGAGGTCCAGCTTGTCGAGTGTGTCCGAGAACGAGATATCGACCGGCGCGGTGAACGGGCCGACGCCCATGTCACCATCAATGGCGATGAGCCAGGCATAAGGCGCGAAGCGGAAGTTCCATTCGGACTCCACAGGGGCGAGCATGGTATCGGGCATGGCGGCATTGCCGGCGTGAAGATCCGTGGCGGCGAGCAACAATGCGATGACGGGAATGCAAATATGTCTCATATTGATAATTTCTGATGGTCAGAGGTTAGAAAACCGCCGATGGGCGCAAATGCGCTATCTCCCGGGGTTGATGCGCGTGATCTTGGAACCCTGCAGTCCGAGACCCGCCATCAGGCCGCGCTGGTCAAAGAAGAAGGCATACGTGCCGCTGTTGATGGTGGTGGTGGACAAGCTGGCGGCCATGCCGCGATCGACGATGACAAGGCTCGGGCTGCCACCGATTTCCCAGCCTCCGGAACGGTTGAGATTGCGGATGGCGGCGTCATCCATGAGGAAGAGCGCATAGCCGAATTTCTGGATGCCGGCCTGCAAGCCCCATGAGGCCGAGGTCGTCTGATAGAAGCCGCTGACGCCTCCATTGCGGTGAAACAGGGCGCCGTTTCCAGCCTGGCCGCCGAACACGAAGCCGGCGCGGGTGACGGACGGGAAGACGAGCACGGCTTTCGCATTCCTGCCCAGCGCCCTGGCGCTGTGGCTCTGGGAATACAGCGAGGCGAGCGCCCGCCGTGAATCGCTGGTGATTTCCCTGGCGCTCGCATTGGACGCGTTGGTGCGGGTGACGGGATCATTCGTCGCACATCCGGGTGCGAGGGCGAGGGTCATGGCAATGATGATGAGTTTTGGGAATGTGGCATTCATGATGATGGATGATTTGGAATTTCCGGATGCGGGATTTTTTATTCGGCGGCAACTCCACCGACCGCGGCCTCATACGCGTCGCTCTTGTCGGTCGCGGCGGTGAGAGTCTTTGTGCCGGGCATGATTTCGAAGCGTGGATCGAACTCCACCATCATGGATGCAAGTTTTCCGAGAATGCCCACATCTCCCTTGAACTTGGCGGTGCCGTCCTTGATCTGTGTTTCGAGCGGACGTTCGCCGGTCATCGCCTGCTCCAGATCGGCGCGGTTGATGGTGAGGGTGAGATCCGGTTTTTCCGATTGGAATCCCTTGATGTTGGTGAGGGTGGAGTTTTCCAACTCGATGACGAATTTCTCTCCGTTGTCGGGCGTGATGAGGTTGATGGTGAAACGCATGTCCCCGGCTTTGCTGCTGTCCATGCGGATGCCGAGGAAATTGAGGAACAGTTCGGTGGACATGGCGCGGACCACGTCCGGGCTGCTCGAACTGGGGATCGCACCCTGCGGGATGCCGGTGCGCAGTTCATAAGCGGCGGCGAGGAAGCTGTTGCGCAGGCCCACGTTCTCCTGCTGGTAGCCGATCTGCTCGAAGACATCCGCCAACAGGTCCTTGGCTTCCTGGTTCTGCGGCTCGGCCTGAACGAGTTGGTTGAGGATTTCCTGAGCCAGTTTGTATTTTCCCTGATCGTGGAGTTGGCGTCCCTTGGCGATGATTTTCGCCGCACCGCCCATCATCTCGACAAAGAGCGAACCGGTCTCGGCCTGCGGCGCGGGCAGGAGATTGGCCGGGTTTCCATCCCAGTAACCGAGGAAGCGCTGGATGACTCCGCGGCTGTTGTTCTCGTAGGATCCGTGATAGCCGCGGCAGTGCCACTGGGCCAACAGGCTTTTGGGCGGCTGGTAAACATTGTGGACCTGGTTGATGGTCACGCCCTGGTTGGCCAGATGCAGGACCTGGTTGTTGAGGTTGGCGTAGAGGTCGCGCTGGGCGCGGAGCACCTCCTGCACCCGGGCGTTGCCCCAGCGCGGCCAGTGGTGCGAGGCGAACATCACCTCGGCTTCCATGCCGAAAAGATACAGCGAAGCGGAGATATGCTTCGACCAGTTGAGCGCGTCGCGGACCGGCGCGCCCCGCAGTGTGTAAATGTTGTGCTGGGTCGCGGTGACGTTCTCGGCCATCCACAGCGCCTTCATGCCGGGGATGTAGGTGTTCATTTCCCGCGGAGCCTCGGTGTTCGGCGTGTTTTGGAAAATCATCTTCAGGCCATCGACTTCGAACTCCTCGATCGGCTCCACCACCAGGCGGGTCGGCGCGATCAAGCCAACCGCGCCCGCCGAGACGGCCTTGCCCAGCGCCATATCGACAAAACCGTGCGCGCTGGCGGGCAGCAGCAGGGCGTATTGATAGAACAAGCGGCGGTTCATGGCGTTGCCGGCATACACATTCTCGGAAATCGTGTGGTCCATGAAACCGTCCGGGGCGATGACCGCCACCTTTCCAGCACGCACATCCTCTTCCTTGACCAGCCCGCGGACTCCGCCCCAGTGGTCGCCGTGGGTGTGGGAATAGATGACAGCGGTGCATGGCAGCCCCTCGCCGACGTGTTCCTGAAACAGATTCCACGCCGCTCTGACCGTTTCCGCGGAGATCATCGGATCAAAGGCGATCCAGCCGGTCTTGCCGCGGACGAAAGTGATGTTGGAGAGGTCGAAACCCCGCACCTGAAAAATGCCGGGAATCACCTCGTAGACGCCGTAGTTGTTGTTCAGGCGGGCCTGTCGCAGCAGCGACGGGTGGATGCTGTCGAACTCCTCCTGCTTGTGGACGAACTGGAAGCGCTCCATGTCCCAGGCGACATGGCCGGCGTCCGCCTTGATCTTCATCTCCTTCATCGGGGCGATGAATCCCTTTTTCTGCTCATCGAAGTCGCGGGCGTCTTCAAAGGGCAGGGTTTTCCCAGCCTGTTTGAGGATTTCGATGGTGTATTTGGAGGGAGCCTTGCCCTTGGGATGAAAGTGTCCTTTGAGCGGCATGGCGGGTTGGGCTGCCTGCGATACTTCCTGCCCGAGCAGGCTTGCAGGCAGGCTGAATGCCGAACCGGCGGCGGCGAGTCCGCCGATGAAGCGGCGGCGCGGCAAGGCGTTGGACGAGTCGATTTTGATGTCGGACATGGCGGTGTTTTTTGACTGGGATGGAGATGGAGTGGTTTTGAATTGCCTCACATTACTTTTCGCCATCCACGCTATTCAATTTTTTTTTCACATCAAGAGTGTCGGCTTGCTGTCAGTCACTCGGTCGCTTTCTGGCGGAAAGCCCCAGCATCAGATTGGAAACTCCATTGAATATTGCGTGGAATCCGAAAAGCAAGCCCAAGATGGCGACGGAATTGTTCGGCCAGCGGGAGAAAACCATGAAACCCAGAACCAAAGAAGCGAGGCCGTTTACAAGAGTCCAAACCCAGCCGGCGTTGCCGCGAAGTTTGATCGCTCCCAAGATGGCGACAATACCTTCTGCGGCGAGATAGCCAGCAAGAATCAGGGTAATGATTGCAACGCTCGAGCCAATGCAACGCAGCATGATGATACCGGCGGTGATCCGAATCACGCCGGAAAGCCCCTCTGCAAGCCGGTGACCCGTGTGTTTCCCAAAAATTGCCAAGGCCAGCGAGATCACCCCGATGACCAGCGCGGCGATGCCAAGCCACTGCGCGATGAGAATGGAAAACACATACGGACTGCCCATGGCGATGAAACCCACGACGATTGACAGGATTCCTCCGATGATGAGCCATCCCCGGCTCGCTGAAAGTGCTTGGACATCTGTCTTGGAGGTTGATGGTGTGGTCATGGTGAAGGATTGTTAGCCAATCAAATTTCAGACATCCAATCTAATTCCTCAAAATTGCATTGGCATTCACCACGAATTCGACCCTCTCACTAGTCCAAATGGTCCCTTGCTTTCAAAAAGGCGCGCAATTGGGCAAGCGAGACCTCGTCCCATCCCGGCGGCTCCGTGAGCGCGAGCCACGCTTCGATGTAGTCGGTCGCCGCGATCGTGTGGCCGAAACCTTCCGGAGCCGTTCCCACCGCCATGTCGATCGCCAGTTGCAGCATGGTGACCACCGGAAACCACCGCAAAGAGGGCGAAACATCCTTCCCGCGAGGTTCGTCCATCCAGTCCGGAGCGCGCCACGCCGCCGCCGGGCTGAAAAAGGTGATGGGATCGCTCGGATACTGCAGGAAAAGAATCCGGAATTCACCCCAGGCATTGCCCTTTGCACCCATTACGCCGTCCTGGTTCATGAAGCGAACCAAGGCGCCTTTCCGGAATTCCGGCCGCCATGGCGGCGTGCCCGGATCGCGGCGGGCCGTCGCCTCCCGCCATGTCCGGTGGCGGAATGGCGGGCCGCTCCACAATGCTCCGTGAAACGGATCGTCGATGATATCATATAGGTCGAACGAGAGATCGGAATTGAGCGAACCCAGGCTCAGTCCGTTCAAATACAGCCTCGGTCGTGATTCGGTCGGCAGGGAACGCCAGTAGCCATATACTTCCTGAAACAGGGCGCGCGCCGTTTCCACCCCGTATTGCGCCTGGGTCATCAGGGCGAGCGGGCTGTTCAGATAGGAATACTGGACGGCCACGGTGGCGATATCGCCGCGGTGAAGATACTCGACCGGATCCTGCCCTGCCGGGTCCACCCAGCCGGTGCCGGTGGGCGTGACCAGCAGCAGCACGGAGCGCTCGAAGCCACCCGCGCGCTTCAACTCATCGAGCGCCATCCGGGCCCGCTCCTCCGGGCCGTCCGCCGAATTCAGACCGACATAAACCCGTACTGGCGTCGCGACCGGAGTGCCGAAGAACTTCTCCAGTTCCGCAGCGGTGGGGCATCCGGAAACAAAAGACCGTCCCTGATGTCCAAGATCCCCCCAATCGACGAGCGAATCCGGGCTTCCGGTCTGGCTGGCAAGCGTCGGACGAGGGAGATCATCATCGATCCGCGCGTCGAGTTCCTGAAACGAGCGGTCCGCGATTTTCAGCAGGAAACCAAAAAGCAAACCATTGATGGCAAACCAGAACACCATGGCCGTGACCGCCACCGCCACGACGCGGGAAATCCGAGGCGGCACATGCCGCGCCAGGCCTCGCGACGCCCGCACCGAGAGCCAGCGGAAAACCCGGGCCAGCACAAGCAACAGGAAAAAGGTCGCCACCGCCACAGGCACCAGCACCAGCGGCTGGAGTCCGGTTAGTTTTTCCATGCCCATGATCTCACGCAGCGAATTCTGCCAGTGGACCGTATGCCACAGGCCGGCCACAACCATCGACACACATGCCACCGCCGCAACGATCCCCAATGCCCGCGCCATCCGCCCGCCGGGAGTTGGCAGTCCGAGGTATCGCCATAGCGCGATCCAGCCCGCGCCCAGCCCGTAGCCGATCGCAAACGACAGGCCGGACAAGACTGCCTGCAACAGCATAGGCCGCGGCAGCAGCGAAGGAGTCAGCGACGCGGCCAGGAAAACCGCGGCCGGCAGCAGACAGGGAATGCTCAAGCGGGGATTGAGCCGCAGTATGGTTGATTTGAGGTTCATGCTGATGGGGCGGAATTGACAGGGATGAAGATTGGATTGAGCCTCAGTCCGGCATTTTCCATGAAATTTACAATCCTCAAAATCCTCGGAACCAAAGGACTCGGAATTCTGAAAGTGATGGCTTTGCTCGCAGCGGGCTGCTTGCTGGCCGTTCTCGTATGGCGGAGTTACAACGCCTTCACGGGTGAGCCACTCGAGTTGTGGCACACTTACAAACCCGCCGAGATGTCGAAGCGCGAAATCGCAAAGGCGGACTGGCAGGCCTACCTCAAACATGAGGCCAAACTCATGGATAGCGTGCGGGAAAACGTGACGCGCAAGATCAAGTCCGGCGAGGCTGATCCGGCAAACCGCTACCACCCGGACAGCCCTCTCAATCCGGACCGCTTTGAAATCAATTGGAACCGCTCCTTTGTGATGATGCCGCAGGACGCGCCACAGGGCGCGGTGGTGCTGCTCCACGGCCTGACCGACTCGCCTTACAGTATGCGCCACGTCGCCGCTCTTTACCGTGACAGGGGATTTGCGGCGGTGGGCATCCGCCTGCCCGGACACGGCACGGTGCCGGCGGGGCTGGTGGGCATGGATTGGGAAGATTGGGACGAAGCGAGCAAGCTCGCGGTGCGCGAGGCCAGGCGCCTCTCGGGTCCGGACAAGCCACTTCACCTGGTGGGCTATTCCAATGGCGGAGCGCTGGCCATGAAATACGCGCTCGATTCGATGGAAGACCCCGGTCTTGCCCGCCCGGATCAGATCATCCTGTATTCACCGATGATCGGGATCACGGAAATGGCACGCTTTAGCGGCGTGGCCGGCTGGCCCGCGGTGTTTCCTCCCTTCGCGCGGGCCGCGTGGCTGGGCATCATGCCGGAGTTCAATCCTTTCAAATACAATTCCTTCCCGGTCAATGGCGGGCGGCAGTCCTCGCTGATGACGCGCACCCTGCAACCGCGCCTGACGCGTTACGCGCGCGAGGGAAAGATGGCGAAGATGCCGCCGGTGCTCACATTCCAATCGGTGATGGATTTCACCACCAGCGCCAGCGCCGTCGTCCAAGCGCTGCATGAAAACCTCCCGGACAACGGCAGTGAACTGGTATTGCTCGACCTGAACCGCAGCGCCACCTACGGCCCCCTCATGCGCGCCAACTCGGAGAACATTCTCTCCACCCTGCTGCCCGCGCCGCCCAGACATTATGCGGTATCTCTGGTGACCAACCGTTCGAGGCAGACCCGCGACGCAGTCTTGCTGCGGGTGGCCGCCGGCAGCACGGAAGAAACCCGGCGCGATCTGGATTTGAGTTTTCCGCCCGGTGTTTTCTCGCTCTCCCACATCGCGCTGCCCTTTCCGATTGATGACTCGCTCTATGGCATCGAACCGCAGGGACCGCCGGAATTCGGCGCACACCTTGGCGCGATCGCTCCGCGCGGCGAACGCAACACACTCATCGTCACTCTCGACGCGCTGACACGCATGTCATGCAATCCATTTCATCCCCTGGTAATGGAGAAGATCGACGCGGTGATCCCGCCGGGGAAATGATATGATTTCATCAGCCATCCCGGAGCCGCGACGCGCGCATCCGCTCGGTGTTCACCAAAGCCAGCAGCCGCGAATAGTCTTCTTCGCGGGTGGAAGACAGCATGACGTAGGTGTATCGCGGCCAATGTTTCATTTCCTCAAGCGCGTTGGTCATGCGGAGCGAAATGACATCTTCCGCGTCCGTTCCCCGGCCGGAGAGGCGCGCCCGCAATTCCTCCTTGCCGGAGGGCATCACAAAAAGATCCACCATCGCAAGGCGGATGCCGGGGTCGCTGATTTCCCGGATCTGTGCCGCGCCCTGCACGTCGATGTCCATCACCACGTCGATACCGGCATTGAGGTGGCCGGTGACTTCGGATTTCAAGGAGCCGTAGAAATTGCCATGTACGAGCGCGTGTTCGAGAAAATCACCCGCGGCGACGCGTGCTTCGAACTCCGGACGTTCCATGAAATGATAATCCCGGCCGTCCACCTCGCCGGGTCGTGGTTTTCTCGTCGTGCAGGAAATCGAATATCTCACTTCGCCGGAATCCGCCAAACGGCGGCAGAGCGTGGTTTTCCCCGACCCCGAAGGGCCGGAAACGACAAGAAGAATTCCGGTGCGCGCGGACATGCGCGGAGGATGACCGGGAGAAAAGCCCGCTGGCAATCCGGGAAACAAGATTCAGGCGTTTCTCAAGGTGTGTGCAGGGCAGGCAGCGGCGCTGATTCCCTGGGTTCAAGAATGCCGCATCGACGCACTTCGCCAATGGTTTGTTACAAAAACGGATTCCCCGTCCGTTCCTCGCCCAGCGTGGTGGCAGGACCGTGGCCGGGGAGGAGGATGGTGGTGTCGGGCAGCGGGGCGAGGGCGGCGCGTAGGGTGCGCAGAGCTTGCTGATAGATGGTCGGCGTGGCGCAGCCGCCGATGGAGCCTGCGAATAGGGCGTCGCCGGTGACAAGGACCGGTGCGGGCAGTCCTTCGATGAGATAGCCCAGAGCTGGAGAGGCGTGTCCTGATAGATCACAGGCGCGGACGATCAGCGGACCGCAACAGACGCTGTCGCCGGATTTCATCGGAATGGTTTCCCGGATGCCCGCGGCATGCACGGGGATGTGGTGTTGCAACAAATGATGCAAGCCGCCGACGTGATCGCGGTGGCCGTGGGTGATGAAAGCGCGCTCGGGCAGTTCTCCGAGCGCCGGGATGAAATCGCGCGGTTCGTAACCGCTGTCGAAGAGGATTTTTGAAGCACCCGCATCGATGAGCCATGCGTTCACCCGGCCATTGTCGAATGGCAGGTCGAGGCTGTGGATGGAGGCTTGAGCGAGAGGTTTGGGATGATAATCCGCATGTGCCGCAAAGGCCGTGGCATTGAGGCCCAGCACCGGAGCGAGGCGGCGGGCGGTTACGGCGGAAAAGGAGCCGCGCAGGAATGAGAGCACGGCATGTTCCGCCGTGCCGGCAAGGGCTGCGGCTCCAGCAGGCGAGAGTTGATGACCGGCGAGGGCTTTCCGCAGGACGTAGGTGAAGTCGTCTTCCAGCATGGGGAGTGGATGGAACCGAGTATCGCAGTCAAGTGATGAATTCGATCTTGTTGACCACAGATTACACAGATTACTCAGATATTTCCCGCTCCATGAGCGGCGTATTTTCAGGGAAGGACTTGTTCAAGAAACTCTTATCAATCTGTGCTCTCTGTGTAATCTGTGGTTCAATTTTGGAATACAGGGTGAATTGTGGAGACATCAACCAGCGACGCTCAACAGGGCGCCGCTACAGTTATCATCACCGCATGCGGTAGTAGCCGTCGCTGTTGAAGAGGAAATAGACGTCCTTGGGTTCGAGGCGCGGCAGCCAGACGAAGGGTTTGCCTTCGGTGTCGATTTGTTCGGAGAGTGCGGCGGGTTGGCCGGTTGGCTGGGCCTTGGGAGAGGATGCGGCGGCATCCGGATCGCGGGTGAGGGAGGTTTCATCGATGCCCTGCACGATGTGGTTCACCCACTTGAGTTTTTGCGCTTCCTCCGCGAATTCCGTCCAGTCGCCGCTCGACGAGCGTTCATACATCCGCTTGATGAGTTCGTCGGTGGTGATGCCCATCTTGTCGGCGATCGGGGTTCCGAAACGTTTCCACCAGCGCTGGCTTTCCTCATGAAATTCGCGTTGCTGGGTGAGGTTGAGTTGGCCGAAAACGCGCGAGCTGATCTGATGATGGAGCATGACGGCATTCGGATAGGCATAGGATTCCTTCGCAAGGGTGGTGATGGCCGCGGCCATCGAAGCGGCGAAGGATTTGACGACCACATGCACCGGCGCGTCACTGGACTCCATCGCCTTGAGGATGCGGTAGCCGGCCATCACCGAGCCGCCGGGAGAGGAGTCGATGACGATGAAGATCGGGAGTTCGCGGTCCTTGTTGTTCCAGTAGTCGATGCGATTGCAGACGAAGTCCGCGGTTTCGGTGCTGATGAGTCCGTTGAGCGGAATGCGGCGATCGGAAATCACGAGCGTGCCGTCCTTGCGCAGCGGGTCTTTCAGATAGACGGGCTTGGAGTCGGCATAGGTGTCGCGTTTTTCCTCGGTCTCGAAACGGGTGATGTCGCCCTGCAGGCGGGTGACTTTGAGAGCGGCCTCGGTCTGCGCGACCTTGAGTTCGTTGGCGAGCATTTCGGCGCGGGCTTTGGCGAGTTCGCCCTCGCTGGCGATGCGTTCCTTCTCGGCTTCGAGTTTGGCGAGTTCCTTGCGCAAGGCGACCTGGCGCTTGGCATCCTCAAGGGCGACACGTTCTATCATCAGTTCGCGTTCAAGCTTGAGGCGGGCGACTTCGGCTCGCGATTCGTTGGTGGCCTGCGTGAGCCGCTCGGCCTCCAGTTTGTTGGCGATGGCGAGTGCTTCCTGTTCCTTGCGCTTGGCGGCGAGTTCCGGATCCTCTTCCGGCTTGCCGGCTTCCGCAGAGGGGGCTTTTGATTCTTCAGTTGTGGCCTCCCTGGCATGTGACCAAGCGGTCATGGCAAGGCAGGCGATCATGGCGGGTGCGAGGATTGGTTTCATGAGTGACTGGAAAACGAAGCCGGAAAGGGAAATCGTGCAAACTAATTCTCCGGGGGCTGTGAGTCGCCATAAATTTCAATGGTTTCCGAATTGCCATCTTTGGATTCCGGGAATATCGATTGGATGGATCATCCCAATAACCCCATGAAAACCATCGCCATCGTTCTGGTAGCCGCCGCCTGCGCGTCACAAGCCATCGCTCAAAGCGCCGCAGGCGTTCCCGCCCGCAATGCCGATACCTTTTACCGCCAGGGACTCGCCGCGGAAAAAGCGGGCGACCCGGGTGCGGCCCGCACCGCCTATGCGGAAGCACTCCGTCTCCAACCCGGCCATGCGAACGCGCGCTACCGCCTCGGCGAGTTGAAGCTTAACGCCCCCGCCATCGCCGCCAAGGGACGCGAGGCGAAGTTCGGAGCGGTGGTTGTTCCGGAATTCCGTGTGGAGGAAGCCTCTCTCAAGGAATGTCTCGAAGCGCTCGAAAAGATCGTCAACAGGGAATCGAAGGAGACGGTGAGTCCGAACTTCATCCTGCAGGACCCCAAGGACCAGTTGTCATCCGCCAAGATTTCCCTGGTCTTGAAAAAAGTTCCAGCGAGCGGAGTGATGCGCTACCTGCTGGAGCAATCCGGAGCCAAGGCGCGCTACGACGAACACGCCATCGTGATCTCGCCCAAGTGAAATCATTTAGCGGACATCAGTGCCTTTCGCGCGCAGGCCGATGAAGATGACAACGCCTGCGAACAGCAGGAAGGCGCAGGCGGCGATTCCGAGGATTTTGAAGAAACGCCTGGCGGCGGAGTTGACTTCGGCATCGGTGATGTTGTCGGCGGGATTCTCGCCGGGTATTCTAACAAGCCGCAGTTTGCCATCCTCCACACCGGCGCGGGTGAGTTTTGCCATGGCAGGACCGATGACCGGATGGGTGAGATAGCGTTCGGAAATCCGGTAGGGCGACATCTGGCCGATGAACTCGCGCGGCACGCTCGCACCGGGCACCTCGATCGCGTCGAGGCGCAGGATGATCTCGCGTTTGGTGAGGGCGGGCCGGGCGACGAGTGTGCCGATGAGGTAGCGCGAATCGGAAGCGAGCCAGCCGCGTTCGCCATCACGGGCAAGGCGCGGCTTGCCGTTGAGCGGGAAACTGATGGCGATGCGCAGGGTTTCGCCGTCGGCGGAGAGCACGCGGAAGGTGCCGCGCAATTCCTTGAGCGGCTCATAGGCGGCGATGGCGAGGTTCATCTCGTCCGGCGTGAGGGCGAGCGAGCCTTCTTCGTCGTCGGCGAGTTGCTGGCGGAAGGTTTCGAGTTTTTCGGCGAGTTGGTTGAGTGCGGCTTCCTGATCCTCGAGTTTTGAAACTTCAAGGATCCGCGGTTGGCTTGAGGTGAATTTTTCGATCTCCGCAAACTGCCGGAACAAAGTGAAAACCGAGAACACAACCAGGAAGACCATGACCAACAGGGCGGCGATCAGGATGGCGCAACCGGCGAAGGGCGAGCGCGCGCTGGCTTGTTTTCCGGCTGGCCGAATGATGTCGCTCATTTCTCGTCCGGGGATTTCGGTTGTTCCGGAACATCGTTCGGATCCGGATGCTCGTGAATATCGGGATATTCATGATGATAGTCATGATCATAATCATATTCCTGATGATCCTTGTGCCAGCCGTCGTCGCCGGGTTCATCGACTTGCAAATCATCAGTGATGTCTCCGCCGGCGGCGAGACGCTGTTCTTCGCGCTCGCGGGCTTCCTGTTCCTCGGCCCTGCGGTTTTTCCGGCGATCGAACCAGGCGAGCCAGATGCATATTTCATACAGTATGAGCATCGGCAGCGCCATCAGAGTGAGAGTGAAAGCATCCGGAGTGGGTGTGAGCACTGCAGCGGTGACAAAAATCGCCAGCACGGCATAGGAGCGCGAACCGGACATCGTTTCATAACTCAACAGGCCGAGTTTCACCAAAACCATGACGACGACCGGCAATTCGAAGGCCAGACCGAACAGCAGTGTGAACTGGGTGGCGAAGGTGATGTATTCGCCGATCCGCCAATCGTTGGAGACTCCCAGATTGCCGCTCCATTCGTAGAAGAACTCCAGCGCCCGCGGCAGCACGACCAAGTAGGCGAAGAACACGCCGGCGAGGAACAACCCGAAGCCCACCAGCATCGACGGCCAGAGCACGCGTTTCTCGTTTTGGTGCAAACCGGGCAGGACGAACTGCAGCACGAACAACAACAGCAGCGGAAAGGCCAGAACGATGCCCGCGAAGAACGACAGCTTCATCGAGAGCATGAAGGTCTCGGTGGGTTTCAACGCGGACATCAAGCGCAGGTTGCCGCGGCCGTCCACTTCCGGGCTGGGCGCGGTTTCCAACAGCACGGTGACTTGTTTCTTCAGGTCCTCGGGCGCGTCGAGACCTGATAGAAATCCTTTGCGTTGTTTTTCCGGGAGCGCGAGAACGGCGCGCAGCAGCGCCACGGAGCGGGCGTGGAAGGCGAGCTGCGGCTCCACGGCCTGATAGAAATCATCGCGCTGCGCGGCATCCAGCCCGGCGGCGGCGTGTTCCAGAGACTTGGCTTTCTCCCAGGTTTCCACATCCAGCGGCTTCGGAACTTTTTCCTTGTCCGGCAGCTTTTTCTCCAACTGCGCGATCCAGACCTGCTCTACCGGCAGGCGGAGGATTTCCATCAAATGCTTCTGGAAAGAAAAACAGACGATCACCGAGACCAGCAACGTGATCACGATGCGGGTGATCATGATGCGCAAGTCCTCGAGGTGTTCGAGAAACGGCTTTTCGTGATCCGGGTGGGAGTTTTCCCGGAGTTGGATGACTTTCTTCAGCAGATACATGCCGGCGGGGCGGGATTCAATCCGCGCGACTGCTCCGCCGCAAGGTCGGATATGGCGGAATTGCGGGCATCAGATGACGCGCGACCACAGTAATTTGAGGTAGCGCGATTCCGGGTAGTTCGAGAGCGTCGGGTGGTCCGGTCCCGCGCCGGTGCGGTCGAAAATCTGCATGCGCTTGTGCTGTCGGTGCGCCGCGGTGGTGACGATGCGCTCGAAATCCCCCGCGCCGAGCATGCCGGAGCATGAGCAGGTGACGAACAGTCCGCCGGGCGCGACGAGTTGCAGAGCGAGCTTGTTGAGGTCGGCGTATTTGCCCTGGCCGGTGTCATCCTCGCGACCGTGGATGAACTTCGGCGGATCGGCGATGACGAGATCCCAGGTGCGGCCGTTTTCAATCATCGTGCGAGCCCATGTGAAGGCATCAGCGTGGGTGAAACGGATCTTCGTTTGGTTGATGTTGGCGTTGCGTTTCGCCATGGCGATGGACACCTCGTCGAGGTCCACGCCGGTGACGTCTTCCGCACCCGCAAGCGCCGCGGAGATGGAGAAGCCACCCGTATAACAGCACAGGTCGAGCACGGTGCGGCCGGCGGCGAGTTTGCCGAAACGCGCGCGGTTTTCCCGTTGATCACAGAAGAAGCCGGTTTTGTGGCCATGCGAGAAATCGATTTCGTAGCGGATGCCGTGCTCGCGGATTTTCACCGAACGCACGGGGCTGGATTCGACACCGCCATGGCGCGGGATGTTTTCGATGCGCGCCAGATCTTCATCCACGGAAACGACGACCCGTTGCGTGTCGAAACATTCATACAGCAGCGGCAGCCACACGGGCAGGCGCTGCCATGCGGCGAGATTGGTGATTTCCACCGAGAGCACATCGCCGAATTTATCAGCCACCATGCCGGGCAGGAAATCCGCGTCGCCATGGATCGCGCGGTAACATTCGGTCGTCGCATCCAAATGATGGATCGTGCGGCGCAACTCCGCTGCCCGGCGGATGGCGGTTTCAAAAAACGATTCGTCGAGGTCTTCCGTCGAGTGGCTCACGATGCGCAGCGGCATCCGGGATTTCGGATTCCACAAGCCCCAGCCGAAGGGCGTGCCTTCTTTTCCCAACACCTGCACCAGATCGCCCGGCCGCGCGTCGCGCGAAACCTCACCGATCATTTTGGGCCAGATCGATGGATGGAAACTGATGGTCTTGATTTGAACAGTCGGCACGCGCGAACCATCACCGCTCCCACCACAGCCTGTCGATGGATTTTCCAGTGTGAATGCGGGTTTGACGGGCGGGGTCCGGTGGCTAGGCTGCGCCGCGATGTCCGCCCACAAGCACGTGCTTTTTGTCTGCACCGGCAATACCTGCCGCAGCCCGATGGCCGAGGGATTGCTCCGCAAGGCGATCGCCGGAAGGGAAGATCTTTCCGTGAGCTCCGCCGGAGTGGCGGCGAGCAAATCGGCACCGGTGAGCCGGGAAACCCTCAAAGCGCTCACCAAACGGGGAGCCAAGCTGGAAAACTTCCGCAGCCGCCCGGTTTCCAAGGAGATTCTCGATGAGGCGACGCACGTTTTCGCGATGACTGAGGGCCACCTTTCCGCGTTGGAGGCTTATTTTCCCGAGCATTCCGACAAATTTTTCCTGGTGCGCGAGTTTTCCGGCATCACCGACAAGCGCGAGGGAATGGACGTGCCGGACCCCATCGGCATGGGGCCCGCCGCCTACGAGGAAGTGGCCAAGGTCCTGGAGGCCGCCATTCCGTCAATCATCGCCTACGTCGATAAAACAGGAGGCAAGTGACTTTCATCAGCGTCGCGTGCATTGCCGGCTTGTCACGGGGGAGGGGAATTCCCACGCTCCCGCGCGCCGCGCCCGAAAACCTCGCACGGCCTGAAATTTCCCCATGAACACGACCCTGCTTGCCCAAGCCGCCCAAGAAGCCCGCGGCCTCTCCATCGATGCCGTCCACGCCTGCAATTCCGGCCACCTCGGCCTGCCTCTCGGTTGCGCTGAAATCGGAGCCGTGCTCTTCGGCGAAGCGCTGCGTTACTGTCCGGACGCGCCGAAATGGCTCAACCGCGACCGCTTCATCCTCTCCGCCGGCCATGGCTCGATGTTTCTTTACAGCTGGCTGCACCTCTCGGGTTACGCCGTCTCCAGGGATGATGTGAAAAATTTCCGCCAACTTCATTCGATCACGCCCGGCCATCCGGAGTATGCGGAAACGCCCGGCGTGGAGGCCACCACCGGCCCGCTCGGCCAGGGCGTGGGCAATGCCGTCGGTTACGCGCTCTCCGGCAAACGCGCCGCCGCCCGCTTCAACACCGCCGGGCACACGATCTTCGATCATCACGTCGTGGCGCTGGCGGGCGACGGATGTTTGCAGGAAGGTGTGGCCAAGGAAGCCATCGCCTTCGCGGGCCACAACGGCCTTGATAACCTGATTCTGATCTATGATTCAAACGACGTTACTCTCGACGCCATGGCCGAAGTCACCCAGAGCGAGGACGCCGCGGCTTACTTCACTTCGCAAAACTGGGACGCCGTGGTCATCGACGGCCACGACCTAACAGCCATCGCCGCCGCCATCGCCAAGGCGAAGTCCGACGACAACGGCCGTCCCAAAGTGATCATTGCCAAAACGCTCATCGGCAAAGGCATTCCCGAGGTCGCCGGCACCGCCAAGGGTCACGGCGAGGGCGGAGCGAAATTCGCCGAAGCGGCCCGCGCCGGTCTCGGACTTCCCGCCGGTGAGCACTTCTATGTTTCCGCGGAAACGAAAGCCTTCTTCGCGGAAAAGAAAGCCGCATCCAACGCCGCCTTCGCCGCATGGCGGACGACCTACGACGCATGGGCCAAAGCCAATCCCGAACTCGCAACCGAACTCACCGACGGCCTTGCCAAGGCTGTGCCCGTCGATCTAACCGAAAAAATCCCGGCCTTCGCCGCCGACTACAAGGATGCCACGCGCTCGGCGGGCGGCAACGTCATCAACGCCGTGGCCAAGGCCATGCCGCAGCTTCTGACCGGCAGCGCCGACCTCTTCGGCTCCACCAAAAATTATCTCAAGGACGCCGGGGATTTCTCCAAAGCCAATCCGCTCGGCCGCAACATCTGGTTCGGCATCCGCGAGCACGCCATGGGCGCGATTTGCAACGGCATCGCCTACGACGGCATCTTCCGCGCTTCAGGCGCCACCTTCCTCGTCTTCGCAGATTACATGCGCGGCTCGATCCGCCTTGCGGCGCTCGCCGGTCTGCCCGTCACCTACATCTTCACCCACGATTCCGTCGGAGTCGGTGAGGACGGCCCCACCCACCAACCCGTGGAAACAGTGAGCGGCCTTCGCGTGATCCCCAACCTTGATGTCATCCGTCCCGGCGATGCCGAAGAAACCGCCGGAGCCTTCATCGCCGCCATGGCGCGCACCGATGGACCCACCGCGCTCATCCTCACACGCCAGGCCGTTCCATTGATGAACGAACTCCCGGTTGAAACCCGCCGCGACGGCACCCTCATGGGCGGCTATGTCGCCAGGAAGGAAACCGGCCCGCTCAGCACCATACTCATCGCCTGCGGCTCCGAGTTGCAACATGCGATGGCCGCCGCCGCAGAACTCGGCGACGGCGTGCGTGTTGTTTCCATGCCCTGCTTCGAACTCTTCGAGCGCCAGAGCGCCGCTTACCGCGAAAGCGTCCTGCCCTCCGCCTGCACCAAACGAATTGCCATCGAAGCCGGTGTTTCCGGCCTCTGGTGGAAATATGTTGGCACCCATGGCAAGGTTCTCGGCATCGACCGCTTCGGCATGAGCGCGCCGGGCAACACGGCGATGAAGGAACTTGGCATGACCAAGGATCACGTCATCACCGCCGCCAAGTGACGCATGCGGCCGGACTTCCTGATCCGGCGCATGCGCCTTGCGGAATCACCCCTCAACTCACCGGAATCGCGTGCGTCTTGTGGCTGGACGCCGGATTCTTGGGCAGATGAACGGTGAGAATGCCGTTCTTGTATTCCGAGGTGATGTGCTCGGAATCCGTTTCATCCGGCAGCGTGAACGACCGTTCGAAACGGCCATAGGCCCTCTCGACACGATGGTATTTCATGCTCTTCTCCTCCTTCTCCACCTTGCGTTCGCCGCTGATGGACAAGGTGCCGTCATCGACGCTGACCTTGATGTCCTCCTTTTTTACTTCGGGCAATTCGGCTTTGACCACGTATTCCTTGTCGTTTTCACCGATATCGACGAAGGGAGTCCAATCAGAAAGCGTCATTGACTCGTCGGCTTTCGCCGACCAGGGGGCGAGCGTGCGCTGCATGTTGCGGACGATGTCCTCCATGTCGCGGAATGTGTCCGCACGAAAACTCGGCCGGAAGAGATCAAGCGGTTCCGCACGAGTGAATGGATTGAATTTGGCGAGCATGTTCATGGTTGTTCCTTTCCAAACCGGCGGTGGTTCGCCCTTCTCCACTCCAGCCGCCGGCAGCATGGATTGGCGGGCTTGGCTTCTTTTCACATCCCGGCAGGACCCTGTCTCGGCCCCGCCGGACGTTCTGATCATCGCAGATTGGATTGACTGGTAAATTGGCGTTTCTCCTTCATGCGGATTGCACGCCGTCGCAGCGCGGCGTACGCGGAATCACGGACGCTCCGAAGCATCTTCCTTGGAGTTTCACGGCAAAAACCTTGCCAACCTGCCAATCCCGGCTATCAGTCCCGCCGCGCGGTGTCCGCACCGCAGCGGGATCACCTGGTTGTTCCCGCCCTTGTCCGGTCTTTTTTCGATGAGAGGGATTGTTTGAGGCTCACTTGATAAACCGCTCATCGACACCGCCCGCCGCCGATTCCCGGAGGGTGCGGGCACACAAGAAAAACATGACCCCGACTGCATTCGAGGCGTTGCCATTGGCCGCGCCCCTTCACCGCGTTTTGCGCGAACTTGAATACACCACGCCCTCGCCGATCCAGGCGCAGGCCATTCCCTTGCTGCTGCAAGGCCGCGATCTGTTAGGCTGTGCGCAGACCGGCACCGGCAAGACCGCCGGTTTCGCGCTGCCCATCCTGCATGCGCTGCATGAAAACCCGCGCCAGGTCCGCCCGAAAGGCTGCCGCACGCTGGTCCTGACACCCACCCGCGAGTTGGCCGCACAGGTGGGCAAGAGTTTCACCACCTATGGCAAACACATCCGCTTCAGCCAGACGCTCGTTTATGGCGGCGTCGGCCAAGTTCCGCAGGTCAACGCGATGCTCCGCGGAGTGGACGTGCTGGTGGCCACTCCGGGCCGTCTGCTAGACCTCATCGACCAACGCCACATCGATCTCTCGCAAGTCGAGTTCTTCGTGCTCGATGAGGTGGACCGCATGCTCGACATGGGTTTCCTGCGCGATGTGAAACGCATCGTTTCGCTGCTGCCTGCGAAGCGCCAATCGCTGTTCTTCTCCGCCACGCTCGC
>Ga0315904_10003039_pt1 | contig 25214 bp, 22 predicted proteins | sample LakEriMetagenome_6_FD_203529 | JGI IMG/M metagenome (GOLD analysis project Ga0315904, IMG submission 203529) | Freshwater fungal communities from buoy surface, Lake Erie, Ohio, United States - Buoy 12 MA120 | ecosystem: Environmental > Aquatic > Freshwater > Lake | place: USA: Lake Erie, Ohio... | reverse complement strand
ATTAGAGATCCCGTGGGGGGGGAACGTCAAGACCTAAAGCCCATCCGACTCTAACGCGTCGGATGCTTTTTTCATTTCTTCAGTCAGCTCAAGCAAGAGGGATTTGAGATCCCGTGGGGGGGGGAACGTCAAGACATAAAGCCCATCCGACTCTAACGCGTCGGATGCTTTTTTCATTTCTTCAGTCAGCTCAAGCGTAGCTTGGCTGCCTTTCGAAATGAAAAAAGCCCATTCCAACAAAAGTTGGAATGGGCTTTTGGTCTTGCGGAGAGTGAGGGATTCGAACCCCCGGAACCTCGCGGTTCAACGGTTTTCAAGACCGCCGCAATCGACCACTCTGCCAACTCTCCGGGCCAAAAGTAGTAATATCTCAAAAAATGGCAAGAGGTTTTTTAATAAAAATCGGTTCGATACCTCAGATGTACACGTTTACAGAACAATTTACACACTTAATCTGCTGTGTCCCACATTTTAAACAATGATCACTTTTTTTTGGATAACGCACCCTTCGTTTCGTACCTTTATGGCAAATAACTCGTGATCGTGTCTTTCAGTTTCAAGACTTTTATCCTGATGCTTTGTCTGACAGCATCTTCTTTTGTTTCCGGGCAACAGAAACTAAGAGTGTATCTTGATAGTAAGCAATTCTATGCGCCGGGTATAGGCAATTACCTGGAAGTGTACCTACAGTTTCTTGGACAATCAGTTCATTATAAGGGGATAGAGAATGGATTGCAAGGAGAAATTGCTGTTCGGATGACTGTTTCCAAGAGCTTTGGTGACAGCATCAATATCGTTTCGTCTGATGCTTACATTCTTTCTTCGCCTTTCATGAAAGACAGCGTTGTGGAAGACTTTTATGATGTAAAACGGTTTGCACTTATCCCCGGTGAATACGCCCTTCATCTTGAACTGGTCGATCTGAACAGTGCCGGGGCCCCCATAAGTGCCAATATGCCCTTAGTTATTGAAGAAATGGGAGAAGGGATCGTGATCTCCGATATTGAGATCGCAGAACTGGCTTTCAGAGGTGAAGAGACTTCACCATTCTACAAATCAGGCATGGCGATCATCCCGCGACTTTCGACTTTTTATCCTTCTCAATTAAATACGATCCCTGCTTATTTTGAATTGTATAACACCTCCTCTCTGGAAGACAGCGTATGTGCTCTTAAACAGATGATCATCAATGAACAGGGACTGGAACTACCAGATTACACTCAATTTACTCGTCATAACACAGCTGAAGTACTCCCGGTCTTGAAAAAGGTTGATATTACAAACCTTACAACAGGGAAATATACGTTATCCTACACGCTTCTGTCACGGAGCATGAAGGAGCTTGCAGTTCAGACATATGAGTTCGAAAGAAGTAATGACATCGACCTGTCCTTACAGACTGAAAATATCATACTTGACCCTAACTTTCAAGGTTCGATTACCGACGACAGTGTAGGTTATTATTTAGAAAGTCTGATACCGATCTCCCGTTCTTCAGAAGTCAAAAATATCCTGAGCACCCTTAAAACAAGGGATCTTGAGAAACAGCGAAAGCATATACAAGCTTATTGGGCACTTACGGCTCCCGGTCGTTCATATGATGCCTGGATGAAATATAAGAGTCAGGTTCAGCTTGTCGAGCGAATTTATTCCAATAATTTCCAGGAAGGTTTTGAAACAGACAGAGGTAGGGTTTACCTTCAATATGGCGCACCTACAACGATCGTTCAGAAAGAGAATTCACCCACTGAATATCCTTACGAGATCTGGCAGTACAACAAGATCGGAACCTTTAGTAACAAGCGTTTTGTTTTCTACAACCCTGACCTGGTAAACAATGCCTATCAGTTGCTGCATTCCGATATGATCGGTGAACTTAAAAATCCCGGATGGCCTCAGATCCTGGCTAAAAGGAATACTAGCTCGGGGAATGTCGATAACCCGAACTTATTTCTGCAAAATAACTGGGGAGACAATTCCAACGATCTTTTCCGTCAGTATTAATGCCTATTATTGTGCTTTAATTTGGCTGCGTGAAGGACCTGGCAATAGTAATTCTTAACTGGAACGGAGAACATTTCCTCAGAGATTTCCTTCCTTCGGTGATCCGGTTTTCAGCAGACGCGCGGATCATTGTGGCAGACAATGCTTCTACTGACAATTCCGTTGATTTCCTCAAAGAGAATTACCCGCAGATCGAGATCGTCATCAATGATCAGAATTACGGTTTTGCAGGTGGGTACAATCAGTCATTAAAGCAAATTGACAGCAAATTCTTTTTACTCCTCAACAGTGATATTGAAGTAACGGAAAACTGGCTTTCGCCGCTAATGAAAGCGATGAATGATCCTCAGATCGCAGGATGTCAGCCCAAGATTCTGTCCTTCCATCATCGCAACATGTTCGAACATGCCGGAGCGTCAGGTGGATTCCTGGATCGCAATTATTTCCCTTTTTGTCGGGGGAGGATCTTTGATAAATTTGAAGAAGATCATGGTCAGTACAATGATAAGTCAGAGGTTTTCTGGGCTACAGGCGCAGCATTACTGATCCGCTCCGACCTATTTCATAAGGCAGGAGGATTCGATGAAGCTTTCTTCGCTCATATGGAAGAGATCGATCTATGTTGGAGGATCAAGAAAATGGGGTATGGATTTATCGTGTGCCCTGAGTCGGTTATTTATCACGTTGGCGGCGGTACCCTCCCCTACCTGTCTCCCCGAAAATCCTATCTGAATTTCAGAAATAGTCTTTTCATGATCATAAAAAATCATGATGGCTTACTACTCCCTAAACTCTTTCGCAGACTTTGTCTTGACGGAATAGCCGGTGTAAGGTTCTTTTTACGAGGAGAATGGAAACACCTTGGTGCCGTATTAAATGCTCATTTTGCCATGTACCGCAGACTGTCTGTTCTGTTGAAACAGCGAAAAGAGATCAAAAGGACAGCAACTCATTTCAATCCCAAAGGACTGTATTCAGGAAGTATTTTGTGGGCAAGGTATTTCAAAGGAGTTACGAAATTCAGCGAACTGAATCAGCGTTTGTTTAAATAGACTTTTCTGTTGTCAGAAAGTAATTAAGAGCAAGCTCATATCCTGATAATCCGAATCCAAAGATACAGCCGGCAGCCACCGGACTGATCAGTGATTCGTGTCTGAACTTTTCACGCGCCGTAATATTAGAGATATGCACTTCAACTACGGGAACACTGATCGCCTCCACGCAATCTCTCAAAGCAACACTGGTATGAGTGTATCCGCCTGCATTCAGTATGATCCCATCATGGTTTGAATTTTGAAGACAGTTGATCAGTTCACCTTCCACATTGGACTGAAAGTATTCCAATTCTGCTGAAGTCCTCAATTTAAGGGTGTCCAGGTATTCCTGAAACGAAAGGTTACCATATATTTGTGGCTCTCTGGTTCCAAGTAAATTGAGATTAGGGCCGTTTACGATCAGTATTTTCATCAGATGTCCAATTGGGAACGCTATATTAAGGATTTTGTTTCTTTCCTGAAAATCGAGAAAGGACTCGCTGAGAACTCCATTTTCGCTTATCAGAATGACGTTGCAAAACTCTATGAATTTGCAGATGCGCGTAAACTATCTCCAACAGACCTGACCTATGAACACCTGAAGGAGTTTGTTGCCGAACTCTATGACCTCGGTTTGAGCGCTCGCACGCAAGCCAGGGTGATCAGTGGCGTAAAGCAATTCTTTGGGTTTCTGCTTCTGGAAGACGTCATACAGGACGACCCCAGTGAATTACTTGAAATGCCAAAGATCGGAAGAAAACTTCCAGAGGTACTTTCCATCGAAGAGGTCGACCGGCTCATATCAGCCGTTGATCTATCCAAGACGGAAGGTCACAGGAACCGTGCGATCCTGGAAACACTCTACAGCTGCGGACTTCGTGTCAGTGAGCTCGTGAACCTCAAATTCTCGGATCTGTTCTTTGAAGAAGGATTTATCAGGGTAATCGGAAAGGGCAATAAGGAGCGACTTGTACCTGTAAGTCCAAGCGTGGAAAAAGAGATCAAATTATACACTCAACACATCCGCAACCAACAGGAGATCAAGCCGGGAAACGAACACATTGTCTTTCTAAACCGCAGAGGTGCCCAGCTGACGCGTGTAATGATCTTTACCATTATAAAGGATCTTGCTGAGAGCATTGGGCTGACCAAGTCTATTTCACCTCATACCTTCCGACATTCCTTTGCAACTCACATGATCGAAGGCGGAGCGAATTTAAGAGCCGTTCAGGAAATGTTGGGGCATGAATCCATTACCACCACAGAAATCTATACTCACCTCGATCAGCGTTTCCTTAGGGATGCAATCGTAAGTTTCCATCCAAGGAACAAGAAAGATTAAAACCGGTATCTCAGGAGCAGTCCCCCGCCAAACGATTGCCTTCTTGAGTCTAATCCATTGTAGTTCACAGGAACCGAAAAGTAGCGGTTGTAACCTGCATATACGCCCATGCCAAATTTACCAAACGTATGGACGAATTCAGGCCGGATCATTGCGCTGATCCCAAAAGAATTCACGCTGGAAGTGTATCCAAAATTATCACCACTCAATACCCTCATCGTATTGTAGTGGAAACGAACGCCACCTGTTACAGAAATCTCATACCGGCACTCTCTATTTAATACCCACGATGCCATAATTGGAACCATCAATCCGGAAACACTTACTCTCTGTTCATTCCAGGTTTCCATTTGAGTAACATCATAGATCGGAATGTACAATGTATCATCCACTACTCTTTTCATGACTCAGGTTTTTTAATTTCCCTAAGTACAAACTGAAAAAGAAGATGATTGCCCGAAAGCGAAAAAAATGAAAAAAAATTATTCAGAAATGATTCGTGGGTTCATGACCCTGAAGAATAAGGGGGGGACCAAAGATAACAGCATCATCCCCGGATAGCCGGTTGGCATGAGCGGAGACTCCTCATGGTTCTCCAGCAACTGATAAGGCCTGTCTGCCTTATAATGATGATCAGAATGCCGGGAAAGTTCAAACAATACAACTCGTCCAATGATGTGATTGGAGTTCCAGGAATGGATCCTTCGGACACGGTCATAGGTACCATTCTCTCTCTTCTTGCGCAACAAACCATAATGCTCGATATAATTGACGGTTTCAAGCAATAAGATACCAATCACAGCAACGATAAAGAACCGGATCATACCCTGAACACCAAAGAACTTCCAGATCAACGCAAAAACAAGAAGATGAACCAAAGTGTACATAATCATTCTGTTTCGAAGAGAAAACCATCCTTTCCCAACTATTCTGAGTCGTGCAGCTTCAATTTGCCAAGCCTGGGCATAACTACCGAAATGTGACCTGAACCAGAAAAGAAAGACCGGTTCATTCCGACGCGCAGTGGCAGGGTCTTCCGGTGTAGCCACATGGTGATGATGTCCTCTGTTATGATAAGGAAGAAAATGATTTTCGAGCGATGTTGTCAGAAGTATCTCTCCCAGCAGTTGTTCCCAACGGTTTACCCTATGCCCCAGTTCATGACCGACATTAATTCCGACAACGCCACACATCAGCCCCATTGAAATGGTTCGACCGGCAACTTCAATTCCAGAGGCTGTCTCAGTCATCAAATAAAGGAACCAAATGACAAATCCGACCTGAAGTGGCACCATGCTGTAAATGAGTATATCGTAAAAGGGATCTGCTGCCGCCAGTTCTTTCTCCTTTTCACTCAAATTGCTCGGGTCTTGAGGAAGTAAATGTTCAAGAACGGGAATGAGTACAAAGAAAAGTACTACCGGAAAAAAGGTGAACCATTCCTGCTGAATAAAGGAAAATGCCACTGAAGCAGGTAGCAGGAAAATTGTCAGGTATTTCAACTTTTTCATACTGTAACAGTATTATATCACCAATGTTCCGTAGAGATCATAGTGATCCGCTTTATCAATGATCACTTCTGCAAAATCACCTAATCGGACATAGTTATTTTCCTTACGCACAAGAACTTCATTATCCACTTCAGGAGAATCAAATTCTGTTCGTCCAATAAAATAGTCACCCTCTACTCTGTCAAACAGAACCCTAAACTGCTTACCTACTTTAAGTTGGTTCAGCTCATAACTGATCCCTGATTGCAGATCCATGATCGCATCGGCTCTTTTCTTTTTAGTTCTGGCAGGTACGTCATCCTTAAAATTGAAGGCATGTGTATTCTCTTCATGCGAGTAGGTAAAAATTCCTAGTCTGTCGAAGCGACTCCGTTCTACCCAATCGTACATTTCCTGAAAATCGGCTTCCGTTTCGCCTGGATACCCTGCGATCAAAGTCGTTCTCAAGGCAATTCCGGGTACCTTCTCCCTGATCTGTGCGATCAATTCTTCCGTTTTTTCCCGAGTGATACCCCTTCGCATCGCCTGTAAGATCTTCGTCGATCCGTGCTGCAATGGCATATCCAGGTAATTGCACACATTTTCACGGTCTCTCATGACATCCAGCACATCCATCGGAAAACCGGACGGGAAGGCATAGTGGAGACGGATCCAGTCGATCCCCTCCACGTCAGCAAGCCTGTTCACGAGATCTGACAAGGCCCTTTTCTTGTAAAGGTCTAAACCATAATAAGTGAGATCCTGCGCGATGAGCATGATCTCTTTCACTCCTTGCGCTGCGAGACCTTTCGTCTGAGTGACAAGATCCTCGATCGGAGTGGAAGAATGCTTACCTCGCATAAGAGGAATCGCACAGAAAGAACAGGGACGGTCACAGCCTTCAGCGATCTTCAAGTAAGCGTAGTGATTTGGCGTTGTCAACAATCGTTCACCCACCAATTCCTGCTTGTAATCTGCTTTAAGGGTCTTCAGTAATCTAGGCAACTCTCTCGTCCCGAAGAATGCATCTACCTCAGGGATTTCCTTTTCGAGATCATCCCGATAGCGTTCTGAAAGACATCCCGTAACGTAGACCTTATCCACTAAACCTACCGATTTTGCTTCAGCATAGCGCAGGATCGTATCCACAGATTCCTGCTTAGCATTATCGATAAAACCACAGGTGTTGATGATCACGATCTCGGCGTCGTCGTTCAAGGATTCATGCTCCACCTCAAAGTTGTTTGCCTTGAGCTGAGCCATCATCACTTCTGAGTCGAACAGGTTCTTCGAACATCCGAGGGTCACTACGTTCACCTTATTCTTCTTAAGGGTTTTGGTCTTCATAGTGCAAAATTAGCCAAAATCAAGGTTCAATACCTTTAATTCATTCCAACAACCTTAGGTGGTAATTGGTTCAATGGTATTATATTTGACAGACCTCTGAAAAAAAATGAGTCATGAGAATTTTAATCATCGCACCATTATGTCTCCTGTTCTTCAGTTGCAAGACAACCAAACAAGTTGCCGGAGAGAACACTGCAAACCAACAGGAAACCGTGAAGATCACCGCACAAGTGAGAGACAGCAAACAGGATATTTCAGATGTCTTTGAAATATTGGAACATCGAATTGATGGAAACACCCTGTTCTTGAAGATCAGCTACAGTGGAGGATGCAAGGACCACAATTTCCTTGTGATTGGCGACCCGAACATCTCGAAGTCCCTTCCACCGATCCGAGCAGTAAAACTGATCCATCACAGCAATCAGGATGCCTGTCGAAAGCTCATCGAGCAAATTCTTGAGATCGATCTGAGGCCACTGACCTACAAAAAGGAGAATGGGAGCACAATCTACCTTCAATTCGAAGGGATAGAAGATCGGATCACCTATACATTCAATGAATGAAAATGAAAATTGGAGTTTTACTATCCGGTTGCGGCGTATATGACGGTGCCGAGATCCAGGAGGCTGTTTTCACGCTCCTGGCAATTGATGAAATTGGTGCAGAAGCAATTTGTATTGCCATTGACGAGCCGCAGCATCATGTCATAAACCACCTGACAGGTGAAGAAATGAAGGAATCACGGAATATGCTCATCGAAGCAGCGAGGATCGCACGAGGAAATATAAGAGAGATTTCAACCGTTACACCATCCGAAATTGATGCACTTGTTATACCCGGTGGTTTCGGAAGCGCAAAGAATTTTACAACATGGGCGTTTTCCGGTCCTGATGGCACTATCAATCCAAAGGTAAAATTATTGATCGTCAATATGATCAATATTGGTAAACCAATAGCGGCTCTGTGTGTAAGTCCGGTCGTTGTTGCTAAGGCGATGCAGGACTCGTCGGTAAAACCGCTGATGACCATTGGTTCGGATAAGGAACCAAGTCCTTATGATATAAAAGGCTTTTCTTCAGGACTGGAAGCAGTTGGTTCTCGTACAGAGATGAAAACGATTCATGAGATCGAGATAGATAAAGAGAATAAGATCATCAGTGCGCCATGCTATATGATGGATGCATCGATCAGTGAGGTAAGGAAGAACATCAGGTCGGCTATCGAAGCCCTTAGAGACAATCTCTGATCATTCTGTACATCCACCAAAATCATTGACCCTCTGCATGCGCAGGGGGTTTCTTGTTAACAAAAGGATATTTTTTGTGAGAAAAATCAATTCACCTTGACCTTCCGTAATCGGGGGTTCTTGTAACTTTGCAGTTCTAAACGCAGCTCAGGCTGAAAAAAAGAACACATGAACGTATTTGGAAAACGTGGTAAAAATGCTGATCTGAATGCCGCGATCGGTTTGAAAAACCTTGGCACTGAATTCTGGAATCTTTCTCCTGCTGAACTTGTTGAAGATACTGTTATCAATGGTCAGGGCGTACTGACAGATACTGGTGCAATTGCTATTGAGACCGGCGAATTCACCGGAAGATCTCCGAAAGACCGCTTCGTTGTTTGCGATGAGACAACTGAAAACACTGTTTGGTGGGGCGACATAAACATTAAATTCTCACCGGAGCGATTCGATGCAATATACAACAGAATGAAAGCCTACCTTACAGGTAAGGATGTTTATGTTCGTGACTCTTATGTATGTGCTGATCCGCGCTACAAATTGAATATTCGTGTAGTAACAGAATTCCCTTGGTCGAACATGTTCGCATACAACATGTTCCTGCGCCCCGGAGATGAAGAGATCGAGAATTTTGAACCGGACTGGCACATCGTCTGTGCTCCGGGCTTTCTCGCTGATCCTGAGATCGACGGCACCCGACAGCATAACTTTGCTATCCTTAACTTCACAAAAAAGATGATCATCATCGGGGGGACAGGATATACCGGTGAGATCAAAAAGGGGATCTTTGGTGTATTGAACTACATCCTTCCTCAGGAGCGCGGTGTTCTCTCCATGCACTGCTCTGCGAACATCGGAAATGAAGACGATGATACGGCAGTTTTCTTCGGGCTTTCAGGAACAGGTAAAACGACACTCTCTTCTGATGAGAACCGTAGGCTGATCGGTGACGATGAGCATGGATGGGCTGATAATACGGTATTTAACTTCGAAGGCGGTTGCTATGCCAAAACGATCGATCTGACGCGTGAAAAAGAACCTCAAATCTACGACGCGATCAAATTTGGTGCTATCCTTGAGAATATCGGATTCATCGATGGCACGTCAACTCCTGACTACACTGACGGATCTATTACGGAAAATACACGAGTTTCTTACCCGATCCATCACATCGATAACATTGCTACTCCATCCATCGGTAGCTCACCTAAGAATATCTTCTTCCTTACAGCAGATGCATTTGGTGTTCTGCCTCCGATCTCCCGTTTGACGAAAGAACAGGCAATGTACCACTTCATGTCGGGCTACACCGCAAAAGTAGCTGGTACGGAAATGGGGATCACTGAACCGACAACAACTTTCTCTGCTTGTTTCGGTGCTGCTTTTCTACCGCTTCACCCTGCTAAGTATGCCAGTCTGCTCGGTTCAAAACTAGAGGGAACTGACATCAAGGTATGGCTCGTGAATACCGGTTGGACAGGTGGATCTTATGGTGTAGGTCATCGTATGAAACTTTCTTACACGCGCGCTATGATCACAGCAGCCATGACGGGTAAACTAGACAACGTAGATTATGAGGTTCTGCCTACTTTCGAACTTGCTATTCCAAAGTCTTGTGAAGGTGTTCCAACAGAGATCCTGAATCCCAGAGAAACATGGGCAAATAAAGCTTTGTATGACGAAACGGCCAACAATCTGGCCAGTAAGTTTGTAAAGAACTTTGAAAAATTTGCAGCGGAAACCAATTCAGAGATCCTGGCTGCTGCACCAAAAGTAATGGTATAAACACATTCCATTTAATAGACAAAGCCCCTTGAACTCTTGTTTAAGGAGCTTTTTACTTTAGTGCTTTTTCAACCAGCCTCGTTTCAGGAAGAAGATAAACAGCCCAAGTCCACCGGCTATCATTGCCCCAACTACGGTATAATAGCCATAAGGGTATTCCAGTTCAGGCATATACTTGAAGTTCATTCCATATACACCTGCCACAAATGTCAGAGGAATAAAGATGGAACTTACAACGGTAAGTACTTTCATAATCTCGTTCATACGCTGACCCTGAACTGCATAATACAGATTGGCCATCCCTTCCAGGATCTGTTTATTCGCATCGATCTCTTCAAGAATAGCCAGGCAATTATCCTTAAGATCAGCAAAATAATGGTGATTTTCCTGTTCAAGAAAGGGGCTGTGTATTTTTTCCAGCTGAAAGGTTACATCCTTCAAGGGAAGTACGATCTTCCGGAGCTCTATGAGTTTCCGCTTCTGGAATTCGATGAGTTTTAATGTTTCGCTGTTAGGAGTTCTGATCAATTTCATTTCAAGGGTCTCGATCTTATCAGTAATATCCTCCAATACCTCGAAATAATTGTCAACAATAGCATCCAACATGCGGAACAACAGGAAATCAGCCCCTTTGAAACGGATCTTTCCCCTTTTCTTTTCAATGCGATCCCTCACCTCGGTGAAATGGTCTGAACTTCTTTCCTGAAATGAGATCAAATAGTTCTTGCCGAGAATGAAACTGATCTGTTCCTGTTTAAGAATGATATTTCCTTCAGAATTCGGTAAAGCAGAGCGAATCGAAAAGAACATATATCCCGGATACTCTTCCAGCTTGGGACGACGCTTCTCCATGTAAATATCCTCGACAGTCAACTTTTCTACCCCCAGATTATCGCACAGATGTTCGATATGTTCACGTTCACTGATCCCATGGAAATTCAACCAGGAAACATAATCCGCATCTATCTCGTTGGAATGGAAATGTTCCGCAAAATACTTTGGTGTATTTTGAGTGACCATGAAAAAGTCACTGTCATATTTAAAAAGCTGGCATTTATAAGAAGCATCCATACGTGAAAGGTAGCGATAAAATTACAGATGAAGCATCAAGTACCGATACAGTTCAACCATACACATAATGTCGAACTTAAAGACTTTTTCATCCGGTGTGTGCACATGATCCTCAGGGGCTCCAATGAAACACCAGTCTATCGGAAGATCAGATTTCTGTAACATGGTGCCATCACTTCCCCCGGCAGATTCCACCTCAAGTTGAAAGCGGACTCCGGATTCGTGAGCAAGTGCAATGATGCTGTTCAAATAACTTCTTCGTGGAATTCCACTGTCCCTCATGGAGATAGCGACGCCTCCGCCATGCTTCACTCCGTGTGTCACCCAGGTAATATCACTCACTAATGCCTGTCTGACACCATAGTTCTTCAACAGAAATTCTGCACAGAAACCTACGCTGTTACCCCCATGTTCTTCATAGGTCGAAAACACAATAGCGCCATTTTCAAGAGTCTCCGCGACTTTCAACGCCGACCAGACCCCCAGGCGATTATCGAGATAGGGAGACTGAATGTACTCGTCGGTTTCGCGAAAATCCGGTTTGAAAGTAAGAATAGTACCTCGATCCAGTTCCCGTTCATGCACGTATTGAAGTAATTTCCCTCCATCCTCTTCATCGATCACCATCAGTTCAGTTTCCACTTCTCCCCGGCTGTCTGATCCTACAAGCTGCATCCCGTCAATAGTTCTTGGTCCGCCTATTCTGATCAATTCTTTACCGTATCCCACAGTAAAACCAATCGAATCCATGTGTGCATATATTGCTGTGTTCGGCTGACCAAAAACCAGGATCAAACAATCCTGAAACCCAACTCCGAAGAACAGTTCCGGTTGAGATTTCCAACGTTTAGCATTGTTCCTGACATGCTCAATAATAAAATCGCGTACCCTTACTTCATCACCCGAAGCACCTCGAACCGCGATCAGTTCTTTTAACAATTCCATTATCTTATTCCATTCGATTTAACAGAAATGTCCTCCATTTCTTTTCTCAGCTTATCTGAGATACCAAGAGAACATTCAACCACCAGACAGCATTCAGCTTCCAATTCAGTACTGAGCAATTGAACACCCGATGTTTTTAAAAAGTTCATCACTGATGGAAGCTGATCATATTGAAACCGAAGTTCAAATTCCTCCATCAATTCCTTTTCAATAACCACTGCATGTTCGAGCGCTTCTTTCGCTGCTGTCTTGTATGCCTGTACCAGTCCTCCAACACCCAGTTTAGTCCCGCCGAAATACCTGACTACGCCAACAAGAACATTAGTAAGGTCAAATGACTGGATCTGTCCTAAAATCGGAATTCCGGCTGAATTGTTCGGTTCTCCGTCATCATTCGCACGAAAATTCTTCTTGTCCGCTCCCAGCCGGTAAGCATAACATACATGTCTTGCCTGATGATGATCTTTCCTCCAGGAGACCAGGTAATTCCTCACCTCCTCTTCTGAATAACAGGGTACTGCATACGCAATGAACTTAGATCCCTTTTCCTTGAATAATCCATCAGACTGATTCTGAATGGTCTTGTATTTCACCGCCGCACCCAACCGTATTCAGGAATTGGTGTTTGATCAAAGATGGTAGTTGAACCCAAACAAACCGAAACTAATTTATTTACCGCCCTTTGATTCCTCGATCTCGTCCTTCATTTTGTTTCCAATGAAAGTACCGGTAATGATCTGCTCCTGAAAATCCTTCATTCCTCCGGGAGAATGCGGCATAAGTATGCTCGAATTCTTGGAATTGGAACCAATATCCTTGATGGTATCAAAGTATTGTGTCATCAAAACAAACTGCATGATCTCCTCGTGGGTGACCTTGTCCAATGATTTTTTGAAATCTTCAACAGACTCTTTGAATCCTCTAACAATCTCCAGACGCTGACGAGCGATACCTTCACCGGAGAGGCGCTTTGCTTCTGCTTCTGCTTCTGCTTCCTTAACAATTCGGATCTTTTTTGCTTCATCTTCCTGAAGCGCAGCCTCTTTTTCTCTTTTCGCGGCGTTGATGCGGTTCATCGATTCCTTCACCTTGTGGTCAGGATCAATATCCGTTATAAGGGCCTTAATTATATTGTATCCGTATTCATTCATGGATTCAGCAATATTCTTCTGAACTGCCGACGCAATATCATCTTTTCTCGCAAAGACATCATCCAACTCAAGTTTAGGCACTTCGGCCCTGACATCGTCAAAGATGTATGATGCGATCTGATTTCTGGGATTATCCAGTGAGTAGTATGCCTCCTTGATCTTATCACGCATGACCTGATACTGCACTGAAACCTGAAGATTTACAAACACATCATCCATAGTTTTGGTTTCAACAGTTACGTCAAGTTGCTGAACACGAAGATTTTGAACCGAAGCCTTTCGGTCTATGAATGGAATGATAAGTCCAAAGCCTGGCATTGCGATGTGACTGAATTTTCCCAGGCGTTCGATAATGTATGCGGTCTGTTCACGCACAATAATAACACTCTTCAGGATCAGGAGAAAGGTGAGAATTCCGATTACCATAAATCCAATAATTTGCTGTTCAGCCATAGATTAACGTTTTAATTAGATCATACAAAAAAAGCCATCCCTCGATGGCTCATTTATTATTGTATTGTCAGTTTCTTTTCAAGATCTTCCAGATAAACCCTGAATTGTTTATCTGTTTCAGAGAGATTCATGACCGTTCTACACGCGTGCAATACGGTAGCGTGGTCCTTACCTCCGCAATGAGCTCCAATGTTCGCCAAAGATGATTTTGTCATTTTCTTGGAGAAATACATGGAGATTTGACGAGCCTGAACCACCTCTCTCTTTCTGGTTTTCGATTTAAGCATTTCGATCGGAAGATCAAAATAATCACAAACCACCTTCTGTATGTATTCAATGGATACCTCACGAGCGGTGTTCTTAACAAACTTATCCACCATTTGCTTCGCAAGATCGAGCGTAATAGCCTTTTTATTCAGGGATGCCTGAGCAAGCAAGGTATTCAGCGCACCTTCCATCTCACGCACATTAGTATTGATCGAATATGCAAGGTATTCAACAACATCCTTCGGAAGTTCGATCCCGTTCCCGTACATTTTCTTTTCGAGGATCGCGATCCTTGTTTCCAGGTCAGGTGTGCCAAGATCAGCAGAAAGTCCCCACTTAAAACGAGATAACAAGCGCTGCTCCATGCCTTGCATTTCTACCGGCGCCTTGTCCGATGTCAAAATGATCTGCTTACCGTTCTGATGCAAGTGATTGAAGATGTGGAAGAATACATCCTGAGTTCTTTCCTTACCAGAGAAGAACTGCACATCGTCAATGATCAGGACATCGATCATTTGATAGAAGTGAATAAAGTCATTTGTTGTTTGGTTCTTGATCGCATCAATGAACTGGTGTGCAAATTTTTCAGAACCTACATACAATACTGTCTTGTTCGGGAACTGGTTCTTAATGGCGATACCTATAGCATGAGCCAAGTGAGTCTTTCCAAGTCCAACACCCCCGTAGATCAGTAAAGGATTGAACGCTGTTCCTCCAGGTTTGTTTGCCACTGCATAACCGGAAGCTCTTGCAAGTCGATTGCAATCGCCTTCTACAAAGTTTTCGAATGAATATGATGGATTCAGATTGGAATCTACATTAACCTTCTTCAATCCGGGTATAATGAACGGATTGCGAATCTGATTCTCACTCAGATCCAGAGGCATCGATACAGGGGCATTCTTCAGCGATTTTTTGTTAAGTGCAGGAAGCTTTACCGTGTAAGGAGTCGAATTCGTCGAATTGTTCTCCATTACGATACTGTACTCAAGGGTTCCTTCAGGACCCAATTCCTTCTTTATGACCTTTTTTAGAAGAGTGATGTAATTTTCCTCAAGCCACTCATAGAAGAAGTGAGAAGGCACCTGAATGGTCAGGACATTACTCTCCAGCTTAACTGGTGCGATAGGCTCGAACCAGGTTTTAAAGGCCTGAAGGGAGATATTATCCTTGATCACTTTCAGACAAGCGCTCCAAACAACTTCATGATCGTTATTCATCGAAAATTACTTTTTAGTTTGTTAATGGTTAACTGGTCGCCAACAAAACAGCATCGGTCAGATGAGTAGTGGATGGACTCGTTTTCAACGGAACAAATATTTACATAAAAAAGTGAAAAAAAAAGCTGAAAAGGACTTGACTTTTAAAAATATTTTACTTGTAAATTAAGAAATTCGTTCTCCGTAGTCAAGAATAATCACATTTAGAATAATTTGCACCGAATGACCTTCAAAAACCCTTTAAAATAGAAGAATTCAATACAAAACGAATTTAACGATTTTGGAGAATGATTGGTAGTAAAAAGATATATTTAACACAGCTAAGCATCAATAATATCAAATGGAGTACGATTTCGAACAACAAACGAAACTGCGCGTGAGGTATGGAGAGACTGATCAAATGGGGTATTGTTATTATGGCAATTACGCTCAATACTTTGAAGTCGGGCGCGTTGAAGCGCTTCGGGCAGTCGGAATGAGCTACCGAAAACTCGAAGAGAGCGGAATCATGTTGCCCGTCTCCGAATTCCATGTTAACTACCTTTTACCTGCCAAATACGATGATGAACTCACGATCACAACACGTATTAGTTCACTAAGAGGTGCACGGATCACGTTCGACTACGAAATCTCAAATGATGCCGGAAAGCTTGTTTCAAAAGCCAGCACCACACTCGTATTCGTGCAGCGCTCAACCATGAGACCTACTTCACCTCCTGACGAATTCCTCAAAATACTGGAACCTCATCTCACTAACCATGAGTAATTCTTTTTCCTTCCTCCCATTCACCGAAAACGACTATCAAAGTCATTTATCCCCACGAGAGGGTGAGGCGCGAATCGGCGAAAAGCTTTGTAAAGACACTGAACACAGTGGACTTCGTTATGTCATTCTCGGGATAGAGGAAAGTTTTGGACCGATGGCTAATTCAGGTGGCGACGGATCACAGAATGCCTTTAAAGCGTTTCTAACCCGCTTCCTGAACATGCAGGCTAACGAACATCTTGACGCGGGAAACACCGCTATACTTGGTAGAATTACTACAAAAGCAACATACCAAGATCAACTTTCAGCCCGGGAATTGATCGTTGAGCTTGACGATCTTGTCTCAGAGATCCTTACCCCCTATTTCAAAAGAGGTGTTATTCCAATTGTTATAGGTGGCGGACACAATAATGCCTACCCCATTATTCGTGCAGCATTTCAGGCCTCCCATCAACCACTTTCCATAGTGAACCTGGACCCTCATGCTGACACACGAGCACTTGAAGGACGCCATAGTGGCAACCCTTTTTCTTACGCCATTGAGGACGGGTATATCCAAAACTATATTGTTCTTGGCCTGCACAAGGCCTACAACAACCAGTACATTCTTGATCTGTTGCGGACAAATAATTACTTCCATACATACTTTGAAGACTATTTAGCAGAACCATCCAGGTTCACAACGGACATAGATGCTGTTATCGAAAAATTCACAACCTCTCGGGCCCTGGGTATAGAGCTAGATCTGGACAGCATCGCGTTCATGCCGTCATCCGCTTTCACACCAAGTGGCTTTTCCGTCAATGACGCCCGTTACTATATCCGGAGAATGGCCCTCATGTCAAATGTGAAGTACCTGCATCTGCCGGAGGCAGCACCTCAAACCGAACAAGACGTTAAGATCGTCGGCAAAACCCTCGCCTACCTAGTGTGGGATTTTCTTTCTGTAAGAAACAACCCCTTTTAACAACCGAAATGTCATTTCCAACGTTATCTTTATAGAATGCACCTCGAAGAAGATAACTGGACATGGCGAGAGTTCCTGGACTCTTTCTTCCCCTTTCAGCTTATACTGGGGCAACTGAAGTATAATCTTATCTCCCTTTTCTACTGGACACTGCTCTTTTCAATAGCTGCGGATTCATTCGGAAGTGCCTTTGGGATCCCATTTCTGTTTTTTTCTCCTGAATATCAGGGAGAAGTAAGTGGATTATCCTTCTTCCTTGTAGGCTTTAGTATTGGCGGTTTTACTATGGCTTTCAATACATACAGCTACATCAAACTGGGGCCACGCTACCAATTCCTGGCAGCCGTGTCACGGCCGTTCTTCAAATTTTGCCTTAACAACTTCATTATTCCGCTTTCCTTCGTGATCTTTTACATGGTTAGAATGACAGATCTTCAGCTTTCGGAAGAACTCACACCATGGACCGAAGTTTTGTCTTACAACCTGACTTTCCTATCCGGATTCCTTTTCTTTATTGTGGTCTCCTTTCTCTATTTCTTCCCAACCACCAAGGATAAGCATGAATCTGTACAACATGAACATTCATCCAACCCAATTGGCTCTGTTCTCGCCCGGAAGGAGAAATGGTATAATTTCTTTCGATCGGAAAGAACGAGACCTTATATCTATATCGGCAGCAAATTCAAGCTGTACAGAAGTCGAAGCGTGAGCCACATGAACCGGGAGCTCATTGAGCGAATATTTGCACAGAACAGGATCAGTGCAGCACTTTTCGAACTCCTTACAATCATTTCCTTCCTCATTTTCAGTTTTTTCAAAGACTATCCATTCATGGAACTCCCTGCCGCAACGAGTATCGTTCTGCTGCTCACATTGATACACATGCTGTTCAGCTTTCTAATGTCCTGGTTCCATCGATGGACCTATCCCATTTTGCTGATCACGATCTATATGATGAATTATCTGAGCACTCACTCCAACCTGTTCAGATACACCAATTACGCCTATGGATTGAATTATAACAAGGAATTTCTCCAGGATTTCAGCATTGAAACCATTAGAAGTAATTCAAACAAGCGTGACGAGATAGATAGGTCGCGTAATGATTATATCTCGATCCTAAATGAATGGAAAAAGAAAACGGGAGAACAAAAACCTAAACTTATCATCGTCAATACTTCAGGAGGAGGCTCCAGAAGCGCTTTATGGACCTTTACCATTCTACAGAATTGTGACCGAGAGACAAACGGAAACCTATCCAATCATATTCAGATGATCACCGGGGCATCCGGAGGAATGGTGGGAGCGGCCTATTACAGAGAATTGGTCCTCAGAAGCAAGAAGGGAAAGATCAAAGATCTGTTTAATGATCAGGTCTACAAAAAAAATCTTGGTAAGGACCTGTTAAACCGTCTTGCTTTTAGCGCTTCAACGAATGATATCTTTTTCAGAACTCAGGACTTTGAATACAATGGCAACACATACACCAAGGATCGGGGATACGCCTTTGAAGAGCATTTGCATGAGAATACTGAGGGGGTCTTAAAGCATAACCTTGGCTATTACCAAACTCCGGAACGATCAGCCCTGATCCCGGTCATGATCTTCAGTCCAACAATTGTGAATGACGGGAGGCGCCTTCTTATTTCCTCTCAGTCTTTGAGTTTTATGACAGAAACTACAGATCGATCAGCCCAACTAAGCAACTCTTACGAAAAGATCGATTACCAGACTTTTTTTCAGAGAAACAATCCCAACAAGATGAAATTCTCCAGTGTATTAAGGGCGAATGCTACTTTTCCGTTCATTATGCCGATGATGACCATGCCAACCGAACCCGGAATGCAATTGATGGATGCAGGGATCCGGGATAATTACGGGATCCGTAACACGGTAGATTTCATGTACCATCTGAAAGAATGGATCACCGACAACACTAGTGGAGTGATCGTTCTTGAGATAAGAGACACTAAGAAAATATTGAATAATGAGACCTACAAAAACGTCTCGTTCCTTGACAAACTTACTATGCCGTTTGGCAATATGTACAACAACTTCCCTCGCACTCAGGATTTTGATCAGGAGCAGCTTATGGATGTCGCCCTTCAGCAATTCCCTTTTGCCGTGGATGTAATCTCATTCAATCTGAGAGAACGTACAAACGACAGAATCTCCTTGTCCTGGCACCTCACACGTCAGGAAAAAAGAAAGATCGAACAGGCTTATAACAGTGAGAGCAATCAGAATTCGTTCCGCAGACTAAAGGAACTGCTTGCTAACTGATCTACTTTTTCTTGACGTTTTCCAGGACCACTGTCTTGTCTGCGAAAGCACATTCTGCCGGTAACATTGCCCTACTTGGAACCATGGTAAACGTAATTATGGTTCCTTCTTTTTTAAATTCATCACCTAGACTCACAGGATACAACAAGATCATTTTACCTTGCTCGCCTTTCGTCTCCACAAGTGTTGCACAACCTTTATATCCAACTCTTACGGTTCCGGTCAATTCACCATCTCCCGCAACTCCTTCTGAAGTACCATCCGATATCTGCTTAGTTGAAGAACAAGACATCAGCAATAAAAAGGTACATAATACCATTGTGTAATTTTTCATGTGTCAAATTATTTTTCGGTGCAAGGTAAACAAATATTGCACAAAAAAAAGAGACCCCTTTCGAAGCCTCTCTTTTCTTAACCTGTAGATGTTAATAATTGATCCGTAACGTCCTTAACGCAGGTAATCATGAAAGGTTTCATTATTTGCGGCATAATTAACAAAAGTACTTTAATAAACATTTCCAACAGAACTGAGTAACAGTGTATTCTGACTTACATTTGTTTCAGGATGAAAGGGCAAAAAGAAATACAGGCACTCATCAGATTGATCGAAGACCCCGATGAATCAGTGTTCCTTCACGTTCGAGATCGTCTGCTCACTTATGGACCTGTTGCGATCCCTTATCTCGAAACTTCCTGGGAACATGAAGAATATGGATTGATATTTCAGTCACGTGTCGAGAATCTCATCCATGAGATCCAATTCGAAGAAGTTAAACACCAACTGAAAAACTGGGTAGAATCACCGGATAAAGACCTGCTCAGAGGCTCAATCATCGTGGCTCGATACCAATATTCAGGAATGGACGAAGCCGCTATTCATGAATTGATCCAGCAATTAAGAAGAGACATCTGGCTGGAGCTAAATGACGCCATGACAGCCTACGAAAAGGTCAAGATTTTTAACCGGATCTTTTTCGGGATCTATCATTTCCATGGAGATGCCAAACATTTCCATTCCCCCATGAATTCGTTCATCAATACAGTAGTCGAATCCCGTAAAGGGAACCCCCTGAGCTTGTGCCTGATCTATAGCATTGTAGCTCAATCACTTGACCTTCCAATATATGGGGTAAACCTTCCTAATCATTTCATTCTGGCCTATATGGATGAAAATGGATCTTCCCGATTTCTGGAGGAAAAGAATGATTATGGAGTTCTTTTTTATATCAATCCTTTTTCGAAGGGAACGATCTTCGCTGAAAAAGAGATCAAAGAATTTCTGGACTCCCTTAGCCTGCCCCACAACAGATCTTACTTCGAACCCTGTTCCAATTCAGATATTCTGCGAAGAATGCTGACAAACCTCATCGCTTCCTTTCAGCAATCAGGCAGTGCTCAAAAGGTTGAAGAACTCACCGAATTAAGAGACCTTATCCCCTGATTACTTCAGGTCAAACTCAAGATCATACTTCTCGAGCTCCTTGAACAATTGATTGTTCGGATCTACCCTTAAATTACGGGCAGGTAATTTCACCTCAATATTTTCAAGGGGATCAAAAACAGTAAAATTCAACGTACACCTTCCTTCATGCTCATTGAATAGCTTGAACAGATCAGCGATAACCGGTTGCGTCAAATTCTTGGATGAAATCCGGATATTAAGGTTGTTCGCCTTGGATTCTCTAATATTCTGAAGTAACTCGATGGAACTCACCACAAACTCGAGTTCGTTTCGGCGTGGAGGAATCTCAATTTTCCCCTTGACGGCAACGAACATATTGGGTTGCATGAAGTGCTTGAACTTCAGGTAATTTTCCCTCCAAAGGAATAGCTTGTAGGTGTCGTTGTAGTCTTCAAGGATCATCGTCCCGAATGGGTCTCCGTTCTTGGTTACGCGATGTTCAGCTTCTGTGATGATGGCAGCGAGTAAAAGTTCTTTTCCTTTGTGCTGATCCATTTCACTTAACATGGATAGATTGCCCCGGCAGAATGATTCTATTTCAATGCGAAAATCATCGAGCGGGTGACCGGAAATGAACATTCCTACAACTTCCTTCTCGCGCTTGAGCTTATACATGCTCGACCATTCAATGGCTTTTGGAATTTCGGGCTCCGGCATCCTTGTTCCGGTAGCCTCTCCAAAGAGTGACACCTGCGAGGAATTCTCATTCTCCTGAAAGGACTGACCATAACGGATAATGTTTTCCAGGAATACCCTTCCTGAGTTGTCTTCCTGAAAGTACTGCGCACGATGAACATTGGTGAATGAGTCAAATCCTCCCGCATATGCAAGACTTTCAAAGGCCTTCTTGTTGCATACACGCAGGTTGACGCGTTTTGCAAAATCAAAAATGGAATTAAACGGCCCATTCTCTTTTCGCTCTGCGATGATCGCTTCAACCGGCCCCTGTCCAAGACCTTTAATGGCTCCTAAACCAAACCGGATCGCACCCTCACGGTTGACAGTAAAATGATAATTGGATTCATATACGTCTGGACCAAGCACAGGAATTCCCATTCGCTTGCATTCTTCCATGAAGAAGGATACCTGCTTGATATCATTCATGTTATTGGAAAGAACGGAAGCCATGTATTCAGCAGGGAAATTTGCCTTTAAATATGCCGTCTGATAAGCGATCCAGGCATAACACGTCGAATGCGATTTATTGAAGGCATACAAAGCGAACGCCTCCCAGTCCTTCCAGATCTTTTCTAGCTTAGTTACATCATGTCCGTTAGCGCTACCCTTTTCCAGAAACGCGGGCCTCATTTTATCCAGGACATCCTTCTGCTTCTTACCCATCGCTTTCCTCAGCGTATCTGCCTCACCCTTGGTGAATCCCGCCAGTTTCTGGGACAAGAGCATAACCTGCTCCTGGTATACCGTAATTCCATAGGTTTCTTTAAGGTACTCTTCACAGTCATCGAGGTCATATACAATGTCCTCTTCACCGTGCTTTCTGCGAATAAAGGATGGGATGTATTCCAGTGGGCCGGGTCTGTAGAGCGCATTCATCGCAATGAGATCCGCAAATACAGTAGGCTTAAGTTCCCTCATGTATTTTTGCATACCGGGAGATTCGTACTGGAAGATCCCTACTGTTTCCCCGCGCTGGAACAATTCATAGGTTGGCACGTCATCAATAGGAAATTTATCCGGATCGAGATCGACCCCTTTTGTCTCCTTCGCATTGCGTACAGCATCCTTTATAAGAGTGAGCGTTTTCAGTCCCAGAAAGTCCATTTTCAGCAATCCAGCCGACTCTGCCACAGAGTTATCGTATTGCGTACAGTACATTTCGGAATCCTTGGCTGTAGCTACCGGAACAAAATTCGTGATATCATCCGGCGTAATAATCACACCGCAGGCGTGGATTCCCGTGTTCCTGACAGATCCCTCCAGTTTTCTCGCTTGCCTGATGACATTGGCAGCCAGGTCATTTCCTTCTGCAAGTCGCTTAAGTTCTTTAGCCCGCAGAATATCATCCTGATTATTCTTGAGTTTATCAGCCAATTCAGCATCATCCAGTTTGAATAATTTGGAAAGTGAAATATCCGGAACCAGCTTTGCAAGCTTGTCCGCATCCTGGAGTGGAAGATCAAGCACCCTGGCTGCATCCCTGATGGATGATTTTGCTGCCATCGTTCCATAGGTAATGATCTGAGCCACCTGATTCGCACCATACTTGTTGATCACCCATTCGATCACTCTTCCCCTTCCTTCATCATCAAAATCAATATCGATATCCGGCATCGAAACCCTATCAGGATTCAAAAAACGCTCGAAGAGCAGATCGTATTCAATGGGGTCTACATTAGTAATTCCGATACAGTATGCAACCGCAGAACCTGCGGCTGAACCCCTTCCCGGCCCTACGGAAACGCCCATGTCTCTGGCTGCTCGACAGAAATCCTGCACGATCAAGAAGTACCCGGGATACCCCGTCCGCTCGATCGTTTCGAGCTCAAAATCCAGACGCTCCCGAATCTCCTCGGTGACTTCGTTATAACGTTCAGCAGCGCCCTCGTAGGTCAAATGCCTTAGGTAGTTATTCTCTCCTCTTTTACCTCCGTCCTCTTGGTCAAGTGGGTCACAGAATTCTTCAGGAATATCAAACGCAGGCAAAAGAACATCTCTGGCAAGTCCATAATGTTCGCATTTTCCAATGATCTCACTTATCGATTCGATCGCCTCGGGAAGATCCAAAAACAAAGCCTTCATTTCCTCAGAGGACTTGAAGTAGTATTCTTCATTGTCCAACCCATATCGGAATCCGCGACCTCTACCTTTTGGTGTCGTAACAAGCTCAGAGTCCTTGACACACAGGAGAACATCATGCGACTCCGCATCACTTTTATCCAGATAATAGGTGTTATTGGTGGCCACGAGTTTTACACCATGTTTCTCAGAAAAGCGGACAAGCGCAGAGTTAACTCTGTTCTCATTATCCTGACCATGTCGCATTACTTCGAGATAGAAATCTTCTCCGAATTGCGACTTCCACCACAACAGTGCTTCCTCTGCCTGAGCTTCACCGACATTCAATATCAAACTCGGGATCTCGCCAAACATATTACCGGAAAGGACGATCAGATCGTCCTTGTATTGAGCAATAACATTCTTATCAATTCTTGGAACGTAATACATTCCTTTAGTGTAGGCGATTGATGCCAGCTTGATAAGATTATGATATCCCTTTTTGCTCTTTGCAAGGAACACAACCTGATACCCATTATCTTTCTGAGATTTATCCTCGTGATTTCGACACACATAGAACTCGCAACCGATAATAGGCAATAGTTCCTGTTTATCAAAGAGCTGTCCGGCCTCCTCGGCTTTCTCCCTCTCAGCTTTGACAGTTTTGTTATAAGATGCAATTGCTTTTTCAAAGTGAAAGGCTGCCATCATGTTTCCTGAATCGGTCAACGCCACAGCTGGCATCCTAAGTTCAGCAGCTTTTTTAACCAAACCATCCACATCAATGGTAGACTGTAAAATGGAAAATTGGGAATGATTGTGTAAATGAGCAAATACACTTCTTTCCAGTCGCTTTTTATTCTCCTCTTCATCACCGGACAGAACAGGCTCAACCTTATACTCTGCCTTTAATTTCGAACTCTCTTCTTTGAGGTTCAGATGCTTCAACCCAATTCGACCAATTGGCGCCGGATTGAAAATCGAGTAGTCCTCCAGATACCGTTCTTCTTGCTGCAGCGCTTCAAGCGGAAACTCACCTTTTCGAATAAGTTCCAGAAAACAGCGCGCTGTCGCCTCTACATCGGCAGTTGCATTGTGCGCCTCATTAAATGGTTCGTTAAAAAGAAACAAGTGAAGCTCCGTCAGTGTCGGGAGTTTAAATCTCCCCCCCCTTCCACCCGGAAGTTTGCATAGATCAGCAGTAAGTTCTGTACACGTGTCAAGAACAGGTATGGAGAGTAAAGGAATTTCCTGACCCAGACGAACAAATTCGCAACCTGTGACATTGACATCAAATCCAACGTTATGTCCCACAACGAAACGGGCCTTGGACAATGCCGTAGTGAATTCTCGCATAACCACATCAAGGGACTCGCCATATTTCAATGCCAGTTCTGTGGAGATTCCATGAACCTGTTCTGAATCGTACGGGATATCAAATCCGTCCGGTCTGACTATAAAGTCCTTGTGCTCCAGTAGCCTTCCCATCTCATCATGCACCTGCCAGGCGATCTGAACCACGCGTGGCCAGTTCGTTATGTCTGTTACAGGCGCGTTCCAATCACGCGGTAAACCGGTGGTTTCCGTATCAAAAACAATATACATCAGTCCAGGATTATTCGAAGACTAAAGTTACAAAAAGTAAAGG
>Ga0315904_10003038_pt1 | contig 25215 bp, 17 predicted proteins | sample LakEriMetagenome_6_FD_203529 | JGI IMG/M metagenome (GOLD analysis project Ga0315904, IMG submission 203529) | Freshwater fungal communities from buoy surface, Lake Erie, Ohio, United States - Buoy 12 MA120 | ecosystem: Environmental > Aquatic > Freshwater > Lake | place: USA: Lake Erie, Ohio... | reverse complement strand
GCACAGATAGGAGCAGGTTTTGTACCCGATACCACTCAGGGTCAGGCTCCGCTTAATGTTGAGTTCTCGAATTCCACAGCATCAGCCACTACCTACTTCTGGGATTTTGGTGACGGCAGCACATCCAACGATGTAAATCCAACACATATTTATACAGATGCAGGTTCATACACAGTTTTGATGATAGCTACCAACTCTTTGGGCTGTGCCGATACTGCAAGATTTGAATTTATCGTTGTAGAGAATAAATCGAGTCTGATCATTCCAAACGTATTTACACCAAACGGCGACCAGTTTGGTGAAACTTTCACCTTCCAGGAAGAAGGAATTGTATCCATTAACGTTTTGATCTTTAACAGATGGGGACGCGAGGTTTACTCCTGGTCAGGAACCGGCAAAGGCTGGGATGGTAAGTCAACCGACGGAAAAGAGCTTCCTGAAGGTGTTTATCTTTATATAGTTAAAGCTACCGGTATTGATGGTAAGAATTACGATGAAAAAGGAACTGTTCAGCTGATCAGAGGTAAGTAATCTCCTGATTCAAAATCTTCAATTGACGTCACCCGGCGGTTCAGCCGGGTGACTTAATAAATATAAAACCTGTAACCACAACATAAACGATTCAATAGCAAAAGCGAAAGAACACACTACCACCACTACACAGCAGCTCATACCTTGATTAGGGTAAACTCGAATTACTAAGGATATGGTTGCCGGCCTTCTTAAACTATAGCAAGACAACACCTTCATACATGTAATTTGCAACGCAGTTAGCATGTATTAACACAACAATAAGGCCTATGCGACAATTAAAAATTACCAAATCCATTACCAACAGGGAAAATGCATCCCTGGAAAAGTATCTGCAGGAAATCGGTCGTGAAGGATTGATCAATGCAGAAGAAGAGGTTAAACTGGCGCGTCTGATTAAAAAAGGTGATCAGGCGGCGCTTGAAAAATTAACACGGGCCAACCTTCGATTTGTTGTCTCCGTTGCAAAGCAGTATCAGAATCAGGGATTGAGTCTTCCTGATCTGATTAACGAAGGAAATCTTGGCCTGATCAAGGCTGCAAAGCGGTTTGATGAAACAAGAGGATTTAAATTTATCTCCTATGCCGTTTGGTGGATCCGTCAATCTATCATGCAGGCTCTTGCTGAACAGTCAAGAATTGTCAGACTGCCCATTAATCAGTTAGGATCGGTCAATAAAATCAGAAAAACATTTTCTCAGCTGGAACAGCAATTTGAGCGTGAACCCAGCAACAGTGAACTTTCAGAGGCTCTTGAAATGACCGAGGAAAGCGTAGCTAATACGATGAAAATTTCCGGTAAGCATGTGAGTGTTGACGCGCCCTTTGTTACCGGCGAAGAGCATAGTTTGCTTGACGTTCTGGAGAATCCAGACTCGCAACTGGCTGATAACACTTTGATGAACGAGTCTCTCAATCAGGAGATCAATCGCTCGCTTGCCACATTGACTCAACGCGAAGCAGATGTAGTCAAGTTGTTTTATGGTATCGGCTGTTCGCATGCCTATACGCTTGATGAGATTGGTGCCAAATTTGATCTGACCAAGGAGAGGGTGCGCCAGATTAAAGAAAAAGCCATCCGGCGACTGAGACATAATTCCAGAAGTAAACTTCTGAAATCCTATCTGGGTTAACTTTTACTGTTTTTTAACCTGATAATTTCTTCCTTCAAAAGGGAGGTGGTTAACTCACAGTCTTTTTTAAATGAATCGAAGGTTCTTGTTATCCTGTCTTTCTGAATTTCGTCACGTGTCCACTCTTCAAGTTCATTGATTCGGTCTATTAATGAACCTATTTTCAAGAGCTGAACAGATGACTTCAGCCTGTGCACTGCCTGAAAGGTAGCTTGCCAGTTCTGAGCTTCAATATGTTTTGAGATCTCATCTGTGATAGCTGGAATCTGGGAAGCGAGCATCTGGAACAGGCTGATCACATCTTCTTTATTGTCACTGAAAAGGTGCAGCATTTTGTTCGAAGACTGACGGATCATTTCATGAGTGATCAGTACGTTATCCTTATGTGCATTCTCTTTCGCTTTGGAAATCTGTCGCATCACGGCAGTCAGCAATTCATGAGGACTATAAGGCTTTGTGATATAATCACTCATGCCCAGAGCGAGCGCTTTTTCTTTTTCCTGCACAGAAGCATAAGCCGTAAGTGCGATCACCGGAATCTGATTAACAGGATTTGGCAGGGAGGTTCTGATGGTTTGTGTGAGTTCATAACCGTTCATTTCCGGCATTTGAACATCCATTAGTATCAGATTAAATTCTTTAATCCTGAGGAATTCAATTGCCTCTCTTCCATTGTTGGCTATTTCAACCTTAAATCCCATTTTGCCAAGCAGCTTCTGTGCCAGAAACTGATTGACTTTATTGTCTTCAACCAGCAGTATAACCACGTCAGACAAATCCTTCAGATCAATGGGCGTTGAGTTTTTGCTTCCCTGAAGATTTTTTTTCAGAGGTTCAGTGGTCTTGAATGGTAATTCAATTTTGAAGACACTTCCGGTGCCCACGGTGCTGTTAACAGAAATGGTGCCACCTTGAAGTTCCGTAAGTTGTCGCGCAATGGCCAATCCTACTCCGGTACCTTCCGGTATTTTGCTGTCAACCGTTCCTGGGTTTGAATAAATGTCAAAAATGTGCGGAAGTTTAGTGTCAGGAATACCGATCCCGGAGTCTGTAATGCTGAAAATGATTTTGACTTCGTTGCCTTTGACTTCAGTAACATTTACATCAACTTGGATACTTCCCTTTTCTGTATATTTAATGGCATTGCTCAGAATGTTTCTGAGTACCTGATGCAGTCTGTAATCATCACCACTTACTTTGTTTGGTAAATGTTCATCAAATCGTAAGGAAATGCCGATGCCTTTTTCGTCTGCTCTGACTTTGAGTAATTGTACTACGGATGAAACCAATTCTCGTAAGTGGAACTCTTTTGCGTTAATGCTGATCTCCCCCTGCTGAATTTTGGAAAAGTCAAGGATATTATCGACTGTTTCGATCAGGTTGTTAGCTGACAGCCGGATGGTGTTGATGTATTCAGATTGCTCAGGAGTCGGATTGGTATCTGAAAGCAGAGAGGTCATTCCCAGTACTCCGTTCAAGGGAGTTCTGATCTCATGACTCAGGTTGGAAATGAACTGATCTTTCAGTTTAACAGCAGCTTCGGCAACCTGCTTCTCTTTCATGATCTTTTCGAAATCATGTTTGAACTGAAGACTCCGGGTTTTTACCGCGATCTCCTCATTCAGCAGCTCATTTGCGAGGGATGCATGTTTTTTGTAGTGATCAAGTGCTTTGATAGGGTCACCCTTTTTCTCATAGGCATCGGCAATAGACTTGTGTATCTGGTTGATCGGGTATTTCGCCCCGGAATCTTTAATAGCCTGCAGTGATCGGTTCAGTATATCAAGAGCGTCATCGTATCGGTCTATCGCGATATACAGTTGCCCCAGGTTTTTAAGTAAGTCGGCTTTCAGGACAGCATCCTGTGTGATACCACTGAGATCAATTGCTTTATAGAAATATGTTTCTGCCTTTTCATACTCTTTCATTTTGGTGAAGAGTATGGCCATACTTCCCGTTGGTTTTATTTGCAATTCCGGGTCACCTTCTGCAACAGCTATATTAAGGCTTTTGTCAAGTTGCTCATAAGCCAGATCAATCCGGTTGGCCCAGTTCATGCAGTTGCCAAGCAGGTAACAGGTTTCAGCCTGCATCTTTCTGTTGCCTGTTTCTTCAAATATCCTGAGTGCCTGAGTGTGATAACTGATCGCTTTATCGTAGTTGCCTGTCAACCTGCTGGTGTCTCCCAGTTTGTTGAGCACGAGACCTGCACACTCCGGATCTTTGACTTTACCTGAAATTTCAAGCGAGTCATAATAAGCTTCGCAAGCCAGATCGTAACTTCCGTAATTCAGGTAAGCTTCTGCCAAAGCAAATGTACTGTCGAATGCTCCTTTGTAATTATGCGCCTGGCTGTAACTTGCTGCTGCATCCATAAAGGAGGATATGGCTGCTTCATAATTTTTCTGAAGTACATGAATTCTTGCCAGTTCAAAATAACAGTCACCCATTCCTGACTGGAACTTGACATTCCTGGAAAGGGTGAGGGCTTTTTGGAAAAACTCTTTCGATTGCCCAATATCGTTGGCCACCAAACCGCGGGCTGTTTCGATGAGATTGGATATGATATCTTGCTCTTCAAAACTTTCGTGAATACCGGGGTTGCTGCTGCTCATGAATGGAAATATGGAACTGATGGCGAAGTTAAGCCATTATCATACTAATTTATGGACTAAAAGTTACGGATAAATAGACTTTAAAAGAGGAAATAGTACTATGTAAATAGCAGATTATCACCTTATTAATGAAAAAGAACCTACTTTATTAAATCGTTTCTTTTTTCCATTTGACTGGATAACGTCATATTGAATCTTGTAGGCATAGGTTCCTTCTGGTGCCGGTTCATCTAGAAAAAATCCGTTCCAGCCACCTTCCGTTCCAAGACGGTCAGATTCGAATACTAGTTGCCCCCAGCGGCTAAAAACCCGGAGTTTTAAATTGACAATACCGGTCCCTTCAGCACAGAAAATATCATTAACTCCATCATTGTTTGGAGTAAATCCGGCGGGAACAAAAATGGTTTCCCGGCAACTTTCAGTTATGATGACATCTGCACTCCGGGTGCATCCTCCAGGATGGGTCACGGTGACATTGTAGGCACCGGGGGAGGTGACTGTTATGGAAGGAATCGTGTCACCTGACGGAGTCCAAAGAAATGATAATCCTGAACCGGCATTAAGTACAACAAATTCACTGTTATCGGGACAAATTATTGCTGAAGCCGGTAGCAGTATATCAGGCGCCGGAATCACACTCAGATTGAATGTATCTGACACCGCACATGACCCATTACTGACGGTAACAACATACTCGCCGCTTTCAGCAATCGTGATTGATGGTGAACCGGAGCCTGTAGACCAAACATAGGTTCCACCGGGAATGCCGGCATTGAGAACCAGACTGGTTCCTTCGCAAATAGTGGAATCATTGGGGAGATTTACAGAAGGTGGAGGTACCACACTGACTGTTACCGACAAGTCTGATGTAATGCCATTCCAGATATAGGTAGTAGCAGTATTTGGGAATACGCTGATTGAATTGTTTGATGAAGGAAGGGTGTCATTTGGAGCGGAAGCCAGCGACCACCATCCTTCAGTATTGGTAACGCCGGTGAGTGTAGTTGAATCGCCTGTGCAAATCAGGGTATCACCGGTAACACTCAACTGTTCGGTTAAAGGGGTGATGCTGATATTGTCGGTGTAGTAGAAGGCAGATGCCGCCATCGTCGGACATGCGGGAACAGGTATTGAAAAATTGAATGAGGTGGTGGCGGCATCGTTTCGGAAGTTTCCGAGGGTGATGTGTGCTTCACCTCCTGATGCTATGTAAAAGCCGTTAAAGGTAAACCAGGAAGAGGTATCAGAAAGCACATTATTCAATTCGAATTGTGGTGGTATGCTGATCACTCCGTTTCCGGTTTGTGATAATGCGGAAGTGGAAAGACATATTCCAATTCTGTTAGTGGCAATCCCTGAGTTTTGTGATCGTCTGAAAGCTGCTGAAACCTTATACAACTGTCCCGGGTTCAATGGCGAATTGAGCGGAGCTTTGATATAATTCCTTTGATTGGCATTGGGTGATTTGGTGTAGAACCCTGAATAGTTGCTGCCGGAAGCCGCAGCCGAATTGCCCGCGAAATTGAATGGCACGCCGACGTTGGAGCAGCCTGCAGGAATACTGTTAACATGACAAGATGAAAATAGATCAGCGGGAGCACCTGCTGATGTCCATGGGGCTGCAAGACTGATCTCACCGGATCCGGTAGGACAACCGGTGAATTGTTCGAATCCGGAATTCGGAACGAGATTTTGAGATAATAAAGGGAAACTCAAAAAAGTAAAGCATATCAGAAAAATCAGTTTCCGCCGAAATTCAGGAATCATTTTTCAGGTTGCGATAAATTTACATTGATCAGCTCAATTCTTCTTTCAATGGCTGCAGCCGGATTGTAAACGGAATTTCGCTTGTCAGTCAGCATGTCACTCACTCCGGTTTGCACCAGCGTTTCCCCGGCTGCAACTTCCACGACCTTCAGACTTCCGTCATCAAAATATTTTTTAAGTGATCCTGAATTCCATGATTTCATGAAATTTACAAGGCTTGCAATTCTTCTACGCGATAAGTTGACGTTATATTGATTGTCGGCAAGCGGGCTGGTACGGCCTCTTACTTCAAGCTCGATATCTACTCCGGCAAGCAATGCTTTCTCCACTTTTGAACAGAAGCCATTCAGTCTGTTCCATGAGCCGGTTACCACATTATTGAAGAAGTCATCAATCTGTTTTTCCGAATTTGATTTCTCAGATGGTTTCAGGGTGCCTGCAAAGTTGGTTTTATATTCACCAATACGGCCCATGTAATTGCTGTAAAGGCGATCGTAACTCTTGCCGGTTGTTACTGCCATTGTTTTCTTATCAGGCTCATCGTTATCAAAATAGAGTTCGAGTGGCAGAAAATCGTCATAATAGGCTTTGTTTCCCGGATCTGTTGAATCTGCTTCAGCAATGATTACGGCAACTGAATCCGTTTCGACGGTAGTATCAGCCTCAGCCTGTTTGTGGTAATATATATCGTAACAGCAGGTTTTGGCAAGTATAAACATGGATCCCTGACGGTTGCTGCTCATAGTGCCGCTTTTACCGTCGCTTGAAACGGTGAAATACACATCATTGACGCTTGTATTATAACCCGGTCCGAGATTTTCAGGTGAGGTCAGTTCGTTATTGATCAGACTTGATTTGAAAATGTCCTGTCCGCCCAGCCCTGCATGACCGTAACTGCTGAAGTATAAAATCTGACTGGTGTTGTCGAAGAAAGGAGTGAGTTCGTCATCAAAGGTATTGATCACAGGACCGGCGTTTACAGCAGGAGAGAAAACAAGTGATGGTGAAATGTCGCTGACCCAGATATCGTTCCTGCCCGATCCACCGGGCCTGTCGGAGACAAAATATAGCCGATATCCCTCGGCGCCTCTTGCTGCAATTCCCGGTTGTGAAGAAGAAACAGAATCCAGATTGATATTGGCTCCGATCTTTTCGGGTTTTGAAAATTTACCATTATCAAACTTTGTGATGTAGAGTTCACATCTGAGATCATAATTCCCTTCCGGCTGAGTACATCTTGAAAAGATCATAAACCTTTGGTCGGGACTGAATGCGGCATTGCCGTTGTGTTTACCTGATTCGTTGATCAGAGTAGACAGCGGTGCAGGTTGCTGATTCTTTTGAGCCTTAGGAGATGATTTGAGAATTCTGGAAACATAGTAATTATCCGATTTTTTATCGGTATTGGAATAGAGAAATTTCAGTGAGGAAAAATAAAGTACACTGTCGCCCATCATGCTGGCACCGAACTCTGAGAAGTTTGAATTGACCGGACTGCCTGCATTTTTTACTTCGACCTGATGATTTCTTTCGGCTAATTTCATCACTTCAGGACAGTCAGATGATTCTTTGCGTGCCTTAATTCCTGTATATGTTGAGTCATTCGGATATTCAGTTGTGTACCGCTCAAACAAACGACAGGATTCTGCGTACATGCCAAGATATTTTTTCATTTCAGCACAATAAAACAATGCAAGCGGATAGCGTTTGTCCTTATCGTTCAGGACAATTTTACCGTACCAGGCAGCGGCTTTTTCATAATCTTTATACATTCTGCTGGCCTCAGCCATTTTGTAACTGATGGTTACATCTTCAGTTTCAAACTCAAGGGCTTTTTTGTAATATTCTATTGCTTCAGCAAATCGTGATTTCTGCATGGCTTCATCTCCCGCATTGAGATAAGCACGCAACGTCTGACCGGCAGATGGAAACTGTGATCCCATCACGATTACCAAAACAAAAAGCAAATTCCGGAAGAGTTTGTGCATAATCAGTAAAGCGGACAAGGAGGCTTGATGCCGATGGGTTTGACTTTTCGGATGATGTAAATGAGAGAGATTTCATATCCGCCCTTACCGTTGCTGGCACGGTCAAGGTCAGAAGTGTTAAAATCATATGACACTCCTACATTGAGGTTGTTATAATCAATTCCTGCTGATACGATGGCGGCATCTTTGCTGCGCATCCAGCCTCCCAGATAAAATGAATAGGTTCGTCCGGGTAATTCACTCAGCCTGTATCTTACTGAAGTTCCTCCGGTGAGTTCCCTGAAGCTACCCTGATTCATATACAATAATGCTGGCACCAGATCGAACTTGCTCGCCAAGGGAAAATCCAGTTTGACATCAAACTGTGTGCGTGAAAACATCTTAGCTTCTTTTCCGAAAAAGGCATCATTGGGCCTGTTGATATGCTGGAAGCTGATTCCTGTGCCTGCTTTGAACCGGTTTTCTGTGCTGAACAGATAGGACACACCTGCGCTGAAATCTGTGTAGCCGTGATTGTCATTATCAAACTGCTCAGTATTGGTCTGACCGGGATCAAATACATCACCGTCATACTGCTCGTCAAATGTCAGGTCACTGTAATTAATGGACCTGCTGACATATCCAGCCTGAATTCCTGCAGAAAGATAATGGCGGTTATCTTCATCTAATGGTCGTATAACAGAAAACGACAAAGCTATCTGGGTAAGGCTCAGTTTTGAATCGCCTGCCTTGTCGTGATTGAAAAGTAAACCTGCATTGTATTTGTTTCTTGAGTCGGAAAGTCCGTTTAAAACCATTTCGGCAGATCCGGAAAATGTTTTGTATGGGGTTGTAACTGATTTCCACTGATTCCTGTGATTGGCTACGAATCTGTAATCACCGTTGAAGAAACCGGTTTGTGCCGGATTGAGATTCAGAGGGCTTGCTCCGAACTGAGAGAAGTGTATGTCCTGGGAATAGCTGCTGTCTGCAATTGTCAGCAATAAAAAGGCCAAGAAGATTTGAGAATGAATCTTCTTCAAGGAAAAAATATTGCGGAGCGGCTTCATCATCGTATTAAAGTGATGTTTCCTTTTTTAAAGAACTTTTCGTTGTCAAAACACAAGGCTTCCACATAGTAGACATATACGGCCGGTGTAGCCAGTTTTCCTTTGTACTTCCCGTCCCAGCCTTTTTTCGGATCATTGGTTTCAAACACTTTTTCACCCCATCGATCATAAATTCTCAATGTGAGTTCTTTAATAGTATTACCTCTCACATAAAGAATATCGTTGTTATTATCGTCGTTTGGAGTAAAAGCATTTGGAATGAAAATGACAGGTTCTTCACACAAAACTTCCTTCACAAAAACTGAAACAGAATCTGTGTTGGAGCATCCGAATGGATCCGTAATGGTAACGTAGTAAGTGGTGTTAACGAGAGGACTTGAAGTCGGATTTTGTATTGAAGGATTGCTGACCGACTGTGGTGGCGACCAGGAATAGGAACAGTTACAGGATGTGGTGGCAGATAAGGAAATAGTTTCTCCTTCAAAAACAGTGTCCTGAGAAATGGCAGCGGTGACGGCAGGTATGAATGTGGAATAAAGCACATCAACAGTTACATTGGCGGCAGTACATCCGTTGGCATCGGTGATGGTAGCCGTGTAAGTTCCGGGACACAAACCTGTTGCGGTTGGGCCGGTTTGTGTATCCGTATCATCCCATATGATCGTATATGGCGAGGTGCCTCCTGAAGCAGATGCTGTGGCTGTTCCGATACACAACCCGTCACAGTAGGCATCAGTGGATGATCCCTGTGAAGAGAGTGGGGGAGGATTTGCGATATTGACTGTTGCAGTATCAGAACATCCCAGAGAGTCAGTCACAATAACGGTATATTGACCAGGGCAAAGTCCGGTGGCAGTAGGAGTTGTTTGCTGAGCCGGATCGTTCCACAGGAATGAAAATGGTGCAAATCCGTTTGTGGTATTGGCAGTAGACTGACCGGTACACAAATTATTACAGGTAGCCTGGCCCGGTGTTGCGTTTACGGTAACATTGGGTGGGACGATAACCTGCCTGACTATGGTTTCTCTGCATCCTTTTGCAGATGTTACCACTAACGTTACCGTATAAGTGCCCGGACCGGGGAAGGTATGTGAAGGATCAGCGGTATTGACAGCCGGTGAATTATCTCCAAAATTCCATTGCCACTGGGTGGTGACTCCTGCATCGGTATTGGAGGTGTCGTTGAACTGAATGGTATAGGAACAGGAAGACTGAACAAAACTGAAATCCGCTACATAATCAGGATAAATACTGACCGTTTCAATAGTGGTATCGGCACATCCGGGATTGAAGGTTGAAAAGGCAATGAGCGTTACATTATAGGTGCCGGTATCGGGATAACTATAAGACGGATTCACTATCAGTGACGTGTCTGCAAGGGTGGTCGGGTCACCGAAATTCCAGAAGTAGGAAGAAGCGCCGAAACTGTTGTTGGTGAATTGTATCGTATTGCTCCCGCAGGTAATAAGTGGCGTCTGCAAGGCGGCAACCACCAGTGTCGGACAAGCTGCTACGTTCAATTGATAATCACGACGTGTCTTGCTCAAAAGCACTCCGTTGCGGTATTCGTTTACGCAAACTCCAATTACGAATTGACCGATAGTATTAGGAGTGGCAGTGAGAAGTCCGGTTTGAGGATCGATAGTGAGCGGAACTCCACCTAAAAGATTGGTTTGATTGTATGGTGGCTGGTAGATAACAGTATTAAATGGAGGCGGAAAACTTACCGGCTGTGGCAGCGGATCATTAACGGAGGCGCCATCAAAGGGGGTGCAAATTTCATATACAAGTGAATCACCTTCTGCATCAGTTGCAGAATGATCGAAAACGAAAGGAAGGCCTGCACAGATAAAAGGCGGTGGCAACTCGTTAAAAACGGGATTGCTGTTTTGAACTGAAGGCTGACTTGGGGTTTGGATATTGGTTCCGGGTATAGTGGCATAAAAAGTGGCACCGGTATTCAGCGGATTGACAAGATTGAGGATGGTTTGATTCCTGCAGCAGCGCTGGTAAGCGAGTTGATATCCTCCCGGAGTGGGAGGTAAGGTAACCAAAGTGGAGTAAGTGGTAACTTCATAACAAACGTTGGTTGGTGGGATGAAGCAAGGCGAGTTGATGATCGGTGGAATGGTATCAATTATTCCCGGTGAAACGCTCAATGTCTGAATCAGCGTGTTGCTGGAATTCCAGATCCCAATGAAACCAGGATCATCAAACGGTGGGATACCATTGAAACAGTCACGGTAAACCGTCAGCCGGATGCGGTATTGGTTATTACCTAAATACTCGTAGTACAGCTCCCCGCCTACAATATGAGTGGCTTCTGCCTGACGAATATCCGCGGCAATTGAACAAATCACTAAAACAGCAATCAGAAACCTTTTGAACATCAGGCAGGTAAGCGAATTAAGGGGTTTAGTGCTGTAAATTTAGCAAACAGGAGTTATAAAATCAGTTAATTTATTGTCATCCTTGACAGAATGAAGATCATCTCACCTTTACTTGAAGCAGCCGACGGTCTCCGATAAATGCTTCCAGTTCGTCGCCTTTTTCAACCCGGCTGACTCCTTTGGGAGTACCGGTAAAGATCAGATCTCCTTTTTTTAGGGTGATAAATTGAGACACAAACGAGATAATATAATCAATGCTGAAGATCATGTCGCGGGAATTACCTTCCTGAGCGATTTGTCCGTTTTTCATCAGACTGAATGAAAGATTGGTGAGATCGCCCAGTTCGGATTTCGGAACAAATTGACCCACCGGAGCCGAGGTATCAAATGCCTTCGCCAGCTCCCAGGGAAGTCCTTTCTTTTTCAGTTCTGATTGAAGATCGCGGGCGGTAAAGTCAATTCCGACAGAGACTTCTTCATAATATTTGCCGGCAAACCTTTCGGCAATGTTCTTTCCGGGCTTACTGATTTTAACTACAAGTTCTACTTCGTGATGTATATCGGCAGAAAAATCCGGGAGGAAAAAAGGTTGTCTTTTTTGCAGCTGTGCCGTCTCCGGTTTCATAAAAATGACCGGCTGCTCATTCACCTGATTGTTGAGTTCTTTGGCATGTTCGGCATAGTTTCGCCCGACGCAAATAATCTTCATACTTTGCTTTTTAATGCTTTTTCAGGATGGAAATTTAGTTCGGAAAACTCCTTTTTACCAAGGACGTAATGTTGCCACGCAATGTTGCGCCGGTAAATGGTTGGATGGAGTTTTTTAGGTTCGCTTAGGTTGCGTTTTATTGTTCCGTTGAGCAACCTGAGGTAAAACTGGAAATGCGCTTTCACAACGGCTATGCAGTCGGAACCATGTCCTTCCAGCATGAATTTAATTCCAGCTGCACCGTCAAGGAACAACCGCAGCAAAATGACAGTAAATACCTTATTAGGCGGCAGGTGCTTGTATAGCATCGAAAGGTTATTGCGGAAGTTAAGCAGGGTTTTACCGGGATTGTTTTTAGGCAGGGTGGCACCTCCGACATGAAATACTTCAGAATCAGGTATGCACATGATTTCATATCCCATGTTCCGTATTCTCCAGCAAATGTCAATTTCCTCCATGTGTGCAAAAAAAGAGGCATCAAATCCGCCGGCTTCCCGAAAGACCTTATTCCTGATCATCATGCAGGCTCCGGAAGCCCAGAATACGGGAACCGGATTGTTGTATTGTCCATGGTCATTTTCAAGGTGGCCAAATATTCGTCCTCTGCAAAAAGGATAGCCCAGATGATCGATATACCCTCCTGCGGCACCGGCATATTCAAACTGCTGCCTGTTTTTGTGCCACAATATTTTTGGCTGACAAACTGCAGTTTCCGGGTGGCTGTTGAGCCATGTCTCCAGAGGTGCAAGCCAATTTTCGGTAACTTCAACATCACTGTTCAAAAGCAACAGGTATTCTTCTGACACATTTTTCAGAACTGTGTTGTACCCCTTTGCAAAACCCTCATTCACATGATTTGTGATGATATCAATTTCAGGATGGGTGTTGCGTAACCAGTTCAGCGAGTCATCGGATGAAGCGTTGTCGGCAACTATCAGCCGGGCTTTGCCATGAGTAAATCGGATCAGCGCAGGAAGAAACGACTCCAAAAGGTGCCGGCCGTTCCAGTTGAGTATGACTACAGCTGTTTTCAAAAAATCATCATGCGGAAATTGCTACCGCAATGCAAAAGTAGCATATCCTTTAGATTGTGATAAGACCAGATATTACCGTGGATTAGCGAAGTTATCTCCGGCTTTGTTACCAAATGAATCCACATTTCGCTGTTCCTGATCGAACGAACGCGAAGGAGAGTCCCTCTTGTAAAGCATCATTTGCCATTGGTTATTGTAAGGTTCACCCTGTGCATCAGAATGCAGCAATACAAAATCGTTAGTAATCAAATCGGGGTTATAGAAAACAAATTTCCGGTTCGACTGATTGTCCAGCTTGTAATAATGCCAGACTTCATAAGGATAAGCACTGGGTTCATTGTAGCTTCTGGAGATGGTATTGGGAGGGCCATATTTTAGGTAAACCCTGCCTCTTTCAGTAGCATATCCTTTCCGGACCTGGTTACCGAATTCCTGGTTGACTTTAATGACTTCTGCCCTGTAATCCTGCCAGGCCTTTTCGGGATTAATGGGGTTTCTTTTTACCCAGAAATCATAAAAGAACTGTTGCATCAGTTTAAGATCAGCCAGTTTTAGCTGATTATTCAGAAACATCATTTCCAGCTGTCCGCTGATGGGGTACATGGAATTGATATAATCAGTCAGTGAATCGGTGCTGGTGATATAGGATGCAAATGTATTGGTGATGTCTCTTTGTCTGTAATCATCCGATTCACTGATTCGGGCAGCATTGCTGCGCTGGAAAAAAGCGGTGTTTTGAGCCAGCAGTTCATTCTCTCTGTTTCTGGCTTCAATAACCAGATTGTAGTTACCTGACGGCAAATCGGTAATCGGTATTTCGGCGAGTACAACGTTTACTTTGCCGGCATTTTGACGGCTAAAACCTTTGAGGTTTTCAATTACCCTCTTGGATTCGGCTGACTCGATGTAATAGTTGATCAGGTATGACGACTCACCCAGTACTCGGTCGGTGTTGTAGATCTCAGCGTAAAAACGAATGGAGTTCATGGACTGAGGGTAGAAATTATCGACAAAGGGGACCAGATCAAAACCACTCTTGGAGATGATGGAGGGTTCAACTGTTTTAGTATAGGAATCGATCAGCTGGATATCTGAAACTGCAAGAATGTTATTATAATATTCGAGTTTGAAATTTTGAGAGATCCGGTAAGGCTTTTCAGGGACATTTTTATCAGTGATGGTAAGTTCCATTTTATAAGTTCCATTCGGTAACTGTACCCGTTGCTGATCCAGGAAACTGAATTGGATCTGAGAGGTGTCGGAGACTTCAGGACTCAAAAGATTGTATTTGTCGCTGTGTTTGATTCCTGAAGCATCACTGTAGACAAAGCTCACTTCGATTGCCCCCTGCAGCTTTCCGGCTTTATTTTTTTCAAAAACAACTGACCTGGCATTCACAGACAAATAGGTTTCCAGATAAGGGCCATTTTCAGGTGAATAATAAGTCTTGTAGGAGAATAACGCCTGAAGATTTTGAGCCTGAACGGAAGTGGATAGCAATAAGAAAAATAGAAGGATGAACCGGTTCATGTGATTTAGGTTTGAATGGTAAAGATACTACAATTTAGCAGTAGAGTGGGAGTAATAATGGTCACAAACTTGTCACAAGATGCGTGTATTCAGGCACTTAAATGACATTATGATGTGGTAAAATAAAAAAAGAGCCGGTTGAGGAACCGGCTCTTTAAAATAAATGGAACGATTAATAATTGTTCAGTGCGTAATTAACAGCAGCAGCAGCATTCAGGTTGCCATATCCTTTGGAGCTGCTTTTATTGGGGTAAAACTGGGAGGTATTGGTCAGACAAGTAAGGACCTGAGTACGGGTCATATTGGGTTTTGCACTCCACACCAGTGCAGCAATTCCGGCTGCAGTGGCAGTAGCTGATGAGCTTCCGCCTATATAAGTTGGAGTAGTCCCGGAGGCAGGCAGTGAAAGAGAGTTTCTGTTGCTGTTTGCATCCCGCTCCATCACAATGGTATACTGAACTTTGCTTCCGTCATGGCAGGAAGAACACTTGGATCCGTTTTCCTTTACGCCGGTCACCGCCACACAGGATGAATAAGCTGCAGGGTAAATGACCCCATACCAGGATGTCCATCCAAATGAAGTGCCAGCGGCAGCAAGAATCAGTTTGCCTTTACCAAAGGCATAATCAACACCGTCCTTTAAAACACTGTAGCTAAAAGGGCTTCCAATACTCATGCTGATAATTCTGACTGAGTTATTGTTTCCCAGATTAACGCAAGCGTTTTTAACTGCAGTGCGTTCGGAAGACAAATCCAGTACAACATCCTCACAGCCTCTCACGAAATTCAGGTTGCTTTTATATGCTACACCAGTGCTGGAGCCCAAATCATTTCTTGGACCAACAGCCTGTCCCGACATACTCGTTCCGTGAGTGCATGAAGTGTAGGCAGAAGTACCAAAGGTGTAGCTGGCGCTGAAAGTGCGACCAACATTGGATTCACCATTATTAAAGGCTGAACCCAGTAAGCTTTGTGAAGTGCTGATACCTGCATCAATAACACCAACTGTAATTCCAGCACCCTGGCTTAAAGTCCAGGCTTGTGGAATGGTATGATTATTGAAATTCCAGGGGAGCTTTGCATTGGGCGAAATCGTGGTAAAATCGGCGGAATTCAAAGCGGTGGTTGATGCGCTGCAACCAGAAGTAGAGGCTATTTTGAATGCCGCTGAAGGGTGGTAATCAAGAGGTTCAATATATCTTACATTTTCAAGATTGTATAATTTGGTGATCACGTTCCGATCTGTCAGACGGAGTGTGATGACAGGCAGGTAGGGGTCGTCCTCAATTAAAATTTCCTGAAGCGTTACATCTTTTCCGGTTGACTTTTTGAGTTCCTCCAGCACCAATTCGATCAGTGCATCGTGTACTTTTTTATAATCACCCGTTGTTACGCTGATTTTATGAAGTTTCCCGCTGATATCGCCTTCATAGGCGGGTTTGTAACCAATTGACATACTTTGATCACCATATTGGGCAGCACTCCATAGCGTTTTCAGATCAACCCATTCCCAGTGAAAATCGTTTCTGGATTCGAGTATTCCGACAATGGTTTCGTCAACCTGCTGCTTATTAAAAGGTTCACCGGCAGGCACGGCTACAGGGTTGGCTTTTTGTTTCAGGACTACATCCTGTTCCGTCTGATCATCAGTATCAGGTTTAGAGCAGGAAAGAATTCCGAAAGCCATGAAGACAAATAAATAGGTCAATTTTGATTTCATGTTATTGTTGTTGGGTTTTATAGGTTTGATTGATACCTGAAAATTATGCAATTATATTTTTCTAATCACAATTTTAAAAAAAATTAACTGGTATGTTTTTTTGTCCTAATTTCGCCCCCGGAGAGATGGCAGAGTGGTCGATTGCGGCGGTCTTGAAAACCGTTGAGGGTTAAACCTCCGGGGGTTCGAATCCCTCTCTCTCCGCAGAGCCTGTTTTGATAACAGGCTTTTTTTATTTTATAGATATTGGTATAATATTATTTTTGTCTATCCCTTTAAACAGGATAATTGAGTGTTTTTTTAATATAAAAATCTGATTATGAGTAATATGAGTGAGTCGATAGTTCTGGCCAATGTCATGGATAAAACCCGTGAAATCACCTTAAGGTATCTGGATTTACTGCAAGGGGGCGATATGTACAAGGTTTTTGAATCAGAAGGAAAACCATTGAACAGTGCAGTCTGGATCATGTCCCATTTGCCGGTTACCCAAAACTTCCTGATGTTGAGGTCAACCGGGGCTGAGCATGTCAAAATACCCTGGGCACGCCTGGTAGGACTTGGTTCCACGCCTCCCGAAAAGGATCAGTATCCGCCGCTCGATGAAATCAGGTCAGTGATGAATGAAGTACATGCGAAATCACTGGCACATGTGAGAACACTGGATGCTGATCAGTTGAATCAGCCCAATACTTCCGGCTTCAATTTTATGGGTATTCATACCTTCCGGGATGTCATCATCCACACCATTCGCCATGAAGGAACCCATACCGGCCATCTCGGATGGCTATGCAAACTTCAGGGAATTAAAACAATTTAAGGAAGCCTGAGCTGTCCGAATTCGGCAATCAGCTCCTTCAGTCTCTTGAGGTCGGCCAGACCGATCCCTTTGCCGTCTGACATTATCAAACCCTCCTTTTTCATTTGACTGATTGTTCTGATCACTTCCTCAATTGAGCTTCCGATTACATCGGCATAATCCTGGCGCGATAATTTTACGTTTAAAAACTCAATTCCGTCGATGGTGGTGGTGCCGAAAATCTCACTGAGTGTCAGTATACATTCCGACAGTTTTTGTTTTACTGTCATCTGCGAAAGCGACAACAGTTTCTTTTCAGCACGTCTCAGTTCATCTGCATAAAAATTGAGCAATTCCATTGTCAGCGGCGGATTGTCGACTAATGTATCAAAGAAGAGCTGACGGGGAATGAAACATACGATGGAATCCTCCAGGGCTGCTGCACCGATCGGGTATTTGTTCAGTGTCCCAAACCCTCTGTGCCCGACTATACTGCCGGATCCGGCAAATCTGACTATTTGAGTTCTCTTCTGTGAACCTGTATTGTAAACCTTTACTTTCCCCCGGTAAATGAAAAATATACCCATAACAGGGTCCCCCTCTCTGAATAAAACATCCCCTTTTCTCAGTGAAATGGTGAGTCGCTCAGTATTTATTTTTTTTCGCCAGTCGTTACCGGTAAAAGCCCTGATGTAGCATGTTTTGGAATCGCAGATAGAGCAAGAGGGGGTGAACATAATAACAGGTTACTATGGTTCAAAGGTAAAAATTTGGAAATTAAACTAGAATGCCCTTTCATAATGGTAACTGCATGACTCTTTTTCTGAACTGGGATACCATCATGGTTAAAGTCCCGGCCAGCAATAACAGCGAAACGAAAAACAGCATTTCGTTGGAATACGGCATCAAAGTGTAACTGAAGGAACCAACACCCTGAACCAGCAGCTAAGAATCTTTGTGGATCATGGGTTCGGAATTATTGATGAAGTTCATCAGCCGGGGCAATGTTCTTCTTGCAGTAACTTCTTTCCAACGAGTTTTTCTTTTGGAATGTTATGACAATAAGCACATTTGAGATTGGCTACTTTTTCATCGGCTTCAGGAATAGCCGCATCCCTAACTGTTCCGACTTCAACATATGTAAAATTTCCTTCTTCGCTTTTAGAAAAATATGATGATGGACTTGAATCATACTTCTGGCAAAACTAGAGCATTTGTTTCTTCACCGGCCGGTTGTTCGGTGGCACCCCCACAGGCTTTAATTACCAAATCTAGCAATGCTAATGTTGTTTTTGTAGTACTTTGAATAGATTTATAAATGGCGATTTTTTTAAGTTTAACTTCAAAGAAGACATGATACAGGAAATCATCAAGTAAATTAGAATATGTATTCAGATATAACTTTTTACTGTTTTTCAAGTGGATTAAAAAAGGTCATCGTTAGATGACCTTGGGATGGAAGTGAATGTTGTTTGAACAGGTGGCTTCTGCCGGTTTTTCAAGCCGGTTTGACCATCATTTTCCTTTTCTTGCCTTTTTGGCTTTTCTGGCCGGACGACGTTTGCCGTAAGAGCCCTTCCACAATTTACCTTTTTTGCTTTTTGGATCTCCTTTTCCCATGACTATTAGAGTTTTATAAAATTTTCGCGAAAATAATACGAGACTTTTAAATAGTCAAAACGGGGCACTTGACCGTTTTTTCTTTACTTTTGGTATTCAATGGTTTAATTTTAATGAAACTGAGTTTTTTTCGCTTAATACCTGTTCTTCTTTTATTGCTGATTCCTTCAAAGAAGATTTGTGCCACTCACCTTATGGGTGGCAGTATGACCTATTTGTATGAAGGGATGGTCGGACCGGATCAACAATACCGGATTACACTCCGAATATATCGTTATTGTGATGCAACCGGTGGTGGAACGGCACCTCTGGATTTTTCCATGCTTCTTGGGATATACGATCAGGACCCTCTTAATCCCAATGATGATAAAAACTGGTTTCGAACAGAAACTCTGAATATCATCAGTCAATCTTTTATTACTCCCCCCAGTCCCGGTATTAATTGTCCTTTCAACACAACCGTCTGCGTTGAAGAAGGTGTTTACGAAGCCGTGATTTTACTGCCTCCATCTTCCGGTGGTTTTCATCTGATTGCGGAAAGGTGTTGCAGGAACGGAAACATTCAGAACCTGAATGCTCCTGGCAGTATCGGTCAATCATACTATTGCTTTATACCTCCGTCTCCTATAATCAACTCATCTCCGCAATTCAGTGATATACCGGTTCCGTATATATGTGCAGGAGATCTTGTAACCATTGTTAATAATGCTTTTGATCCAGATGGCGACAGCCTGGTTTATTCGTTTGAAGTTCCGTATAGCGGATATTCAGGTGCCGGTAACCCTGTTCCTGATCCACAGCTTGATAATAATCCATATGGGTGGCCTATACCGGGGGTGATTTATTCCGGAGGTTATACAGTAAATTCTCCTTTCGGAGCCGGTGGTACTGCAACCATTGATCCTAACACCGGACTGACAACTTACCTGATTCCCAATCAGGGATTCTATGTTGTAGTGGTTGAAATTAAAGAATACCGTAACGGAGTGTTAATTGCTGCAGTTCGAAGGGACCTGCAGTTGATTGCCATTACCTGTCCGGTGAATGCGGTTCCGGCCATTTCCAGCTCCAGTGGTGCCGGTCAGACTAATTTCACCGTCACCGAAGGGCAGACTTTGTGCTTTCCTGTAGCTTTTGTGGATCCTGACGGCGATAGTTTGTTTTTAACATCCAGTGGCAACATTTTCAATATTGCTTTGACCAATCCTCCTGCTTCACTTCCCAATGTCAGTGGAAACGGTTTTGTGCTTTCACAGTTTTGCTGGAGCACCGAGTGTGGAATGGCTCAGGCTACTCCTTATCAGTTTGTAGTGACAGTCACGGATAATGGTTGTCCTCCGAAAATCAGAAATCAGATATATTCCATCAAAGTAAATCCTACACCTGTGCCTCCCGCTCCGGCAGTGGACATTCAGCAAACGCCTCCGGGCCCAATCTGTATCGGTACCGAAGTAACGTTTACCGCCCTGCCGACCTTCGGCGGAACGAATCCTGTTTATCAGTGGCAACTGAATGGTGTGAATGTTGGAGGGAACTCCAATACTTATGTATCATCAACTTTGAATGACGGAGATGTGATTACAGTAAGTATGACCTCCAACTCGGTATGCGTCAATTCAAATAATGCCAACTCTCCACCGGTAGTGATGACCGTTAATCCCTTCGCTGCGCCTTCCGTTTCCATTTCCGTCTCCCCCTCCGGACCTGTTTGTGCAGGAACCGCGGTGACATTTACTGCCGTTCCGGTGAATCCGGGACCGGCACCTGCGTATCAATGGACTGTCAATGGCATCAATGCCGGTAGCAACAGTCCTGTTTTTACCAGTTCAGCACTTGCCATGGGTAGCGTGGTAGGGGTCAATCTTTCATCCGATCCGGCATGTCCCGGTGCTGCTTCAAACACCATTAACATGGTGGTGAATCCAGTTTTAAACCCATCCGTCACCATTACAAGCAATAATTCGGGAGCAATATGTCCCGGCCAGACTGTGACCTTTCAGGCATTTCCAACAGGTGGAGGTACATCTCCCTCATTTCAATGGCAGGTGAACGGAGTCAATGCCGGAACCAATTCAAATATTTTCACTTCTTCTGCCTTATCAAATGGTGACAATGTTACTGTCATACTTACCTCAAGTGAAACCTGTGTTAGCATCCCAACCGCTACCTCGAATACAATCACTATTGCTGTTACTGCTCCCACTTTCCCGACCGTTTCTATTTCGGCTAATCCTGCCGGTCCGGTCTGTAAGGATGATAACATCATCTTTACCGCCACTGCTACCAATGCAGGCTCATTGCCTGTTTATCAATGGCAGGTCAACGGGGTCAATGTATTTTCCGGCAGTAACATATTTGCAACATCAACACTTTCCGATGGCGACCAGGTACGGGTGATTCTGACTTCGAGTCTGGCTTGCCTGGCCAACTCTAATGCAGCCAGTAATGTGATTACAGTTGATATACTCCCGCTGGTGGTTCCTTCGGTGACCATCAGCGTAAATCCGGGCAACACCATTTGTGCAGGAACCCCGGTAACCTTTACTGCCAATAGCCTTAATGGTGGAAGCGCTCCTGTATATGCCTGGCAAATCAATGGAGTTGCCACAGGCGCTACCGGTGCTACTTTTAGTTCTTCAACTTTAAATAATCTCGATAAGGTAAGGGCTGTACTCACCTCTAATGCAAATTGTGTTTCACCTCCGAGTGCCAATTCGAATCAGATTACCATGACTGTTAACCCGGTTTTGAATCCATCTGTAACCATAGCGGCAAATCCTTCAGGACCCGTTTGTGCCGGTACCAATATTGTGATCACGGCCACACCGGTGGCAGGTGGGGTGGCTCCCGGATATTCCTGGTTTGTCAATGGTCAGGCTGTTGCGAACACAAACAGTACCCTATCCTCAAATATGTTCAATGACGGGGATGTAGTTACTGTTCAGATGGCTTCATCTGCAAACTGTGCTGTTCCTGCTTCTGTTAATTCAAATCAGGTGGTTCTTGATATCTTACCAATTCTGACACCCTCTGCCGTCATCAATGTCAATCCGGCCTTTCCTGTATGCGATGGCGATCTCGTCACTTTTAGTGCAAACCTGGTTAACGAAGGTCTTAATCCTCTTCTGCAATGGCAGATAAATGGTGTTACAGTTGCTTCCGGGTCGGCCACATTTTCCACAACAGCATTGGTGGACGGTGATTCAATCAGGCTCAGAATGGTCAGTGATGCCGTATGTGCCCAGCCGTTAGTGGTATTCAGCGATACGCTGGTTGCAGAAATTTTACCCTTGCGAACTCCGGTTATCAGTATCGCAGCAAATCCCGCCGGACCAGTGTGCGACGGAGATACCATTCAGTTCAACGCCAGTTTTCTTGCCGGTGGAAATTCGCCCTCCTTTGAATGGCTGATCAACGGTGTTACAGCAGGTTCCGGAAACAATACATTCAGTGCAGTACTGAGTCATCAGGATACTGTTTCAGCCATCATGGTCTCTTCGTATCAGTGTGCGGTTCCGCCACGGGACACTTCCAACATTATTATTGCAAACATTTTACCGAACCTCACACCTGCAGTTTCAATTTCTGTTTTCCCGGCTGGACCGGTTTGCCCGGGCGACTTGCTAACCTTCACGGCCACTCCGGTCAACGGAGGGCCGACACCCGATTTTCAGTGGTTTGTTAATGGTGTTGCTGCCGGAGGTAACAGTTCTGTGTTCTCTTCATCAGCTTTGTCTGATGGCGATTTTGTGAGAGTAAGGCTGTTTTCTTCTGAAACTTGCGTTACCGGAAATCTAGCCAATTCCAATGTAGTACCTGTTCAGATCAATCCGAATATTCAGCCAGACATTTCCATCAGTGTTTTGCCATCAGGCTCGGTTTGTGATGGCGATACTCTCTCATTCAGCGCTGTGTGGACCGGCGGCGGAGCTTTGCCCGGGCTTGATTGGAGAGTGAACGGTGTTTCAGCAGGAGTATCCTCACCTGATTTTATTACCAATTCTTTAAACAACGGGGATGTAATAGATCTGGTGCTTACCTCCTCGGCCTTTTGTGCCTTGCCGGTGACGGATACCTCCAATACCGTCGTTGCATTGATCGATCCGCTGCTTGCCCCGACAGCTTTCATTTTGGCCAACCCTCCCGGCACCTTCTGTGATGGACAGATAATAACATACAATTCCGCGATCACTTTTGGCGGCACGAACCCTTCATTCAACTGGCTTCTGAACGAATCTTCTCTGGGAATCACCACAGATTCATTGGTATCTTCATCATTCCTTGATGGAGACACACTTCAGTTGGTGATGACTTCCTCTGAAAGATGTCTGCAATACAATCCTGCTTTTTCCAATCAGATTATTATCGATCGGTTACCTCCTTTGGCTCCTGTAATTACGGCAACCGAAGTTGTTTGCGAAGGGGAGGAGGCTCTGCTTTCAGTTCAGGTCACAGGAGGAACCGGCGGACCTTATTATTTTGAATGGTCCAACGGACTCGGAAATGGAACATCCTTTGTGTTGCTTCCTTATCAGACTACTGTTTATTCAGTTTCCGTTTCCGACTCGTGCTCAACCGTTCGGTCTGATTCGGTTACCATTAGTGTGAATCCGCTGCCTGATGTAGACTTCCTTGTAAATCCAGCATCGGGAAATATTCTGACTCCCGGTTATGAGTTTGTGGATTTATCAGAGAATGCCGTTTCATGGTTGTGGGACTTTGGTGATAACTCTGTATCAGACATTCAGTCGCCGTTTCATTTTTATGAACTTCCCGGAATTTACACTGTATGGCTGGTCGCTACTTCGGCTGAAGGTTGTGTTGACAGCACCTACAGAGAGTTGCCTGTTGAAGATGTGCTGACGATTTATATTCCGAATTCTTTTACTCCCAACAATGATGGTGTCAACGATTTGTTTGCACCGGTCGGAAACGGATTTAGCGGTTATGAACTGACTGTTTACGGACGTTGGGGAGATGAAGTTTACCGACACTCAGATGCAGATTCCGGATGGAATGGTAACGACAAAAACGGCAAGAAACTTCCTTCAGGAGTTTATGTTTACCAACTCAGGATACCCGGTAATGCTTCATTTAAGGCAAGAACAGGCGCAGTGACTTTGATCAGGTAACCAGTCGGTAATCAGCTATAATATCCAACCTGATGTATTTGGTGCAATCACATCATTATTATATTTTTGCAACTTACATAGAACATATTTTTTAAAAAAATTTAAGATTTAATAACTTTGAAAATTGATTCTGCCATTATGATGCGAACCTTTTTGATCGGTAATTTAATGTCTTTTTTTTTAATAATAGCAATTTCTTCTTGTAAGCATGATATTCCGGTTCCCACTTCAAATGATGATAATGGCGGTGGTGGCGGCTGGACACAACCTTGTGATCCTGACTCGATTTATTTTGAAAATGATATCCAACCATTGTTGAATACATATTGTGCAAAAGTGGGTAACGGTTTAAGTTGTCATCATGCTAACGATGCTCAGGATGGTGTTATTCTGGATAACTTTTCAAATGTGATCAATACCGGTGGAATCGATACTTCGATTACCGGAGATCCTTTCGATAACGATTTTTGGGATGCACTCAATGAATTGGATCCTGATAAGCAAATGCCACCACCTGATCAGCCTCAGTTGACACCTGATCAGCTTCAGATGATACAAACGTGGCTGGCGCAGGGTGCTCTGAACAATGGCTGTGCCTGCAGTACCGTAAATTGCGATTCCACACTTGTCAGTTTTGCAGCAGATGTAAAACCAATTATTGATGCCAAGTGCAAAGGTTGTCATATGACTGCCAACTCAGGAAATAATAACGTAGGTCTGGCCAACTACAATGATTTGGTGAATTCTTCATTGCCGTCTAACCGTCTGTTACTTTCCATCCGGCATTTAAGCAGTTTTCCAATGCCTAAAAACGATAACAAGCTTTGTGATTGTGACATTGCAAAAATCAGCAATTGGATATCAGAAGGAGCATTAAACAATTAAGTTTTATGGTTAAAAATTTTCTAGTTCATAAGTGGACATTGATCTTCATTCTATTTGGTTCATTGATGGTTCAGGGTTGCTACTATGATGTTGAAGAGGAATTGTACGGTGTGGCATCATGCGACACTACTGCAATAACTTATTCCGGAGTGGTGGCACCGATGCTAACCAACAACGGCTGTTTATCCTGTCATGCTTCCCCTGCAACCAACGGCGGTGGCAATGTGCTGGATAACTATAACAGCATCAAGCAGCTGGTCGATAATGGTGTTTTCGTATCCGGTGCCGCCCGTATGCCACCCAGTGCTCCGGT
>Ga0315904_10003037_pt1 | contig 25229 bp, 22 predicted proteins | sample LakEriMetagenome_6_FD_203529 | JGI IMG/M metagenome (GOLD analysis project Ga0315904, IMG submission 203529) | Freshwater fungal communities from buoy surface, Lake Erie, Ohio, United States - Buoy 12 MA120 | ecosystem: Environmental > Aquatic > Freshwater > Lake | place: USA: Lake Erie, Ohio... | reverse complement strand
AATTTACCTCTAATAGAGCTATTTTCATAATTCCTTATCAACTCTGCATTTAACCCCAAATCACTTAAATGAATGCTTTTTTCATTATTAATAGAAACAATGTCAATATCCATGAAATGATCTCCAAATGCTATTGCAAGATTTTCCTCAAAGATGGATGATAAATTGAGGTCTGCTGCTAATCCATTTGCAGATCCTGCTGGCAAAATCCCTAAAATCACATCTTCATTCTCCATAGCTTCTGTAACCATTTTGATAGTCCCATCACCACCAGCAACAATTATTCTCTCAGGTTTATGATGCTTGTATAGTAATCTTAAATTTTCGATATCATTTTCGCCTACAGTAGTATAAAGATGTAGCTTTAAATCCTTTGTTTTTGCAAAATCAATAGTTACATCAATAAATTCGGATTTATCAAGAGCGCCAGATACTGGATTAACCACTAGGATGCAATTCTTTTTCAAATTTTAATTTCGTTTATTGACTAAAAATAATTAATTTTCAGATTCTATCAAATTTACGACTTTTAAATGAAACCTATTCTTAAATTATATCGTGGTTATGCCAATGAACAAGAATTAATTGTGATGGGGCATGTTTTCAAACCAACGACAATTAAGGAATACGATTTTCAAAAAAAGAATATACGAAATGCGACTTCGATAATCAATATGTTTCGAATAAAAACAGAGGCAAATGCTGATGTATATTTAAAATACAACAATCGCACAATTCATACTAAAACACTAAATGACGGTTATTTCAAATTTTGTGTGCCTTTGCATCAAATCGAAAATTATGGGTGGATTGAATACCAGGTAAGCATTAACCATAATAACAAAGAAATTGTTTCAAAAGAGCGTTATATCAGACCTCACAAAGGGGAATTAGGAATAATATCTGATATAGATGACACTTTTTTAGTTACTCATTCTAGAAATATCTTTAAAAAATTATACATCCTATTATTTAGAAATATTTCTAAAAGAAAAGTATTTAAAGATGTAGTTTCCCACTATCAAGCTTTGAACATAGCTGGAAGAGCAAACCACAAGGAACAAAATGCTTTTTTTTATGTTTCTAGTAGCGAATGGAATTTATATCGCTTTATCATTAAATTTACAGAAATACATCAATTACCGAACGCAGTTTTACTACTAAAAGATATTAAAACTAGCCTTATTGACTTTTTAGTCACTGGAAGAAGCAATCACAATCACAAGTTCGAAAAAATAAAACATATTCTAGAATTCTATCCTGATTTACAATATATACTATTAGGTGATGACTCTCAAAAAGATCCTATTTTGTATGAAGCTATTTGTAAAATTTTTCCAATTACTGTAAAAGCCATATACATAAGACAAACTGGAAAGCACAAAAAAGAAAGCGTCTTAAAAGCACTAAAAAATATAGAAAGCTTGAATATTGCGGTTTGTTATTTTAAAAACAGTAGTGAGGCTATAGCTCACTCAAAATCAATTGGTGTTATTTAGAATTGATAAATCCTTTTGAACAAGATTTATTTCTTTATAAGTTGTCTAACGCCATAAAAAACCAAAATCAGTTCCCCAATAGTTCCTACTAAAAATACTAATGATGGTATTCCATCAACAAGTAAACTCACTATTCGACCGCAGGCTAACCCTAACATAAAAAGCATGTTAGACAATGTGGCTGCATACCAATAATTCGATTTGAAAATTCCTATAATCCAAAGACAAGAAAAGGCTAAATACAATCCCATGATTGCACGAAATACATTGTTCAAATCTGTAGTTTCAACTTTAAAATCCAAAAAAACAGGAAGTGCTTTGTCTGGTATAATTCCATAAACAAATGCTACAGGAACAACAATAAGTACAGAAATAATTAGATGCAAGTTCTTCAGAAAAAAAGTAGTTTTCATAATTTAAATATACGAAAAATAGTCTCTAAATGAATACTGTTATAGACCATCGATTTCACCTTGAACAATTTCCCAATCTTCTAAAAGCTGGTCTAGTTCCTTCTTTTTCTTATTATAAGCTGTAAAAAAGGATGCATCTTCAATATGTTTATCATAGTTCGACAAGAGCATTTTATCATCCTGCTGAATATCTATTTCTAGTTGCTTAATCTGGCTTTCTATTTTACTTAAGCGATTTTGAAGTGATTTCCCTTTTTTCTGATCTTCATAAGAAACTTTAGATGTTGAGCTAGGAACATCTTTCTTAATGACATCTTTTTTCTCAACTTCGCGCATGTTTTCTAGATTGCGTTGCTCTAAGAAATAATTAATATCACCCAAATATTCTTTTATTTTCTGATCTTTAAATTCATAAACCAAGTTCGACATCCCTTGAAGAAAATCCCTGTCGTGAGAAACTAATAGCAATGTTCCTTCAAATTTTTGTAATGCGGCTTTCAACACATTCTTCGACTTTATATCCAAGTGATTCGTGGGCTCATCCATTAGCAAAACATTTATGGGCTGCAAAAGTAATTTGCACAGAGCCAATCGGTTTCTCTCTCCTCCAGAAAGCACCTTTACTTTTTTCTCCACATCATCCCCTCGAAAAAGGAATGAACCCAGCATATCTCTCACTTTAGAACGATTAGTATCTGTCGCAGCATCTTCCATCGTTCTGAGTAAAGTAATTTCACCATCCAAATATTCCGCCTGATTTTGTGCAAAATAACCTACTTGAACATTATGACCCAATTTGATATTTCCTTGAAACTCAAATTCATTCATAATGGCCTTGATGAGCGTAGATTTTCCTTGACCGTTTTGCCCCACAAAGGCAATCTTACTTCCGCGCTCCACCAACAAATTAATATCTTTTAGAATGGTTTTATCTCCGTACTTCTTAGTCACATTTTCAGCTTCAATAACCACCTTTCCGGGAACTTTTGATACTGGAAACGAAATATTCATAACAGAATTGTCGTCTTCATCCACCTCAATACGTTCGACCTTATCCAATTTCTTAATGAGCGATTGCGCCATGGAAGCCTTCGAGGCTTTGGCACGAAATTTCTCAATTAACTTTTCAGTCTCCTCAATTTTCTTGGCTTGATTTTTCTGAGTTGCCAGTTGCTTTTCACGAATTTCATGGCGTAACTCCAAATATTGAGAATAGGGCTTGTTAAAATCATAAGCCTTGCCTAAAGAAATTTCAATCGTTCTATTGGTGACATTATCTAAAAACATCTTATCGTGCGACACAATAACCACAACTCCAGGGTAATTTCGCAAGAAACTTTCCAACCAAATAATACTCTCAATATCCAAGTGATTGGTTGGCTCATCTAAAAGTAAAATATCATTCGCTTGCAATAACAATTTTGCCAATTCAATTCGCATTCTCCAACCTCCAGAAAAAGTTTCGGTCTGGTTATTAAAAACTTCTCTTTTAAAACCAAGTCCTAAAAGAATTTTCTCGGTATCTCCCACATAATTATAACCTCCTAAAAGCTCAAATCGATGCGTTAAATCACTCAATTCTTCAATAATCTGACTGTATTCCTCACTTTCATAATCCGTTCGGGTAACCAATTGATGGTTGACTTGTTCTAGCTTCTTTTCTACTTCTTTTATATCTGTAAATGCCTGATAGGCCTCTTCCAAAACCGTTCTTCCCTGTTCAAAATCGATATCTTGACGAAGAAATCCAATTCGAACTTCTTTCTCAGTTGCAATACTTCCAGAATCTGGAGCCAAATCTTTAGACAAGATCTTCAGCATGGTCGATTTACCTGCTCCATTTTTTCCAACAAGACCTACTCGATCTCCGGCACCCATTCTAAAGGTTACTTCTTCAAACAAATAGGTTCCTCCAAAAGAAACGGACAAATTGTGTATATTTAACATGATTATGTGACTGTTGTTACATTCTAAAAAGTAGAATAGTGTACCTTTGTAGAAATTTTTTGCAAATGTTAAAAAAAGGATCCAAATTATATAGCATTTTAACAGGAACTTGTCCTAAATGCCAAAATGAAAGTATGTATGTCACCCCGAATCCCTTTCTACTGGGTTCCGTTCTCAAAATGAATGAAAATTGCAGACATTGCAATCTAAAATATCAAATAGAGCCATCTTTTTTTTACGGCGCAATGTATGTTAGTTATGCACTTAATGTGGCCATGGGTGTAGCTATATTTATAATTACGTTTCTATTTTTAAATCAAAGCGTAATGGTATCTTTTATAGCCATAATAGCGTCTATCATTCTATTACAACCTTTTATTTTAAGATGGTCTAGAAATATTTACATTAATATGTTTGTTTCGTATGATGCAGAATTTAATGAGAAAAAATAAATTATCTTTTTTTATCAAATCTCTTAATGTCATATGATGAATCTATTGGAGTCCCTAATTCTATATATTCAAACAAAGCTTTAGCCATAGAAGGACCCAGAAGAACTCCACGAGTTCCTAGACCATTTAAAACATATAAATGCGAAAGGATAGGATGTTTTCCAACTAATGGTTTTCTATCCTTAACGGTAGGGCGTACACCAGCTAAGTGAGAAATTATTTCAAAGTCACAGCTTATAATATCCTTCAATTTATCTACTAATTCCTTTTTTCCTTCCTCCGTGGGAATGTTCGTTTTATCCTCCCAATTATAGGTAGCTCCAACTTTAAACAAATCGTTCCCAAGAGGTAAAATAAAAACGCTAGTGTTTATAATTACATCCAAGTCTAATTCAGGAGCCTTGATAATGAATAACTCCCCTTTAGTACCATCAAGTGGTAAATAATTAAAGTAGGGATTAGCAAGCAGCCCAAAACCTTCTGCGAAAATAATTTGCTTAGCCACTATATCCTTATACTGAACAAAGTCAGAGTGAAGTTTTAAAATATCATATTCAAATGACTCGTCTAAAAATAAGTTGTTGTCAATTAGATACAATCTATATTTCTCAAGTAAAAGAGGAACATCTACATAACCAGTCTGTAATACTTCACCATAATCATAAGGTGAATCAATAGATTGATACTTTTTAGAAATTAATTTAGTAGAAAGAAATGGAGACAAACCTTCTTTATCTGATGCTATAAACCAATTATTCTGCTCTTCGATTGAAAAAAATTTTCTCAAAATAGGCATCTTAAAATCAAACTTTATCTCCAATTTAGATTCTATACTTTTATAGAACTCATTGAGTAAGTACAATTGACTTTGAGCGTCTTTTAATTTACTAAATCTTTTTAATATCACTGGATTATACAATCCTCCGGCAATTTTTGATGAATTTTGAAGATTTGTATCAATTACATAAATTGATTTTTTATTATGCAAAGCGTGTTCTGCAAAAGAAATCCCAGCCAAACCTGAACCTATAATTAAATAATCAACCATACTTAAAAATAAAAAAAACTCTTATCAATACAGATAAGAGTTTTTATATTAATTAAAATTAAGATTTAGTAATTCCACATGTCTTGTTCAAAGTCACGTATCTTATCTTTAACCCTTTCGGATTCTAATAATTGCATCTGAGAATTATCTCTCATGTATTCAGCAATCTCTCTATCACCATATACATTTTCTTCCTTATATATAACACCATTAAATCTTCGAGAATTCAACAAATGATCAAATGAAATCGGCATAGCTGAGTTCCTATCATTAAACGCTTTAGCATCATGAAGAATATCTCTAACAGCAGGAAAATAAACCCAAAACAATTCAATATAATCTTGTTCATCTTTGCCAATAGTAAAAACATCGGGAGTAACTGGGCACAAACCTAATAGTCTATATTTCAATTCACTTTGACGCTTGTCGAAGTACCAGAAACCTTTAATTTTATAGTCAGATACATCTATAGCAGCTAAATCCGTTTTAACAATATACTGAGGATCAATAGAGATGCCAGCGTTAAATTGTTCTCTACCAGCATCAGTAGTATCAATCTTAGACAATGAAGCTTTAATATCTTTATATGTCTTTTTGGTATTAAAATAACTATCAGTATACACCTCTGTTAATTTACCATCCTGCATAGCTTTAGCTAAAACATCATATAAAGATCTTCTGTCTTTACCAATATTAGCTGTATCAATCGGATAATACATAGGAAAATTAATTCTTTCATCCAAATCAATTATTTCCCATGTTGTTTTCCCCATCAAAACATCTCTGTCATGAACATAACCATATGCTAATGGTTTATCATTATCAGAATTTAATTGTGCAGCTGTCTTTTTACCAATCTCAGAAGGAACTTTTGCATTAAGTAAGTTCGATTGAGCAAAGGCTGAAAAATTCGCCATTATTGATACAATAGTTAAAAAAATTTTATACTTCATTTTGTCTAAATATAAATTATTCAAAGAGATTTCAATCTAAGTTAAATTACTGTATTTCGAATATTACTGGAGCAGTTCTTGGTAACATATAACTTCCGGCACCTGATAATTTTGTTTTTATTTCAGATATTGTAACTTGATCGCCTCTACCAGCTTTAGAAAGTACAGCTTTACATTGAGCATTTAACTTATTTCCTTGAACAACAACTGTAGGTTGACCAGAAACTTTAAGATTAAAACCTACAACATCCAAACCAACTTCAAAGTCAAAATCAACTAATTTAGCTCCAACAGTAGAAACTTCTAAACTGTTTTTTGGACCTTTTACAACGCCCATTTCACCTCTTATTGTTCCACTTGGGCCTGGTATACCTTTAATTCTAAAAGTTTTCTTATCCGAAACTGTCTTACCATCAGGTAACTTTGCATTTACATTAATAGTCAGCTCCGTTCCTTGACCTGGTCTGATTTCATATTTACCAACACCACTCCCTTTTGTCATACCTGGAGCGCTTGCAGTTACATTGTTATCAGAAACACCAGCAAAAGAAATTGTCATAGGATTTACAACACCTCTGTAAACGACATTCATTTTATCGGCAGAAATTGTTGCGGAATTAGGTCTGGGAACAACTACGTATTTACCTTCAAATTTTAAAGGTATTGGTTTACCATCTTCCATGAAAGAAAATGTACCATTAATTGTTTTTTCTCCAACACCTCCAGCAGTCATAGAAATAACAGCTTGACCATTTTCAATTCTTCCTGGACCTGAAAAACTAGTTGGAACAGTATTGGCATCATATTTACCTAATACTACTTTACCTTTTACAGTTTCTCCTTCAAAAAATACATTTTTCTCTAAAACGACCATAGCTTGAAAGTTCTTTAAAGATGCTGCCTGAGCTATAGTGTTTCCGATTAATGCATTATAAATATCTTGCTCGGTTGCGTGAACATCATTCTCCAAACTTGTTAATTTAGCAATAGATGATACAGCAGGAAATCCTTCAAAATGGTATGCTAAATACTTCTTAGAAACACCATCTTTGTCCTTAATATTGTCCAAGTTAAATTTAGACTTTATATTATTTACTATGGGTAAATATTTAACATCATTACCTAAAACACCTATTAAGCTCTTTTTATAATTTTCGATAGTTTGTACAATTTCATTACCTTTTGGTGAGTATCCATCACCTTTAAACCAATTTTCGTCTATGTAACCACCTTTATCCATAGCTTCATAAGGTAACTTACCATTCTCGTCTCTCTCAAACTCTTTAGAGACATCAGCTTTCAAGGAAGCAAGATAAATATACATTTTTTTTGATATAGCTTGTATTTGATTTGCCTTATCTAAAGGTGCTTTAAAACGAGCAGGCTCATCTTCGGCTTTCATTTCAAGTGTTGATAATAAACTTTTATTGTACTCCTCAGAAAATTTATTTACACCTTCAAATTTTTCATTCATCAAACCAAAAGCGGTTAATACTTCTTTTGACATATTTAATGCTAACATTGCGATGAATACCAAATACATCAGGTTAATCATCTTCTGTCTAGGGGTTAATTTTCCTCCTGCCATTTTTTCTAGTTAATTTTTTGTTTATATTAAAAATGTAGTGAAATACTAATTCCCTTTGTTACTCATTGCAGAAAGCATTCCTCCATAAACATTGTTCAAAGAAGACAAGTTTGAAGCCAATGACTGCATTTGATCTTTTAATTTTAAATTATTTTCTGCAACCTCGTTGTTTATTTGAGCATTTCTAGAAGCACTTTCTAATTGTATTTTGTATAAACTGTTCAATGATTCCATCTGAGCCGCAGCTAAGTTTAATTCTTCACTGTACTTTTTGTTTGAAGCGATTGAATCAACAGTAGGAGCTATTCCTTTAGCAGCAGATTCGAAATTTTTTATACTATTTCCTAAACTTGACATTAATTCTCCATCTATCTTAGCCTCTTTCAACATAGCATCCAATTTTTGAGAAAGAAGACCTTGAGCATCTGTATCATCTTTTTTAGCTGACTTCGGCTTGGCTTCTCCTCCTGCCAATTCTGGATAAACCAATGACCAATCTAACTCTTTATCTACTGGGTCAAAAGCTGACAAACCAAATATTAATGCTTCTGTCAAAAGACCTATAATCAACAAAGCACTTGCACCTGTCCAGTGTTGTATTTTAAATAATGCTCCAACGATTACAACTGCTGCACCCATCCCATAGGCGAAATTCATAACTTTTTTAGGTAATGCCATAATAATAAATAATTTTAGTTAGTTAAGTTTATTTTTTGAGTTTAAATTTATCTTTTTGATGGTTTTCCTGTAGTGACAGTTCCCATGTAATCCTGAACAGTTCTGAAACCAATATAACTTCTTGCCGTGTCAGCGTATTCAAAATCTCTGGTCCCAACTTGCAAGAAATAGGCAACATCCTTCCACGATCCGCCTCTAACAACTTTTCTCATATTTTTAGAGTCGCCAACACTTGGATTCATGCTAGAAACAAATTCATAAGCAGTTGGATCATAAGATGAGTCCGTCCATTCCGCTACGTTTCCAGACATATTATAAAGGTTATAACCATTTGGCTCATACGATTTTGCTTCCACAGTATATAATGCCTGATCAGCAGCATAATCCCCTCTATTAGGCTTAAAATTAGCCAAGAAACAACCTCTATCATTTTTAGCATATGGACCTCCCCAAGGATAAGACGCAGACTCTAAACCACCTCTAGCAGAATATTCCCATTCAGCCTCTGTTGGTAGTCGAAAAGAATTTATCAAGTCACCTTTCTTTTTCTTTTTAATATATGAATTTTTGTATAAAGTTCTCCATGCACAAAATGCTTTAGCTTGATGCCAATTTACACCAACAACAGGATATTGTGAATAAGCTTGATGCCACAAATAATCATTATGCATAGGCTCATTGTACGAGTATGAGAAATCTTTTATCCAAACAGTAGTATCGGGATATACAGGTGTTTGCTCTGTTTTTATAAATTCTTTCCTTTTACCTTTTTTGGCTTTAGCAGCAGACTGAATATCCATCCATGAGTAACGGAATTTCAATTTATTCACATCTACAGTTCTTAACCCATTAAAAGACTCAGCAACAGGAATATACATAGTATCCATTACTTCAGTGTAATACTCATCAGGATATTTAGATGTGTCTGTGATTAGTTTTACATTATGATTTAATTTTCTTCCCGCGTATGGATCATCATCTGTTCCTACGCTGTAGTAGTTCTCATACATGTATTTGTCGTAAGCAGTCATCTTAGCAGGGTCAGCATCATTAAAAGCAAAATCACCTATACTACCTGCACTCTTGCCTTTGCCTCCTTTACCTTTGCCTCCTGAAGCACCAGCAGATCCACCTCCGCCAACTTCATCTGCTAAAATTGCCAAACGAACTCTCATTGTTGAATCTTTAACCCATTCAACAAATTGAAGATATTCACTATTGGTAATTTCAGTCTCATCCATGTAAAAAGATCTTACAGTAACTGTTTTTGCAGGAGCGTCTTGAACGTTAGCTAAATCATCATCAGATTTCCCCATAATAAAAGCTCCTCCCGGAACTAAAGTCATACCATAAGGCTTCTCAGGGTTCCATTTTTTTCCTTTTACTCCAACCAACTCTCCTTTGTCTCCTGAGCTACCACAACTTGCCAACAAAGCTGAAATGACTGTAAAAGCAATTAATTTCTTCATATAAACTTGGGTTATGTATGTATTCATATTTAAAGGGCGTAAACTTATTTATTATTTTTTAAAAAAGCAACTATTTAGAAAAAATATATTTTCAGTTCAAAAGTAAATTTAATTATTAAAACAAAAAAATATTTTATCGATTAAATGCGTTATTTTTCGATTAAATGCATTATTTGTATTTTTTATGTAAGATTAATGCTATATTTTAGCTTTAGTTTACAAAAAAAAGGAAATCTCTTAAATGCTGTCAATATATTAATACCCTATATTATGTTCTTTCTCTGTACTTTCCACCATCTTTCGGGTAATTCTTGATTACAAGCAGCAAGATATTCTTCATAAGAACAAGGTAATAACGTATTCCTTTTTAATTTATTATTTTGATTAGAAATAAACGGTATTTCAATCCACCATCTATCCGTTTTATTACTTTTATAAAAGACCAGTTCCTCAGATTCAAACGGAATGATATACTTTAAATAATTTTCTTTACTTCCAAAAGGATATTCATTAGAACGATAATGAAATCCTTCTATAAAATACCATATAACTTGAGCAATTAAAGTTGATTCTTGTCTAGAATTATTATGATTAAAAATTCCAAACGTGGAAACTTTATCGCTTATACCTGCATAGCGAGACAAAGAACATATTTCTTTACCTGTAAATCCATTGGGAGTAAAAGTAATAAAATTCCCTGAATCAGAAGACTTTACAGATGTTAAATCTACAACAACTATATCGGCATCTCTAAAAACAGGCTCTGAAATGGATATATTATTAGAAATGTCTCCCAATCGGTAGGCGTCAAAAAACAACTTCTCAATTAAATCAATCTCTTCTTGTGAATTAAAGTAGGTTTGAAAACCTACATTACTATAATTAAAAAGATTATTTGGCTCATCTAGGATTATATTAGTTAAATAAGACGAACTAAAAATTTCTTCACTTTCCTTTCCAAAATCGAACTTACTATCTATTGCTACTAAATTCACCATTTGCTCAAGCCGATCATAAGCTCTATAAAGAGGATAAGTCAAATCCTGAGACCCACCTATTATAATAGGTATAATATTATTCTTAATTAATCCATCACATACCTTTTGCAGAGCAAAATAGGTGTCTTCCTTAGTATCGCCAGGATATAAATCTCCCAAATCTGCAATAGAGATATCCCAGTTACCGGGAAATAATCCATAAAGCTCTTTTCTGATATGAACCAAATCCACATCACTGATTGCAGTTTTATCTCCTCTATTCTCTAAAACTCCAATAATCGCTAGTCTTATCTTTTTTAAATCTGGAACTTCCTTCTCCGTATGAAAAACAATTTTACTACCTAGATGTTGTGATGAAAGTCCTTTTATAAATTCTGTTACTTCATGAGTTATGGGTGAGAGAAAATCGAGCTCCATAATTTACTTCTTTTTAGTTAAGGTTTTTTTAGTAGCTGTAGCCTTTTTTGCTCCAGATTTTTTTGCAGGAGTTTTTTTAGCTATCATCTCTTGCACCTCTGCTAAAGTTAATTTTTCAGCCTCGATATCTTTACTTAACTCAATTTTAATCTTGCCTTTGGTAATAATTGATCTTCCCCAACGGGCTTTTTCCACCACTATCCCCTCAGAATCCCAATTATGAATTACTTTATCTATATTCTTTTGTAGCTTGTCTTCTATCAACTCTTCAACATCCGACTGTGATAAATTATCAAAATTATATTTTTTAGAAACATTAATAAACATTCCATTCCATTTTATAAAAGGTCCGAAACGCCCTGTTCCTTTTTGAACACTTTCTCCTTTATATACAGCAATTGGAGCATCAGCTTGAGCTTTTTCATCAATCAACTCTTGAGCTCTTTCAATTGTAATGTTGAGAGGATCTTCTCCTTTAGGTAAAGAAATAAATGCGCTTCCATGTCTAACATAAGGACCAAATCTTCCATTATTAACCTCAACTTCTTGTCCTTTATAATCTCCAAGTGACTTTGGCAATAAAAACAAGCCTAAGACTTCTTCTAAAGTTATGTTACCAATATTTTGATCGGCCATCAAACTAGCAAATTTTTTGTCTTGATCATCAGCTTCACCAATTTGAGCCATTGGTCCAAACTTACCTAATCTCACTGAAACCTGTTTTCTTGTTTTAGGATCAACTCCAAGTATCCTCTCACCGCTTTCCCTATCGGCATTAGCCTCTACATCTTTTACAGTTGGATGAAATTTATCGTAAAACTCCTGCATCATCTTTGCCCACTCCATGTTCCCTTCCGCAATTTCATCAAAATCTTGTTCCACTTTAGCCGTGAAGTTGTAATCTAATATATTCCCGAAATTTTTGACAAGAAAATCCGTAACGATAGTACCTATGTCTGTAGGAACTAACTTCCCTTTATCTGATCCTGTATTTTCTTTAAGCAACTTCTCAACTAATTTACCTGACTGTAAGTTTAATTGGGTATAATTTCTTTCTTGACCTTCTAAATTTCCTTTTTCGACATAGTTTCTATTAATAATGGTAGAAATTGTAGGTGCATAAGTTGATGGACGACCAATACCCAATTCCTCCAACTTCTTTACCAAAGAAGCTTCAGTATATCTTGCCGCTGGTCTAGAATATCTCTCTGTAGCTGTAATGTAATTGTTTTGTACCGCCTCATTTACTTTCATGGCAGGCAGCATCCCTTCTTGTTCTTCATCATCCTCATCATTTCCTTCAAGATACACTTTTAGAAATCCTTCAAACAACAGAACTTCTCCTGAAGCAGTGAAAATTTCATTATGATTATTGGCTTGAATTTTTACGTTTGTTCTTTCTAATTCAGCATCACTCATTTGAGAGGCCAAAGTTCTTTTCCAAATTAAATCATACAAACGAGCCTGATCTCTATCAATATTAACTGTGTGTCTAGACATATCGGTAGGTCGAATTGCCTCATGGGCTTCTTGTGCTCCTTTGCTCTTATTGACAAAACTACGAGGTTTAGAAAATTCCTTTCCATAAGATTTAATGATTTCAGCCTGAGCTGCATCCATAGCATCTTTAGATAAGTTTACACTATCAGTTCTCATGTATGTAATAAGACCCGCTTCATATAAACGCTGAGCTAATTGCATGGTAATTCCAACCGGTAAATATAATTTTCTAGCAGCTTCCTGCTGCAAAGTTGACGTTGTAAAAGGTGCAGTAGGAGATTTTTTTGTTGGTTTAGTTTCTAAATCTGATACCTTATATGTAGAACCAATATTTTTATTTAAAAATTCTTCAGCTTCTTTTTTAGTATTAAAATTTTTAGGAAGCTTTGCTTTGAATATTTTTCCAGCTTGATTCGTAAATTCTGCCACAACAGAATAAGAAGCTACTGGCTTAAAATTTTGAATTTCTCTTTCTCGCTCTACAATTAATCGAACTGAAACAGATTGAACACGACCAGCAGACAATCCACCTTTAATTTTTCTCCATAATACAGGAGACAATTCATAACCAACCAATCTATCTAGTACTCTTCTAGCTTGTTGTGCGTTAACCAAATTATAGTCGATTTCCCTTGGATGATCTATAGCTTTTAAAATAGCTGTTTTGGTAATTTCATGAAAAACAATTCTTTTGGTCTTCTTTTGATCTAAATTTAATTCCTCAAAAAGATGCCAAGAAATTGCTTCCCCTTCACGATCCTCATCACTTGCTAGCCAGACCATTTCTGCTTTTTTTGCTAAAGTCTTTAACTTGCTGACTAAAGCTTTTTTATCAGCCGAAACTTCATATTTAGGCTTAAAACCATTTTCTACATCTACTCCTATTTCTTTGGAAGGCAAATCGGCAATGTGACCATAACTAGACTCGACTTGAAAATCATTACCTAGAAATTTTTCGATTGTTTTTGCCTTTGCAGGAGATTCGACTATAACTAAATTCTTTGCCATTGTTGTTTTCTTTCTGTCGCAAAAGTATCTATTTTTTTTAAATATTGTGCTTTTGATAAAAATTTTGAAAATTTATAGTTTTAGACAATTCGTTCCAAAAACAGATATAAACAGTAAATCTTTAAAATTCAATAGCAACTAAAACTAGCTAAAACATTGTTAAAACTTCATATGACATCTTGTCATATTTGTTAAATTTAAATTACCTTTGTACTTTGAAAAAGTAATGCATGGAAAAGATTATTGAAGAAAGCAAACAAGGCGAAAGACTTGTATTAGAGAACAAACCCGAGAACACTAAAAAACTTTTTATTGAAAGTTATGGTTGCGCTATGAATTTCTCTGACAGCGAAATTGTGGCCTCAATTCTGTCAGAAAACGGATATAATACCACTCAAATTTTAGAAGAAGCCGATTTAGTTTTAGTCAATACTTGTTCCATCCGTGATAAAGCGGAACAAACGGTAAGAAAACGACTTGAAAAATATAATGCAGTAAAACGTCAAACGAATTCTAAAATGAAAGTGGGCGTTCTGGGCTGCATGGCAGAACGCTTAAAAAGTCAATTTCTTGAAGAAGAAAAGATTGTAGATTTAGTAGTCGGGCCAGATGCTTATAAAGATTTACCCAATCTACTTCAAGAAGTCGAAGAAGGTCGAGAGGCTATAAATGTTATTTTATCAAAAGAAGAAACTTATGGTGATATTTCCCCAGTTCGATTAATGAGCAATGGAATTACGGCTCTAGTTTCTATTACAAGAGGTTGCGACAATATGTGTACATTTTGTGTCGTCCCTTTTACTCGTGGACGTGAGCGTAGTCGAGAACCACAAAGTATATTAAAAGAAATTCAAGATTTATGGAATAAAGGGTTTAAAGAAATAACTCTTTTAGGACAAAATGTTGATAGTTATCTTTGGTATGGTGGTGGCTTGAAAAAAGATTTCATAAATGCCTCCGAAATACAAAAGGCTACTGCTGTAAATTTTGATCAATTACTAGAAATGGTTGCCGTTACTTTCCCGAAAATGCGTATCCGCTTTTCGACTTCAAATCCGCAGGATATGCATGAAAGTGTGCTGCATGTCATTGCAAAATATCCTAATATTTGTAATCACATTCATTTACCCGTTCAATCTGGAAGTAATAGAATTTTAGCCGCAATGAATCGTTTGCATACCCGTGAAGAATATTTGGATTTAATTGATAAAATCAACACCATCATTCCAGGTTGTTCCATCACTCAAGACATGATTGCAGGATTTCCTACCGAGACCGAAGAAGATCATAGAGACACTTTGAACTTAATGGAATCTGTAAAATACAGTTTTGGTTATATGTATGCTTATTCCGAAAGACCAGGAACTTTGGCTGGAAGAAAAATGGAAGATGATGTCCCTGAAGAAACCAAATTACGTCGATTGCAAGAAATTGTCGATTTACAAAGAAAACATAGTGCAATTCGAACACAAGAATATTTAGGTCAAACATTGGAAGTATTGATTGAAAAAGAATCAAAGAAATCTGACAAAGATTGGTCAGGTCGCAATTCTCAAAACATTACTGTAGTATTTCCAAAAGAAGATTATAAAATTGGTGATTTTGTAAATGTCAAAATCACGAGTTGCACGAGCGGAACTTTGATTGGGGAGGCGGTTGGTTTGAGTGAGATGAATTAATAAAAGTTTAAGGTTTAAGGTTTAAACAAAAATAAAATGGAAACAGTTCAAGCTATAAAACAACGATTTGAAATTATTGGTAATGACCCAAAATTAAATCGAGCTATTGAAAAAGCGATTCAGGTTGCTCCTACTGACATTTCCGTATTAGTAGCAGGTGAAAGCGGGGTTGGTAAAGAAAGTATTCCTAAAATTATTCATTCGCTTTCACACAGAAAACACGGAAAGTATATTGCTGTAAACTGCGGCGCTATACCTGAAGGAACCATAGACAGTGAACTTTTTGGTCACGAAAAAGGATCCTTTACCGGTGCTACCAGCACTCGCGAAGGCTATTTTGAAGTTGCTAATGGTGGAACAATTTTTTTAGATGAAGTTGGAGAATTACCCCTAACCACACAAGTACGTTTATTGCGTGTTCTTGAAAACGGAGAGTTCATAAAAGTAGGTTCTTCACAAGTGCAAAAAACGAATGTCCGAATTGTTGCTGCAACCAATGTGAATTTATTTGATGCCATTGAAAAGGGAAAATTCAGAGAAGATTTGTATTACCGTTTAAGTACTGTAGATATTGTCCTACCTCCATTGCGTGACCGAAAAGACGACATTCACTTATTGTTTAGAAAATTTGCCGCCGATTTTGCTCATAAATATAAAATGCCTCCCCTCCGATTGGATGACAATGCTGTTCTAGTATTACAAAAATACCGTTGGAGCGGAAACATTCGTCAGCTTCGAAATGTGGCAGAGCAAATTTCAGTTTTAGAAACCAATCGCGATATTTCTGCTTTGACATTACAGTCCTATTTGCCTTCTGAGGGAAGCAATTTACCCTCGGTTATTAAAGACAGAAAAGCCGAAAGCGATTTTAGTACTGAAAGAGACATTCTTTACAAAGTGCTATTTGACATGAAAAGCGACTTGAACGATTTGAAAAAACTAACTTTAGAGTTGATGAAAAACGGAGCTTCTAAAGTGCAAGAAATTAACCCCAATCTCATTCAAAAAATATACGGTTCCAAAGAAAATGAAAGCGAAATAGTATTTGAAGAAGAACCAAGAACACCTGTTTTTAATACACAAAAAAACAATAGTGATTTTGAAGAAAACGATGATAATTACCTATTTGCTGAAACTGTAGAGGAAGAAGAAGTCCTGCGTCTAGAGCAAAAAGAAATAGAAATGATTAAGAAATCTTTAGAGAAAAACAAAGGCAAACGCAAAGCCGCTGCTGATGAACTTGGCATTTCTGAAAGAACGTTGTATCGAAAAATCAAACAGTTTGATTTGTAATTCAATAGTTTTTTTGTCTTTCAATAATTAAAATGAATATCTTTGAACTTTTACCATAAATGAAAAAAATACAATTAATACTTGCATTAACTTCTTTTTTTATCCTTAGCAGTTGTTCCGTGTATAACTTTACTGGAACGGGTAAAATTGATGCTAAAACCTATCAAGTAAATTATTTTCAAAACAATGCACCGCTTATAGAGCCCGGAATTGAACGAACATTTACTCAAAAGTTACAAAATTTAATTCAGAACCAAACCAATTTGAATTTGGTAAATTCTAACGGAGATTTACTATATGAAGGAGAAATTGTTGATTATAGAATTACACCCACAACAGCTACAGCAGATATCACAGCGGCTCAAAATAGATTAACCATAACCATTAATGTTCGATTCACTAATAAAAATAAGGAAACTGACAATTTTGAAAAAAAATTCTCTTTCTTTTATAACTACAGCGGGACCGATCAATTAGTAGGTTCTAAACTAACCGAGGCACTAGAGGAAATATTCGAAAGAATCACCCAAGATATTTTTAATGAATCACTTGCAAAATGGTAATTTTTAAAGTTAATTTGTTATTCAAAAATCACAAAACTAAATTTTGAACGTAACTGAATATACTTCCTTAATCAATAACCCGAATGCCATCAATGACATTCAGAGCATTAACTTGGAAAAAATCGTTCAAGAATTTCCTTATTTTCAGAGTGCAAGAGCCTTGTACTTAAAAGGGTTATACAATCAAAACAGTTTCAAATACAATTATGCGCTAAAAATAACAGCAGCACATACTACGGACAGGAGCGTCCTATTTGATTTTATAACTTCGGAAACATTTACCACAATTCAAAAAGGATTGTATGACAAAAAAGTAGCCGAATTACTTGATATTACTGTAAAAGAAAGCGAGATATTTATTGATGGAGAGCCTCGTTTAGAACCAAGAGTAAACACAATTGAAGAATCTATTCTCACTTCTATTAAAAACGCTTCTCCTTCATTGCAAGAAACTAATGTAGTTGAAGAAGTAATTACTATCAACGAAGAAAAAACTGAAAGTCCCGAAACAATTCAACCAATCCTGTTGGATGAAAAAGAAGAAATTGTAGAAGAAAAACTAGAATTAGGCAAGCCTTTAGAATTTTCAAAATCAGAAAAACATTCCTTTCAAGAATGGCTACAATTATCTAAATTTCAACCAATTGTTAGGGATGAGAAAAAAGTAGCACAAGAAAACCCTTCTGAAGTAGATTTCGAGAAGCAAAAAAAAAATAAACTAATCGATACTTTCATCCAAACTAATCCCAAAATTCCGCCAATAAAACAAGATGCTACTCCTATCAATATCGTTTTAGAACCGAGTAATGCTGATAATTCCTACCTAATGACAGAAACTTTAGCTCGTGTGTATCTAGAACAAAAGAAATATCAAAAAGCAATTCAAGCATATGAAATATTAATTTTGAAATATCCAGAAAAAAGTAGTTTCTTTGCAGACCGAATTTTAGATATAAAAAATTTACAACAAAATAACAACCAATAATGAGCACATTTTCAATTTTTTTAGTTTTAATAACAATAGTTTGTTTCCTATTAATTATAGTAGTAATGGTTCAAAATCCTAAAGGAGGCGGATTGTCTTCATCACTAGGCGGATCGCAAATGATGGGAGGCGTTCAAAAAACGACTGACTTTTTAGACAAAAGCACATGGACATTGGCAATCATTTTAATTGCTCTAATATTGTTGTCAAGTCTTAGTTTTACAGGAAATTTAAGCGATACTAATTCTAAAATTATTGATCAAACTGAAGCGCCAGCCTCAAAACCTGCTGGCGAAACTAAAGTTCCTGCAGTTCCAGCTCCAGTAAAAAAATAATTTTTTTATACAGACACAAAATGCCAGCTTGACAATGCTGGCATTTTTTTTAAGCAAAAATGTCAGTCTTTGCTTATTGGCACAATTTCTGAAACTGAGAATTCATCATTAATTAATTTATAAAATAATATAGTATTATGGCTTTAAACATTAAACCACTTTCAGATCGTGTTCTAATTGAACCTGTTGCTGCTGAAACTCAAACTGCTTCTGGAATTTTTATTCCTGATACTGCAAAAGAAAAACCTCAAAAAGGAACCGTAGTTGCAGTTGGAAATGGCAAGAAAGACCATACCATGACTGTAAAAATTGGTGACACTGTTCTTTATGGAAAATATGCAGGAACAGAATTAAAATTAGACGGAAAAGATTATTTAATCATGCGTGAGGATGACATCCTAGCAATCATCTAATTAGCATAAAATTAAATCCAAAGTATTAAGAATTTAAACTTGAAACTTTAAAAACAATTTAAACAAAAAATAAAATGGCAAAAGATATTAAATTTGATATTGAAGCACGTGACGGATTAAAAAGAGGTGTTGACGCATTAGCTAATGCAGTAAAAGTAACACTTGGACCAAAAGGTCGTAACGTAATTATTGGAAAATCATTTGGAGGTCCGAATGTAACCAAAGACGGTGTTACCGTTGCTAAAGAAATCGAATTAAAAGACCCATTAGAAAACATGGGAGCTCAGATGGTAAAAGAAGTTGCTTCAAAAACCAATGACTTAGCTGGTGATGGAACAACTACTGCTACAGTTTTGGCTCAAGCAATTGTTAAAGAAGGTTTGAAAAACGTGGCTGCCGGAGCGAATCCAATGGATTTAAAAAGAGGAATTGACAAAGCAGTAGAAGCTATTGTTGGCGATTTAGCTAAGCAAGCAAAGGTTGTTGGAAGTGATTCAGAAAAAATTAAACAAATTGCTTCTATTTCAGCGAATAATGACGAAGTTGTTGGTGATTTGATTGCCAAAGCTTTCGCAAAAGTTGGTAAAGAAGGCGTCATTACCGTTGAAGAAGCGAAAGGTACAGACACCTATGTAGATGTTGTTGAAGGAATGCAATTTGACAGAGGATATCTTTCTCCATACTTTGTAACCAATCCAGAGAAAATGGAAGCTGAATTGGAAAATCCGTATATACTTTTATACGATAAGAAAGTATCTTCATTAAAAGAGTTACTTCCAGTATTAGAACCAGTTGCGCAATCTGGAAAACCGCTATTAATTATCGCCGAAGATGTTGACGGCGAAGCCTTATCTACTTTAGTAGTAAACAAATTGCGTGGCGCTTTAAAAATTGCAGCAGTAAAAGCTCCAGGTTTTGGAGACAGAAGAAAAGCAATGCTAGAAGATATTGCTATTTTAACAGGCGGAACTGTAATTTCTGAAGAAAGAGGATTCACTCTTGAAAACACAACAATTGAAATGCTAGGAACTGCTAAGAGAGTAAGTATTGATAAAGACAATACAACAATCGTAAATGGTGCTGGTGATGCTGAATTGATTAAAAATCGTGTGAATCAGATTAAAGGTCAAATGGAAGCTACTACTTCTGATTATGACAAAGAAAAATTACAAGAACGTTTGGCTAAATTAGCTGGAGGAGTTGCCGTTCTTTATGTAGGCGCTGCCTCTGAAGTAGAGATGAAAGAGAAAAAAGACCGTGTTGACGATGCGTTACATGCAACCCGTGCTGCTGTTGAAGAAGGAATTGTTGCTGGTGGTGGCGTTGCCTTGCTGAGAGCAAAAAGCGCTCTTGCTTCTCTAAAAGCCGACAATGCTGATGAAGCAACAGGTATTCAAATTATTTCAAGAGCGGTGGAATCTCCTTTGAGAACAATTGTTGAGAATGCAGGTTTAGAAGGATCTGTAGTAGTTGCAAAAGTTGCTGATGGAAAAGGTGATTTCGGTTACAATGCTAAAACAGATGAATATGTAGACATGCTAAAAGCAGGCATCATTGATCCTAAAAAAGTAACTCGTGTGGCCTTAGAAAATGCGGCTTCCGTAGCAGGAATGATTTTGACTACCGAATGTGCTTTAGTAGATATTAAAGAAGAAAATGCTGGTGGAGGAATGCCAATGGGCGGAGGAATGCCAGGAATGATGTAAAAACATTTTCTGAGAAATTAAAAAATCCGTCTTGAATATTTTCTCGACGGATTTTTTATTTTATTGATTTACTGGCCTTTTCTTTACTAATTTCATAAAGACTGGAAAGGTTGATATTAGAATAATTCCGATTACAATCCATTCAATATGTTCTTTCAAATCAATTCCGAACTTATTCAAAAACATCCCATACAAATAATGACCTGAGAAAATCAAAATAAAAGACCATAAAAATGAACTCAGAATATTGAAAAACATAAACTTCTTTTTATCCATAGATACTATTCCTGCTACAATGGGTGCAAATGTTCTAAAAATGGGTAAAAATCGTGCAAAGATGATGGCTTTTCCTCCATACTTTTCGAAGAAGTCTTTGGATTGCAATAAATACTTTTTCTTAAACCAAAAACTATCTTCTTTTTTAAATAAATAATAGCCACTTTTTGCACCGAACCAATATCCCACCATATTACCAAAAACTCCAGCAATTGCAATTAACAAAGAGAGTAAGGTAACATTTACAAAATCTGGCTCTATGTAAACAAAATTCTGAATTAAATCACGACTGTAGATTCCTGCTAAAAAAAGTAAACTATCACCAGGAAGAAAAAACCCCGCAAAAAGACCAGTCTCAGCAAAAACAATAAACAAAACAATATACAACCCTAATTGGATTCCGCCAATTTTTAAAGTGATATAAAATTCTGGGTTAAGAAGCTGCGTCCAATCAAAATTGCTCATAGATAATATTTAAATAGGTTGTATAAAGTTTGTGAAAGTAAGAATAATTTAGCTCAACCGCAATTTATTGTTTTACTTTAAACATTTATTAACGGTTTCAATATCCTTTTTTATTTCCTTTCATATTGACAACAACCGGGTAATTTATCATAGGAATCCTGTGATGCTTTTTCATTTTCTGAATCATGACCTGCTTTTGCAACGGCTTTTTTTACTTGCTCAACGGTTGCTTTTTCTTTATCAAGTATCAAATCCAATTGATGGGTTTCAATACTCCAAATTGCCGATTTTACCCCAGACACAGAATAGGCTGCTTTTTGAATTCGTTTTTGGCATTGTTCACAATTCCCATTTACTTCTATGCTGGTTTTTTCATATTTACTTTTTTTGTCTTGTGCCTGACTCGAAAATCCTAAAAAAACCACTACTAGCATTATAATTAAATTCTTCATTTTTTTTATTTTTAAATTAATATTAAAATTGTAATTGATATTGTAATTGATATTGTAATTGATATTGTAATTATTTTATTTTAAATCGTAATCCTGCGTAATACATTTGACCAAAAATTGGAGCATATACTATAGAAGTATCAAAATTGGGTCCAAAAGGGTTGTTACTTCCCAAAATCGCTTTTTCTTGTTGATAGTTGCCTATATTTTCACCTCCAATATATATTTCGAATACACTCGAAAAAACTCTAGTGATTTGTGCATTCATCACTCCAAATGAAGGAGAGAATTCAGGCATTCTGTCTTCTGACGGATTAGAGGCTGTTGTTGGCAATTGTTGTTTTCCTAACCAATTAAAAGTATAGTCAAGCTTCCACTGTTTCCCTTTTTTAGTAGTATCTGTTTCATATTCTATATTCCCAAAAAACCGATGTTTGGCCTGTAAAGGTCTTTGAAAATTTCCTGATAGATACCCCATTGAAATGTCGAAATATTTATAGGCCGTTCTCAAATTCAAATGCTTGATAAGTTCTATATTGAAATCGATTTGCAAACTATTAGCAAATGATTTCCCTTTCAAATCATAAAATAAAACCTGCTGTGGTGAGTTCATTACGTCAACAACTGCTTGATTCTGAAAATCAGTTCTGTAAAAATCTACAGTTGCATCGGCACTTTTGCCAAGAAGGAGAAAACTTTGAGTAAAACTCAAACCATAATTCCAAGCTATTTCTGGATTAAGTCCATATACTTTTCCATTAGTATCAAGAACCGAAAAGATTCTTGAGCTGGCAAATAAATTTTGATTTTCAGCAAAAATATTAGCCGCTCTTTTACCCCTACCAGCAGAAAATCTAAAAGCTGCTTTCTCCCAGGGTTTGTATTTTACATGTAATCTTGGTGTAAAAAAAACTCCTAGCCTATTGTGATAATCCAATCTTCCACCAAAAATATAACTGAACTTGTCTAAATCGTCATAAGTGTACTCAAAATAGGTGCCAACAGAATTATCAATTCGACTCACATCATTACTATTAACAAACTCCGCATATTTATCATACGTAAAATTCAATCCAGAAGTAAACTTATGCATGGTGTTGCCGATAATCGAATTGAAAATCAAATTGGAATACAAACTTTGTTGTTTGATATCGTATTGATTCAATCCAAAATACGATTGTTGGTTATGACTACTGAAAGCATTTTGAAAACCAATACTCTGAAAAGGCATATCCTTGAAAACATAGCCTACTTTAGAAGTAAAATCAATTCTTTCGGTAGTGATTTCAGAACCCCAATAATTTGTTGTCAATTTGTCTCTATCAGGATCAAAATTGATTTCACCAGACTGTTTATCATCTTTCAAATACCGAAGATTTAAAAAAGTAACCCATCCTGATTCTGGATTTGCATATTGCCAACGATTAGTCAGATTGATTTGTTTTCCCAATGGATTGTCCAAAAAACCATCATCATTCATGTCATTTTTAGCAACTCTAGTATTGCCATGAACAAATAGACTCGTTGACCAATAATCGGAAACTCTTTTATTAAAATGAGCATTCAACTCAAAGCGAGAATCGGTTGCGCCATATGCATTCAAGAAAAACGGAATGTCTTTCATGGGCTTAATTAATTCTGTATTTATCTGTCCAGAAATGCTCTCATAGCCGTTGACAACACTACCTGCTCCTTTAGTAATTTGGATACTTTCGACCCAAGTTCCTGGGGTAAATGACAATCCATAAGCTTGAGAAGCCCCACGAACCGAGGGGATGTTTTCTTCTGATATCAAGATATAAGGACTTGTTAGTCCCAGCATTTTAATTTGCTTTGTTCCTGTCAAAGCATCAGAGAAATTGACATCAATGGTGGGATTTGTTTCAAAACTTTCAGCCAAATTACAACATGCAGCTTTTAGCAATTCTTTACTTGTTACAACAGATGTATTAGAAATTTTTGAAATTGATTTTACTATCCCTCTTTTTTTGCTTTCTACCTTAACTTCTTCTAATTTTTCTTGTGCAAAAGTTAGTACAGAAAACAACATTGTTATAAAAAACGTGATGTTTTTCATTATATGATTTTTTAATATTCGTAAATAGATGAACTAATCGAATACTAAAAATCAGGAATAAAAAGTATATTGGTTATACAAGAGATATAAAGGCGGCGCATTCGCATCACAACAATATGAAAACGAATCTGCTTTTTTGATGGTTACAGTTTCAGCAAAGATATTGGGTTCCCATTGATAAGAAGAAAACAAAAAAACAGGGTTGAAAGATAAATGATCAACGAGAACTTGATCGGCTTTATTTTCTGATTTTATTATTTTATCGTGACAACATTTCGATTGTTTTTCTTTAGCTCCACAACATTCAGAATCATTTGTTGAATTAGAGATGCTACTCAATGTTATTGAGGCTAATGTATCTTTACAATAATGCACATTAAGAGCCAATCCCAAATTGGAAACCAAAATGAAAAGGGCTAAAAATATACTTATGTGCTTTCTAACTAACATACTGCAAAGTTAGTGCATATACTGCATCTAAATTTAAAATTCTTGTTAAATAATTACAATTCAAATTCTTGCCCCATGAGAGGTATTTTACAATCAAATTCATATTTCTCTGCTATCTTTATGCGGAGTTCATCCAAGGCTTCATTCTCTCCATGAACTAAAAACACTTTACTTGGTTTTTCCTTTAAAGCTGATAACCAGTTTAATAAATCTTTTTGATCACCATGAGCGGAAAGACTTTCAATTTCTAAGATATTAGCTGAAACTGGATAATATCTGCCGTGAATTTTTATTTCCTTAGCTCCTTCCAGTAATTTTCTTCCACGAGTTCCTTCAGCTTGATAACCAATTATAATTACCGTAGTTTCAGGAAAACCAATATACCGTTCCAAATAGCTAAGCACTCTTCCGCCGGTTATCATTCCGCTGGCTGCAATAACTACTTTCGGATGATTATCAAAAATAGTTTCTATCGTTTCCTGATAATCTGAAATCATAGAAAACATTTTACACATTGCTGTACATACTTCTTCGGATAATTTATGCCATTTTCTGTTATTGGTAA